>ERZ650304.528-NODE-528-length-19677-cov-8.555193_pt1 | contig 19677 bp, 18 predicted proteins | sample MGYA00376240_ERZ650304 | MGnify/ENA primary metagenome ERZ650304 (study PRJEB26733, sample SAMN07839271) | wastewater metagenome | biome: small river; feature: stream; material: water | place: USA: North Carolina | collected 2016-03-01 ... | reverse complement strand
CAGTTCGTGCGGTGCATAGGCTGCGGCACGGTGCATAGCAACACACTTGGCCAGCCCAGTCCAGTGCTGCAAGCTTGCGGAAGTTGTGAGCTACAGCCCCTTAGTGCAACCTACTACATGGTACAAACCCAGCTTGCTTGTGCAGGCTGGCCGCACATGAGCAGGGAAGATATGCTAACCTACAACCAGCTGTGCAGGAAGCTACCTGCTACAGCCCACCTTATCCACTCCCTAACCCCTACGGAGACCACATGAACAATCAACACTTACAGCAGGGCTTGCTCCTCCCGAAAGAAGCGCAAGGCACGCAGTGTGCGCCTGAGGAACTGTGCAGACAAGTAGTATTCATGCTAGAAATGGTGCTTGCACAGCACAAGCTGGACAAGGGCTGGGCTATGCTGCACCAATGTGCAGCAGTCAACCACCTGAAGGTCATGCGCCACAATGCAGCACAGGGTACTCTGCTAGATGAAGCAGCCTACTTCAGCCATGCACTGGACTATGCAAGCCGCTTGCGAGAAGGGCGCAGCTATGCACTCAACCATGACCTGCGGAATCGCACAGAGCTACTGCCTGCACTTGAACAAGTCAATGCCGTAGTAGCCAGCTTCCCCAAGAGCAAGCTACAGGATGCAGGCTTAGCCAGCGCAGAAGCTATGGTGCTGGTAGAAGCCTACACCAGCGCAGCAAGCGCAAGGGTATTAGGTATTGATGCAGCGGAGATTTGGCCTGTGCCTCGCTATATGTGGCATACAGTACAGGGCTTGCAGGAGTGGACACTATGAGCGCACAAGACCAGCAGTGGGAGCAGGATGATGGCCTAGGCCTCATAAGCAGCGAGCTGCGCAACGTGAGCAAGTACGTACCAATGTACGATGCGTGCAAGCAAGGCCACCGCATCCTAGTAGAGGGCATACCAGCCAGCCTGCTAGTGAACAAGATGCACCAGCTTAGCACACGCTATCGTAAGGAGGCTGGACAGTACGGCATGGAGTACCCAGCTGTCCGCGTGAATACGCTCACTACAGCACAAGGAGTGGAGCTATGGTTCACAGAGCCAACAGTGGCTGAGCCTTGCTTCAAGATACTACCACCACAGCCGCCCAACGGAGGCACACTATGAACCCTACAGCCCAACATAACACACGCCTGAATGACCCAGCAAGCAAGCAGCATACTGTGCGCCTGAATGACCCAGCAAGCAATGACCTGCGCCCTCTGCCCCGTGAGCAGAAGAACAGTATGCACTATGAGGAGCTGTGGCGCACAGTCAAGCTGGCTGGCACTACAGGAGATAGCATCACAGTGCACTGCCCAGCTGACAAGTGCCTACGCATCAAGCGTGGAGTACAGAAGCGCAAGGTAAAGGACACCCCATACAACCACAACTACCCAGCAGCTACCCTGCGGTGCACCTACATACAAGATGAGGAAGGTGCAGCCTGTGGGGTGCAGTTCACCCTATTTCATCCCATACAGCTTTAGTGGAGCACACCGTGATACAAGAACATTTCCAGCTAGTGCTGCTTGCACTGGCAACACTGGTCTACTGGATACACTGGCACAGCTCCTTCGAGCAAAGAGCCCTGTACAGCTACAAACACAAGAAGCACCTCATGGATGTTGCAGCCATGCCAGCACACCTGCGAGTTGCGTACTTCATCATTGCTCCAGTGGGTGTACCGCTGGCAGCCATCATCCACTTGTTAAGAGGTATTGCACCATGAGCCAACCCACAAAAGAGGAGCTGCTTGCACGGCTCCGTGCGCAACGGGAGCGGAACGCAGGCGGAACGCAGCCCCCAGCTCCAGTGCCCCCAGCTCCAGAGCCCGCACCTGCTGCACCTGTGAGTGCTGTAGCCCTCGCAATGCTAGCTAAGAAAGCAGCAGCCCTGCGGGCACAGCAGGAGGCAGCTGCAGAAGCCGAACGCATTGCTAACTTGCCACCGCCGAAAGCACCTGAGCTTGCTTGCAAGGATGAGCTGCGGGAACGCTGTCCTGAGCTAGCAGCCGCTTGCCAGTCACTGGCCACAGCTCTGCTCCAGCAAGAGCCACAACTGGGGCAGTTCCTAGCGGACATACATGAGCACCTGCGGGCTGAGCCTGAGCTCATGCACATTCTCACAGATGAGCAGATTGCAGCCACATACAAGGGCTTCATTGCACAGAGCGGCAAGCAGATAATTGCAGCCAAGCCCAAAAGTGCAGCCGCAGCCAAGAAAGCAATAGCCATGAAGGAGGCAGAAGATGACGGGCTCTAGCACAGGCGTACGCGCCAGCGGGTACAATCCGCACCCTGATTGGGATGCACCGTGGGCAGAGGTGGGGCTTCCACCAGCAGGTGCACCTAAGCCACCCAAGCGGCTTGGCTATGTAGCACAGGAGGGTGTCATAGCCCTCAGCTATAGCCGCCTGAACACGCTGTACTCATGTCCACGTAAGTTCCAGCTCAGTGAACTCATGGGGCGCAAGAGCTTCAGCCCCACCATGCATACAGCCTTCGGGCACGCATACGGTGCTGGAGTGCAGACCTTCTTGCAGTATGCACCCAGCCCCTCCGCACCATTCCCTGAGCAAGAGCTTGCACTAGAGCGTGCAGAGCAGAGGGCAGTAGTGGCAGCAGTAGCAGCATGGGATATGTACCAGCTAGACCCTGAGGCCACAACAGCAAGCATGGCTAAGAAGTCCATATGGGAAGCCATCCATGCGGTGCGCACGTTCTGTGCACAGGAAGCACCTGCCCTGCTGGAGGAGTGGGAGCTAGCATACCTGCCCTCAGGGAAGCCCACCCCTGAACACCCACAAGGTACGCCCCCCAAGCCAATGATAGAGCTCATGTTCTACATACAGGCTGGGCGGTACAGCTATCAGGGGCACATAGACATTGTGCTCCGCAACCGCCACACCCGTGAGCTGTGCGTGTTCGAGATTAAGACTGGCAGCAAGCCAGCAAGCCAAGCGGACTGGGCAAACAGTAGCCAAACGCTGGGGTACAATGTGGTACTGCAAGCACTTGGACTCACGGAGCTTACCCAGCCAGCCTACTATGTGAAGTACCTGTGCTATGATGCAAGCGGGCGCACCATGCAAATCATGGAGTTCACCAAGAGCCCTGCCGAGCGTGTGGAGTGGATAGCTTCCATCCTAATGGACATGGCACAGATGGATATGTACGCAGAGCACGGCATATGGCCTAAGCGTGGAGGTAGCTGCATGGACTGGTTCAGGCCTTGTGAGCACTTCATGACCTGTGACCTAAGCACAGCCAGTCTTGCACCGCCTGAGCAAGGAAGCTACGAGAGCATGAGCCTTGATGAGGTGGACTTGGTGCTTACACTGGAGCAGTTGCTTGCCCTGCAGGAGTAACCTCCTGCATCCTCCACACAGAAGTGTTGACCCTTTCCCTTTTCTGTGTAATACTGGGCGCTCAAGAACGGTACTACACCTTACAACATAACCTACAGTGAGCATACACCATGAACCTTATACCCATAGCCTTCGAGCTTACAGACCATCTTGACCTTGACGTACAGTGCCCAATCCTAGCAGCCACACAGGAGCTAGGGCTACCAGTCACCACTGTGGGCTACCTGCGCCAAGATGTGCGCACAGTCAGCGACCCAACCAAGATAAAGGGCATGAGCGGCTCTTGCTACACGCAAAAAGGTTGGCTTTCGCGAGGTACGAACCACCGCCTAGTTCCAGCCAAGCAAGGCCACGCAGGTGGCCGCAAGGTACTTGAAGGCGAAATGTGGATTTCCCGCGACATGGAGGAGCAGACATACTTCTTAGTACACGTTACACCCGAGCAGCTCTTGCAGCTCTTGGAGGCAACACGAGGCATAGCTGGCAAGCTAGTTGCAAGCAGCTTCCGCTACAGCGATGAGCCAATCTTAACCCTGCAAGTAGGAGGCTAGACCTTGAAACTATCCCAAATGAAGGCAACAGAGCTGCCACAGAGCGTGTTCCTGTACGGTGCAGCTAAGACTGGCAAGACATACCTTGCTGGCCAGCTTGCAGAACAGGGCTACAACCTGTTTTGGATTGACTTAGAGAAGGGTATCCGTACCCTGCAGAACTCTCTAAGCCCTGAAGCGCAGGAGCGCATTACTTACCTTGCGCTACCTGATACACCTCTCAACCCTGTAGCGGTGGCCACTATTGGCAAGCTGTTCGCAGCCCGCACCCCGCTGCATATCTGCCATGAGCACGGTAAGGTAGCGTGTGCGGTTAAAGAGTGCAAGCAGCCTGAAGCCTTCACAGTGTTCGACCCCAGCAAGCTGGACAGCACTTGGGTAGTGGTGATTGACTCCATGACCCAGCTCAGTGACAGTGCAGGCTTCCATGCCAGCCAAGCTATGCAAGCTACTCTGATTGACAAGGCAGCCAAGATGGGCTTTGACGAGTACGGCTACCAAGGTATGCTACTCAAGAGCATCCTGTCCAATATGCAGCAAGCCAATTTCCACCGCTTGTTCATTGGGCATGAGGACATTGTGGAGCAGACGGACGGCAAGGACACCATCTTCCCTGTGTGCGGTACACGCGCTTTCTCCCGCCAAGCTGCTCGGTACTTTGACCATGTTGCGTACTTGTTCCGTCAGAACGGTGCACACAAGGCAGCAAGCTCCACCAGCTACCGTGCAAACATTATGACTGGCAGTCGCTCGGCAGTCAGCTTGGAGACTGGTGCGCAGCTTAGTGACCTGCTGCGTGGTACTGGAACGGTGGCTGCTAAGGAAGCTGTGCCAGCAGGGGCAGCCATGACAGCAGCACAGAAGCTGGCACAGAAGATGAAAGCTAATGCCAGTGCAGTACCCACCACAGGGGACAAGCCAGCTAACTAGAACCCTCCTACAGTGCCTGCCTTGCGGGTGCTGTGTGGGTGTCTCTACCCTAGAGCATCCCGTACCTTACAGTCCGTAACGTACACCTTAACCCGTACATATCGTACACAGCATAGAGAGAATCGTATCATGGCTACTAAAACTACCTTGACTCCAGAAGAAAAATTGCAACAGTTCAACGCCTTGTTAGAAGGCAACTGGGATGACGTGGAAACCTTACCTGAGTTTTCCTTGTGGCCTGTAGGCACATACCTTATACGCTTCACCAAAGGCGTGCTTGACCGCGAGAAGGGCAGCGTCAACCTCAGCGCAGAACTGGTCTCCGTGATGGAGCTTGCCAATCCAGCAGCAGATGCAGGCAAAGAGCCAGCGGAAGGTGCACCGTACAGCGAGCGTTTCTTCGGCAGCTTTGGCTTGGGCAAGCTCAAACGCTACTTCGGTGAAATCTCCGAAGCTATGGGTCACAGCGGTATCGTGGACTTCATTGACAACATTGGTGGCTTGGAGTTTGAAGCTACCATTGGACAGCGTGCTGATAAGGACGACAAGACCAAGTTCTACAACGAAATCAAAGCGTTAGAGCTGCCAGCAGCTTAAGCCTGCAACCTCTAGCCCCTGCCAGCGTAATGTTGGTGGGGGCTTTTGCATTAACAGACCCTGCAATCCGCCTACAACCTACCTCATGGAGTGTATATGAACCTACTGCTGGTAGTACACGCAAGAGACGCAAAGTACAGTGGCAAGATAAACACAAGCAACTTCAGCAAAGTGTACATACGCAGCGAGCAGTTCCACACTTGGACACAAGTGAAAGGGGAAGCTCGCAAGCTGGGGTGTACAGCCATTGCCACTACTCAGTTCCCATTCTTCTTCACGCAGCTTGAAGGCACAGCGGACGCTAACTGCGGCAGCCTGCTTGAGCGCGATGGCTTGCAGGTGCTCCTGATACCTGAGCTTGCACGCACTTGGAAAGAGCCGCACATGGTGTGGTACATAGACCGCTTGCTCCGTAAGCTAACGCACCCGAGAGAGTTCGTGCAGCCCACACCGTTCTTCTACACAGAAGTTACCTCAGCGCACACACCAGCTTGGCTGGACATTGCGAGCAAGGCGTTCCTGTGTGCAGTAGATATTGAGACTGTGCGCGGGGAGGAAGGAGCAGACCAGCAGCTCATCACAAGTATAGCATACACGCTGGCTACCTTGCGGCCTGACGGCAGCATAGCCACCAACACTTGCGCCATTGACTTCCTCAAGGACTGGCAGGGTGCGCTGCACTTCATGCGCGAGATGAACGCAACCTCCGTACCTAAGGTAATGCAGAACGGACAGTACGATGCAAGCTACTTCCTGCGCTTCGGTGCACCTATGCGGAACTGGTTCTATGACACCTACAACCTACAGCATTGCCTGTACTCTGAGCTTCCTGCGGACATTGCATACATGGCGCAACTGTACTGCCTCAAGGTGCGGTACTGGAAGCAGATGGCTGGATACAATCGGCTAGAGTACAATGGCCGTGACGCACACGTTACCCTGTGGGTATGGCTGGGGCAACTGCGCCACATCCTGCAAGGTAAGCACCAGTACGCAATCCGCAACTACCTGCAAGAGTTCCCTCTTGTGTTCCCCAGCCTGCACTGTGGACTGGAGGGTATACTGGTGGACAGTGCTGAGCGTGCACGGCTCATGGCCATAGAGCAGGAGAAGAAAGCTACAGCACTCGGTAGGCTACAGTATGTACTCGGTGTACCCAAGTTCAACCCTAGTAGCCCCAAGCAAGTAGGCACACTACTGGAAATCATGGGGCACAGCAGCGAGGACGGCACGGACAAGAAGGCCATGCAGAAGTTCGCAGAGCGGCATCCCCTGAACCTCCTGCTAGTGGAGCTTACGCAGACCTACAGGAAAGCAAGCAAAGCTATTAGCACATACTACGAGTTCCCCCTCATGAGTGGGCGCTTGCTCTACCAGCTAGACCCAGCAGGTACAGAGACAGGGCGCATGGCCAGCAAAGCCAGCAACTTTTGGGTAGGCACACAGATACAGAACATACCTGCATACGCCAAGAGCCAGTTCATACCTGACAAGGGCTGGCTGTTCGGTAGCGTGGACGGTAGCCAAGCAGAGAGCAGATGCACAGCGTACATAAGCCAAGACCAAAACCTCATGCACACTGTGGAGACCAGCCCTGACTTCCACTGTACCAATGCAAGCCTGTTCTTTGGCATACCATTCAGCCAACTATACCAGCAGGAGTGTGTGCTAGAGGACGGCTCTGTACTGGAAGCCCGTGTGCTCCGCAAGGATGTCCGCACCACAGCCAAGCGCGTGAATCACGGAGCGAACTACAACATGGGAGCGTTCACGCTGTGGGAAACTATGGGCACGAAGGATGTGTTCAAGGCAGCCCGCTTGCTTGGCTTGCCACGCTACTTCGGGGCTATGGAAATATGCAGGCACTTGCTAGGCTGCTTCAGCAACGCATACCCTGACATTAAGGGCAGGTGGTACGGTGAGGTAATCAGTGAGGTGTTGGCTACAGGAAAGCTGGTGGGTGCAACAGGTTGGACACGCAGAACATTCCTGCGCCCCAGCCCGCACAACAAGCCAGCCCTGAACGCCCTAGTTGCGCATCCACCGCAGAGCCTCAGCGTAATGATTGTGAACAAAGTATTCTACAAGGCATGGAGGATGCAGATGACTACCCACACGGGCAGGCTACGCATCAAGGCACAGATACATGATGAGGTGTTCTTCCAGTACAAGGAGGGGCATGAGTACATAGCAGAGGAAATAGGGAAGGTGTACCGAGAGGAAACAGTGCAAGTGCATGGCCGCACCATGCGGATTCCAAATGAGCCTAAGTACGGAGCAGAAAATTGGGCACTACTAAAAGAGTAACTTATGCCACACATACTACACAAATACCTACAGTTCAGGCAGCGCACAGAGAGTCCCACAACATTCCACCGTTGGAGCTTCCTTAGCTGCTGTGCTGCTGTGCTAGAGCGCAACGTATGGTTCACAGACGGAGACAAGCATATCTACCCCAGTATGTACGTCATGCTGGTTGGAAGTCCGGGAACTCGCAAGTCAGCAGCTATCAAAGGCTGCACCAAGCTGCTTGAGGAGAGCGGATACAAGAAGTTCTCAGCACAGAAAACCAGCAAGCAGAAGTTCGTGCAAGACCTAGCGGAAGCTAACTTGGGGGATGTGCTGGATGGCAAGACTGGACTGTGCGATGCTACCTTCATTGCAGCTGATGAGTTCCTAGACTTCATAGGCGTAGGGAACATAGAGTTCACTACCCTGCTTACACACCTGTGGGACAACCACAAGGCGTACAAGGAGAGCTACAAGAACAGTACCAAGAGCTATGTGGAGCGACCGACCGTGAACCTGCTAGGCGGCAGTACGCCAGCGGGTTTGCAGACAGGGTTGCCAGCGGAGGCTGGAGGTACAGGATTCTTGAGCCGTACCATCCTAGTGTACGGTGAACCTAGCACCCACAAGATTACATTCAGAAGGGTGGCCACAGCAGCAGAGAACGCAGAGTACCTAGAGTTCTTCCAGCAGCTTGGGGAGCTAAAGGGGGAGATGTTCTACACGGAAGAAGGAGCTGACCTGCTGGATAATATCTACCAAGAGAGCAGGCCACTTGATGATAGCAGGCTCACCTTCTACCACGCTCGCAGGCTGGAGCACTTGCATAAGCTGTGCATCATAATGGCTGCCCTGCGGGGTAAGCTCACAATCTGTGAGGAGTGTGTAATGGAAGCTAATACCATACTCACCTTCACAGAAGAACACATGAGCAAGAGCTTTGGGGAGTACGGAAAGAGCAGGCACGCTGAGGCTACGCAGAAGATTATAGCCTTCATGGAAGCAGCCAACAGGCCAGTCTCTGCTGACGAGATGTACAAGGCTTGCAGCCAAGACCTTGAGCGGTACGCAGACATCTTCCTAATACTGCAGAACTTACAGCGAGCGGAACGCATCATATGCTCCCACAAATCCTTCATCCTGCGCAAGACCAGTAAGAACGACCGTAGGAAGTACACACGCTTTAAGCTATACATAGCGGAGAACGACTACTATGAACAATACGAAGCCGACCAGCAGCAGCTCAGTGAGCTACTCGGAACAGCCACGCAGCCCCACGGGCTGGATAAAACTTAGCTCAGGGAAGCTTCCTGAGGAGGGCAAGGTAGTGCCAATCATGGCCTACTTCGGTAGCTGCTTGCGAGAGTTCGCAGGCTACTGGATATCACCACCTACACCTGAACCCCCAGAGGACAGCATGGAACACATTACTGGCAGCTTCCCAGCCCCTGAGTGGCGCACCAGCAGCGGTAACAAGCTCACTTGGGTAGAGGCTTGGTACAGCGTGCCAGCATACAGTCCCCCACACACTCGCTAACCACAACAAGAGTACACAACATGAGACACATCATCATTGCATACGCATTAGCTATCACCTTCATGGTAGGCTTAGCCTTTACACCAACAGGAGGGCTGCTCTATGATGCCCTGCTTGGATACGGGACTGTAGCATTTGTTGGCACAGTCTACCTCACACTTACGCTGCTAGTCTGCATACTGTATGTGGCGCTAACCTATAAGCGGAGCTAGCTATGGGCACACACAGTCACCAAGAGCTGTGCCCGTTACCCTGTGGCACACTCAAGTTGCTTGCTTGGCGGTACAAACTGAGCTATGCAAGCGTGTCCAGACTGCGGATGCGCTTCTACTTGTTTGATGCACTGGAGCTGGAAGCTCTAGTATCCGCGCACACCAAGCTACTTAGTAAGAAGAAGGGTTTCCTAGCCCGCACCTGTTTCCCCGACATTCACCCACCAGTACCGCAATCCACGCACGGTACCGTACCAAGAGGCTACACACCATGAGCAACATACCACACACGCTATCTTCCGCTATTGTACCCCGCAGCCTGTACGCACTAGAGCAGAGCATACTAGGCTGGGCACACGAGCGCAATCTTATCAAGGGAAGCACTTGCCGCAAGCAACTGGCCAAGACTTGCGAGGAGTTCGGGGAGCTAGCTGCTGGCCTGAACAAGGGCAAGAGCGACCTCATCAAGGACGGTGTAGGGGACGTACTTGTTACCCTCATCATAGCCAATGGCTGTGCAGGTGGAGCATCCCTGTTCCCAACAGCAGCTGACCCTGACTGGATACAACCTCCTCCACATATCCGTAAGTTAGAGGGTACAGACCTAGTGCTGCACACCCTGAAGGAGCTGAGTTATATAACCTGCGTAAGCGAAATGAACAACTGGCGTACTAGCCTATGCTATGACCTAGTGCGCGCACTGTCAGCCGCGTCAGAGTTTGCAGGATGTAAACTGGCTGAGTGCTTGCAAGTAGCTTGGCTGGAAATTAAGGACAGGAAAGGACGCATGGTAGATGGAGTGTTTGTAAAGGAAGCTGACCTGCCCCCTGTGCCTCCTGCAGATGACTTCTGCCCTCCTGACCACAACTGCTAGGAGCAAGCTATGAGTACAGTACCCCCTGAGCTACAGCTAGATATAGCAGCCCTTAATGCAGAGTACCCAAGCCTAGTGTTCACAGCTAACGGAGAGATATTCTCTGTAGCTGACATAGTACGGCTGGAGTGGGTAGCGGATAACACAGGCACTAAACGCTTGCGTATGTTCCCTACTGCTGGCAGCCCAGCCTTCATCCTTTCCCAAGCTGAGAGCCAAGCAGCTTATACCAAATGGCTCACGTTCCAAGCAAACCGCAGCTTCTAGCTGCACCAACAAACCTAGAGGTACAAACCATGAACCACAACACGCCTGAAGCTGTACCACAGACTGCGACCGAGTTCCTAGACAAAGCAGCTCACACACTTGGTGAACGTGGTAAGCAGTACGACCCAGCAGCCAAGCAAGAACGCTCCATGACTGCGATAGTTGCAGCCTTTAACGCTATCTACCCACGCAACCTGCTCACAGTCCACATGGGCTGGCAGTTTATGAGCTTGGTTAAGATGGTACGAGGTGCAACTAAGCCTCATGCAGACTCCGCCCTTGACCAAGTTGCCTACGCTGCACTTGCAGCTGAGGAAGTAGCCAGCCAGTTGGAGCAGCCTGAGCAGTTGCATGAGGCATACGCCCACAATCCATATGCAGGTAAACCTGCAGTGGAGGAAGATGTAAACGTGATGGCTATGTTCCAAGCAGAGCGTAAGGCTAACGTAGCAATGCACGAGGAAGTTACTCGCTTGCGTGGCGAGGTGCAGGAGCTAGCAGCCTTAGCAGAGTATCGCGACCACCGTAACTCCGAACTCTGTGCAGAGCTTGAGACCAAGAGTGGCAAGTGCATTGCACAGAGTTCGCGTATCAGTGAGTTGCAAACTCTAGTAGATAACTTGCGCAGCTCGCTGGCACAAGCTACCAAAGAAGCTCCTTGTGCACACAACACGGATGAAGCAGCAGACCTGAAGCAGAAGTCTTATGTTGACCCCTTTGACCAGTACGGTGACACCCAACCTTTGGCAGCTAAGCCCCGCATAGTGGGGGATGCAGACCCAACTCGTGGTGGCCTAGCTTACCCGAATGGTAAGCCACTGTAGCTCCACCCTCCACCACTCTACTCCCACAAACAACAAAACCCCCGCAGGCACTAGGCTTACGGGGGTTTTTTATTGCCTAGCTTCCAGCCATCCTATTCAATGGCAGGCTCTATTGGCTCACTTGCTGTATCCTGCCCATCTTCGCTATCCGCTGCTTGCTCCTCAGCATCCTGCTGGTCATAGCTCCACGGGGTTCTATCAGCACGCTCCTGCATCAAGCGGTTGTAGGCTCTGCTTGTAGGGTTGTCACCCTGCATCTTGAGCCTGAACTGCTCTACACTTCCCTGACTTGCTTGCCCCATGTTGCGGCTGAAGAACTGGTGGAAGTTCTCAGGCGTACCACCTGCGCTACTGTACTCCGAGAAGAAGTTCATGTAGGCTTCATCACTCACTCCACTGTCTCCCTGTAGCTGCACACGCACCCGCGCACCTAAGTCCGCAAGGGTCTTGGCCTGCTCCTGCTGGTAAGCTGTGCGGCGGTAGTAGCTATCAAGCAGAATTGCTTCTGTCTTGGGCTTGCCACCTAGCAGCCTGCCTCCCATTGCAGCAAAGTTGAAGCCTGCATCAGGGTCGTAGCCATTGTAGTTACTGTGCAAGAACACTGGCGTGCCGCTGTTGGTAGTTACATTCCCCATGAAGATTGTACCCAGTCCTTGCAGCGGTCGGTTCAGTGCGTTGTGTGCAAGCCCGTACGCCAGCGCATTTCCCACCTCCCCTGCGTTCTCCGCACCTGCCACCATCTGCCCTGTCCGCACTATATTAGCTACAGCCTTTGAGATGATGCTTACTGCTGGTAGGTCATTCACATTGGTAGGCACAACCAAGTTGTTCCGCAGCACCATGTCACCCCTGCTGAAGAAGTCTACAGGGGTAATAAGTGCGTGGCTTCCAAGCCCGTACATCATGTAGCTACCGAAGCCAGTGGGGTCTGACTCACTTCCTGACAGGCTGTAGATGTCCAGCTTGCCATTATTGGTGTCTGCTACCATTTGGTTCAAAGTGTGGAAGGAAGGCAAGGAGCGCAAGCCGAACACGGTGCTTTGCATGAAGGCTGCAAGAGCAGCTTCCTTGCCAGCACCTTCTGCAATGTGCCTTGTCATGTACTGTGCTACGTTGAACATATAAGTCTGGAACAAGCCAATGCTCTGCCCTACTACTCCATTAAAAAGCTGCACACGGGAGTGCGCACGGTACACACCTTGCACCTTGTCCACAGCATTACGGGCTAAAGCAAAGATTTCATCCTCATCCAAGCCCCTTGCTTCCCCTATGCGCTTCATGCTCCAAGCCACAATGAAGCGGCTCATGTCCTCGCTCTTTTGGTGGAGCGTGAACTTGCTGCCAAAGGTTGCAAGCTGGTCTACCTTCTGCTGAATGGTGTTCAGTGTATGACGGCCATTCAGTGCGCTGTAGTCATGAGCCTCTAGGTACTGGCGCTGGTAGTCAGTGAGGATGAACCGTTCACGCAGCTTTTCCCCGAAGGCTGCACCCTCTGGAGTGAAGAAGTTATGGATAGCATCTGCCATTAGCTTTGCAGCACTTGGCTCACGCACACCATTAACAGGATTCACAACAGTGGTCATGTCCACTAGCCGCTGGCCAGCCTCACTTCCCTTGAGTGCAAGCTTAGCTTCCTTGATTGCTCCATGCCACAGGAGCGGAGTACTCATGAGCTGGAGAGCAGAGTTCATGAAGTCCAAGCGCAAGGTGCTGGAGGCAACCAGCGTATTAGCCAACCGCATTAAGCTATTCAGTTCCCGTCCATCACTTATAACTTCAGACCGTGCAAGCAGGGTGGTTAGGTTATCGTACGGATTCACAAAACCATTATCATCAAGCTCCTTAGTGAGAGCATTGAAGTCCTCTTGAGTCACACCCTTCTTACCAAGCAAGGTACGAATAGCTTCAGCTGAATGGTGGATGAACGCACCTCCAGTGGAGCTTATCATGTCATTCGCTCTGCGGTAGGTATCACTAGCTGTACCTTCATAGGTCTTGCTATCCAGCATCAAGCGGCGTGTATCCTCATAGACTCCTAGCTTTGCTGTGCGCTGGCCGCCTTCCTGGAGAGCATCGATGTTTGCGCTATCGAAAGCTGCATCAGCCTTGCGCAGAGCCTGCATGGTTGTGCCATACTTAAGCTCTATGGCCTGCATGATTTGGTTCTCAGTCTTGTTATGATGCCAGTTGCGCATCATGTCTAAGCTCTCACTTGCGTGAATGTCTAGGCTAGGTTGCATCTCAGAAGCATTGCCTGCACGGGCTAGGTTAGCATCAAACTCGTGGTCACTAAACACACGCCCTGCCTCGTACTCACCACGCAGCTTCTTCTCAAGGTTGATTTCAGCTGTGCTTACCACACGGTGTGTGCCACCATAGTGGTCAGCTACATAAGCAGCCTTAGCTTCAAGCTCTGCTTGGTCAGCTCCATAAATCATGAAGCGTCCAAGCTCCTCCTGCCCACCCTTTGGAATCACGAACTTGTGGAAAGGTGTAGCGCGCAAGTTCACTGGAGGTGCATAGTAGATGTCAGGGTCACGTACTATGCTGCGCCCCTGAGCTGCTGCAAGGGCGAAGTCATTCTCAATATGCACCCTGTTGAGTGCCATATGAATGTCCACTACAGCACCAGCTTCCTTGCTAAAGCGCACAGCTTGCTTGCTTGCAACCATTGCATCTGAGATTCCACGAGTGGTGAGCATATCAATAGCTTCCTCCTCGGTGTATCCTTGCTTAAGCTGCTGCTTCATGTAGTCCCCGAAGTCTGCTACCTTGAGCGCAATGTGGCTTCCCTTATCATCATCAGCCAAGCGGAATACGCGATACTGGTCACGCCTTGCCATGTTGTTAAAGAGTGCAACCTCTGCTCTAGCAGCGCGCATCTCACGGGTGTCCTTAGTGATTGCAGCAAATGCTCCGTGAAAAGCGCGCTCAATGTGCTGGCGGCTAGCATCCTTCACCCCGTGCGCCAAACCTCCAATGTTGCTTGCCCACTCACGGAACTTGCCGAAGGCACTCATGGAAGCATTTGCCATGCCAGCGCGTTGGTCGGTTGCAGTAAGGGTAGGAAGCAGCTCAATGTTCTCCGCAGGGAACAGGGTTGACTGTGTGCCAAGCACTTTGCCGAAAGCTTTCTCGGCTGCTTGCTGCTGTAGCTCGGTGCGTGCCATGACCCCATCAAAGTTGCGGGCTGCGAGGTCTACATCCTTAGCCCCATACTTCTTGTACCGTAGCATGACATTCTCAGCTTTACTGTAATCCATCTTGCCCATAAGCAGCACATCATCTGCACCAGCCTGCCCTAGAGCAAACTTCTCTCCAGTATTCAGAAGCACCGCAATCTGTTGCTCATTGTAGCCAGCCATTTGGTACGCAGCGCGGGCTGTCTCCTTCTGAGCTACAAGATATGCTACAAGCTCTGCCTTAAGCAGCGGCTGGCTAGCTCCATTGACGGAGGTCATGCGCATGGTATCAGTGTCTTTCATGCCAGTTGCAAGCCGCTCTAAGCTAGGCCAATCCGCTTGAGGTGCTCTGTACTCTGCACCAATCTTGAAGCTTTCAAGAGGTGCTTGAGCTTTCGCAGCCCAGTGTGCGCTCACCTCAAGGGTAGGGTCTACACCCTCTAAGTCCTTGCTTGCTGCCTGTATGCGCTCTATCACTTTCAGGGGCTGAGTGGTATCCGTGCGGTACACAAACTCTAATCCAGTACCTTCTATCTGTATGCCCCCTCCACCGCCTATCGGGCGAACAGCTCCCAAGTCTTGGGCGCGAGGGAGCAAGCCAGTGAGGGAACGCTGAGTGCGGATGTTGTACCAGCCAATAACAGAGTCCCAGCTTTTAGTGTATGCGCCATGTGCATCAAGAAGCTTAGCCAGCGCTGGCAAGTGCTGTGCTGCATCTGCTCCAGTTGCAGTGTGCTGCAAGCGGCCAGCCAAGCCATAAATTGCTTCAGTCAGGTCATCTGCAAGAGCTGGTGGAATCTGTACTCCATGCACCAAGATACCCCTACCTTCCAGTTTACCTTCTAAATTGCGCATTGCAAGCTCTGCCTTAGGCAAGGGCTTAGTGCTTGTTATGATAGCTTTGGCATCAGCTACCACTTTTAATAGCTTCTTATCCCCTATACGAGTGCCGTAGGCAATAAGCTGGTCAACAAGCCCTGTACGGCTGTCAGTAAAACTTCCAGCAATCTTGCTCCACAAAGAGGTTTGTCCGCGCAAGCTCTCACGGTTAAGGTCTGTAAGAACCTTCATCTGCTCACTGAAGCCTACTGCGTCCTCCAAGCTAGTGCCAGTGATGGCTCCACGCTTGCCATACAAGCCAAGCTGCTCATTGAAGTGTGCAATGGTGGGACGCTCCACACTCTGCAAGTTACCAAGCACAGTGAGGCGGTCAAGCTCTGAAGGCTTAGCTGCCACTTGGTTTATCATTTCAAGTCCAGCAGCGTCCGCTTTGTTTACAGCAATTACCTGCTCCTTCATGTAGGAAGTAACCTGCTCCTCTGCCTTAGCTCTGGTGGCTACAGCCACAGCATCGGTGGAATCAATGGCATACTTGGGGTCATTGGCCAGCTTGTCTGCCAAGCGAGTTGCATCAAATAGCTTATCGCCAGCTGGGGCATAAGTGGTGATTGCATCTTGTAGGATAACACGCAAGTCAGCATTAGTGCCAGCTTCTGCACTGGAACGGAACGCGCCTCTTGCAGAACCCACTAGGCGGATACCATCAATGGCTGTGCCTACAGCAGCTCCGAACACTACAAAGGGCAAGCCCTCAGCTGCCAAGCGCTTGGAGCTTTCCCATGCACTTAGCTGGTCAGGGTTAATGAGGGTGTTTTGGTTGTTGAGTGCAATGAAAGCACCTTCCATAACCAGTGCTTCTTGGATGTTCTGCCTTGCAGCCCAGCCTAGTGCTTGGTTGAAAGCCGTACCACGCCAAGTGAACTCTGTGATGTTAGCTTGCACAGAAGCACGAAGGGCTTGTGCTTGGGAGCTTGCAAGTACAATGTCAGGGTTACTTACACCAAGCGCGTTTGTGAAACCGAACCGCCCAGTGCCTGCTACATTGCCCATAGCTTGAATGCCACGGAAGGCACGCAGAGCCATAAGCCCTGCGCCTACTGAGCCTACAAGCAATCCGCCCAAGTCTGCTCCTACCTTGTGTTCTAAGTAGTAGTCATGAGCCTCTTGGCCTACCAAGTTCTGCACAACATCTGCTTCATTGGTCATTGCAAGGTCTGCGCCCATAGTGTTACCTATGGCCTTCACGGAGTTCCAAATGCCTACACCTCCGCTGATTACGGAGGAGGTTACACCATACCCAAAAAACTCGCCAGCACTCTTTAGGAAGCTGTAGCCAGAGCCATCCACTTCCTCATTGTCTGCTGCTTGTATGAAATCATTACTCATTGTGAGCACCTATAAAAGTGTGTGCCCCGCAGAGCAGGGCGTTGTTGGTTACTTGCTGAGGTCTATGGTTAAGCTGCCCTTCTCTGGAGGAGGGGCTTTTAGCATATCCAGTAGCTTGTCCCACTTGGAGGCTGCTTCAGGTTTGTCAGCCTTCTTAGCTTCCTGCACCTTCTGCTTAATGGCTGGCAAAGCTTGCTTCTTAGGTAGGCTGCCATCCCTTATAGCTTCCTCTACTATGTCCACAGCCTTGTCAGTGTTCTTTAGCTGCTTAGGTGAAGTGGCAAAAGCATCTGATAGCTCAGGAGCTGTATGCTCTGGCAAGCTTATAACATCAAGAGGCAAGTCCACTGTAAGCCCTGCCTGCTTGGGAGGTTTAGCTGCTTCAGCTGCACGCACTTCAGCAAACAGGGCATCAGTGTAAGCTCTTGTGTTCTTCTGCTCTATCTGCCGGCTGGCTTGCTCATAGGCCACATCTGCTGCAACACTGTCTTGAAGCTCTAAGGTGTACTTTCTTACATCTGCTGCATCCAGTTTAGCTTCAACTTCAGCGTACACCTTATCTGCTTCAGTAAGAGCTGTGGCTGGCACACCTCCTGATACTTGTGGGGCATGGCCAGCTGGAGTGTACTGACTAGCAGTCATTGCTGCTTGCTCAGGAGTTGCCTGCAAGGACACTCCTCTGTCAAACTTAACTAAGTTCTTTGCAGCTTCTACATCAGCAGCACTTTGAGATGGCAGTAAGTAGTTTACAGCTGCACCTACTATACCAAAAGCTCCTTGACCCTCCTTCTTGGTAGCTGCAATCCGCATCTTGTCCATATCCACTGGGTTGCCCAAGCGGTACTTCTCGCCCTTGTAGGTTATAGTACCTGAGCCATCAGATACAATCCCGTACTGTCCTAGAGTCTTAGCTTCTAAGTCAGAGTCCAGAGCAGCTTCACCTGTTTTCTTGCCAATGAGTGCTACAACACCAGCAGGGTTTGCTACCTTGTTCTTCTCCAGAACCTCGAACATGGCTACAATCTGCGCAGTCTTCTTGTCCTGTGTTGAGCCAGCCCCTGCGTGTGCTAGGAACATCTGCACCTTGGGGTCAGCAAGCACCTTGGCAGCTTTAGGGTCTATCCCGTACACTTGCACTAGAGTCTGAGGGGACTTGAACGCTGCAAGGCTGAAAGCTCCCTGCCCAATGTCCTTCCCTGCTGCTTTGCCATTCATGTAAGAGCGAGCACTCTGATTGTACACCACATTTTCTGCCATAGCTCTTGCACGGGCACGGAAGTCCGCGTTCTGTTGAGCTTTCAGGCTACCAGCCCATATATCGAACCCTGCCTGTGTGAACTCCTTGCCTGCTGGCAGCGTGGCCATGTAGCTTGACTTCCGCAAGGCAGCTTCGTTCTGCTGTGTGAGCTGGTTGACCTGATTGCCGCCAATGGCTGCAAGGTCTGCATTTCCTGTGAGTGCCCCAAGCTGTGCAATCTCACCTACTGTAGAGTTTTGCACGACTGCTGTATAAGCACTCTTGCTATCCCCACTGTTGATAGAGTGCGCACCTGCCTTGCTCCAAGCCACGAATGTTGGGTCACCTTTAGCCTGCATATCGGTCATCATGCTCATGGCCATGTTGCGATTAGCTTCAGAGGGTGGCAAGCCTTTAGCTAGCAAGTAGAAGTTAGCAGCCTGCTTGATTGCACCATCACGGTACTTAGCTGCATCCGCTTCACGCTGCATCTTCTCTGCTGCAAGCTCATTGGCACGCTTGCCAATCTTGTTCTGCTCCCCTGCTAGCATGTTGCGCTGTTCAGCCTGCGCCCATTCCGCGTTGGCTTTTGCTACGGCGAAGATGTCCCCACCAACCGCATCTAGTGCTGTAGCTTTCTCCTTCTGCCCTGTGGCAACCGCTTGCTGTGCATCCAAGCCCTTGTTGAGCTCAGCTGCCTGCAAGCGCAAGCCATTGGAGTTCACTAGGTTCTGGATGCTGAGCATCTCCTCAACCTGCACAGTGGTGTTCTGCACAACATTGTTGATGTTGCGGTTGTATACCTGCACAGCTTGGGAGTGGGTTTGGATTGCATCTTCCAGCTTGTTGGCTTGCAAGGTATCTGCTACCCAACGGATTGGATGCAGGATTGCATTGGGCTTATTTGCCTGAATAGCACTCAACTCCTTCTGCGCATTGATTGCAGACAAGCTCTCTTGCACCAGCCCTTTCCGCCCCACTTCCACAGCTTGTATGCCTTGCTTTGCAATCTCAGCCACTTCAAGAGCTGTCTTGTTGGAAGCCTCAGCTGCGGCCAAGCTGATTGTGTCAGCGTTATCTGCGCGCTGCTTCTGCACCTGCGTATTGTTGGTGATTGCAGCTTCCAGCGCATTGAAGGCGTTAATCTTCGTAGCCTGTGCAATTGTGGCTTGCGGCTGGAACTGGCTGATTGGTACTGTGGCCGAAGCCTGTACACTGCCCTTGCCTGCATTGAAGGAGGCATCAAATGCCTCATCTACTGTAGCCATATTATCCTCCTAGGCTAAGGTTAGCACTCATGCCAGAGCTCTTGCCCTTCTGGGTGGTAACAGAGTGTGTGGTTTGCGTACCCTCGCTCTCTGTGTCTGTGGTGCTCTTGCCTGTAGCAGCGGCTGTGCCGTATGCTTTGGCTTCAAGTCCGAGTGCAGCCATGATGGCTTCAATGCCAGAGTTCTGTTGGGTCTGGCCGATTGCAGCGTAGTCCTTGATTGTCTGCTGCTGAAGCTCTGCACCCTTGGCTACAGTAGCTGCGAACGCATTATCTGCCAAGCCCTGTAGAGCTGTGCTGTTGTACACTCCGCCCTGCC
>ERZ650304.527-NODE-527-length-19719-cov-9.942687_pt1 | contig 19719 bp, 16 predicted proteins | sample MGYA00376240_ERZ650304 | MGnify/ENA primary metagenome ERZ650304 (study PRJEB26733, sample SAMN07839271) | wastewater metagenome | biome: small river; feature: stream; material: water | place: USA: North Carolina | collected 2016-03-01 ... | reverse complement strand
TCCAATGGCTTATCTTCCATCACACTAAATAAACGAATTTGTAACCATGATTGTAGACGGATAAAAGGATTTCTACAAAGATATGCAATGACTAACATTGCAATTATGATAGGAATCAGATAAGTATCTTGTGGTAAAACATGATGACTCACTGAAAAGATTAGGCTCATTATTCCAATAATTGCTGCAACTGGCAATGTTTCAAAAATCACTCTTCTTCCTTGGTATGTATGCTTGCCCAACCACTTTTCATGAATTAGAATCTCAGAAAAGATCATACCTAGCGCTTTAAGTTTACGATAGGCTGCAATAAGAAATGGTAGTGATAATAATATAGCACAACTAGTTATAATGCTTTTGTGTATTTGTAGATCAATAATAATTCCTACTCGTGCAAGCAGTCCTTTATTTAGGTGATCTGCCAAATAAGCTCCTGCCATAAAAACTGCCATAACCAAAGCGCAGTTGACAATTACTTGAGCAATAATTTTGGCAACCATTTTAACAATCAGGGCACTGTCTCCACGCGGATGCAAATCACCCAGCCAACGAGTGTAATAATGTGATAAGCCTATTAGTTTGCGTGGTGCTCTTGCGCGTATAAATGAGGCAAATGGATCGGCTAGATTAATCAAATATGGTGTAGTTAGAGTAGTAATTGCCGAAACTGCAATTGCGATGGGGTAAAGAAAGTCACCTGTAACTTTTAAGCTAGCGCCTAAAGCAGCAATGATAAATGAAAATTCACCGATTTGTGCCAATCCCATACCTACTTTGAGTGAAGTGCCCGCTTTCTCTCCGGAGACAAAAGCGCCAATAGTATTCCCAATTATTTTACCCGCAATTAGTGTAATAGAAATAATGATAATTACTGAGAAGTTGGAGAGTAGAATTGAAGGGTTAAACATCATCCCTATTGTTACGAAGAATATCGCACAAAACATATCGCGTAAAGGTTCTATTAATTTTTCAATCAAGTGTAGTGGACGAGCTTCGGCAATAATTGCACCAATAATGAAAGCGCCTAATGCAATGCTATAATTAAGCGCAAGTACCATTAAACAAAAGCCAAAGCATAAGCCAAGTACTGAGATTAACATCGTCTCATGACTGTTAAATTTAGCCACGTATTCAAGTAGTTTTGGAATGGTAAGTAAACCAATGGTTAACGTTACAATAATAAATAGAGAGAGCTGTCCGACAGTATCAAAAATATCATCACTTTGAATTGAGCCTGTAGTTGCAATTCCAGAGAGGAGGGCAATGATTGCAATGGCTAAAATATCTTCAACGATAAGGATTCCAAAGATAAGCTGAGCAAATTTATGCTGTTTAAGTCCCAATTCACCCAAGGCTTTAACAATAATAGTTGTTGATGAGATCGCCATCATCGCGCCTAAAAAGATACAATTCATTTGTGACCAGCCAAAATAATGTCCCAAATTATAACCAATTGCAATCATTAGACTAGTTTCACAAATTGCGGTTATAAATGCAATCGCACCTACTTTTGCAATTTTTTTAAGGCTAAACTCCATACCCAGCGAGAACATCAAAAACACTACACCTAATTCTGCCAAAATTGAAATGGTCTGTTTGTCGTGAATTAGAACAAATGGGGCAGTATATGGACCAATGATAATACCAGCGGCTAGGTAGCCTAGCACAACAGGTTGCTTAAACCGGTGAAAAATTAGTGTTACAATACCAGCAACCAGCATAATGGTTGCCATATCATGAATAAATATTTCACCGTGCATTAATTAAATCCTCTTTAACTTGGCGAAGGCTGCCGCCATACTGTTATTATCGCTAGCTTGTCCTCGATTAGAATTTTGGCGTGGCTGTTGATTATTATAGCCATTATTTTGAGCTGGAGCTTTACGCTGTGTTACAGGGATATTTAGCTTATTCAAACCCTTCATGGTTAATGCAATACGTTTTCGTTTAACATCAACTTCTTCAACACGTACCTTAACAATCTGTCCAACTTTTAATACATCATTTGGATTTGCCACATATTGATCAGCAATTGCCGAAATATGAACTAAACCATCCTGATGAACACCAATATCAACGAAAGCACCAAAATTAGCCACATTGGTGATAACGCCTTCAAGCTCCATACCAATTTGCAAATCACTAATTTCATTCACGCCATCTTTAAATACGGCAGTTTTAAATTCTCCACGCGGATCACGTCCTGGCTTATCCAGTTCTTTTAGGATATCGGTAATTGTCGGCAATCCGTATTTATCGCTTACAAAATCAGTAGGTTTTATTGTATTGAGTAATTGTGTGTTACCAATTATTTCAGTAAGAGGAACTCCCAATTTTTGAGAGATTGTTTCGACTAATGAATAACTCTCTGGATGCACTGCCGATTTATCTAATGGGTTTTCACCATCGTTAATCCGTAAGAATCCAGCGCATTGTTCAAAAGTTTTATCGCCAAGGCGGCTAACTTTGGTTAATTGTTTACGGCTGGTAAATTTACCATTACTATCACGATAGCTTACGATATTGTTAGCAATAATCGAGTTTAATCCGGCTACTTGTGCTAATAATGGCGCTGATGCGGTATTTACATCCACTCCAACTGCATTTACACAGTCTTCCACTACATTATTGAGACTACTAGCTAAACGGCTTTGATTGACATCGTGTTGATATTGACCAACGCCAATTGATTTAGGATCTATTTTTACCAGCTCTGCTAATGGGTCTTGTAGGCGACGGGCAATTGAGACTGCTCCACGTAAGCTAACATCCATGTCGGGAAATTCTTTAGCCGCAAATTCTGAAGCCGAATAAACTGATGCTCCAGCTTCTGAAACAACAACGATCTGAACATTAATATTTTTAAATTCTTTACACAGGTCTTTAACTAATTGCTCAGTTTCACGTGAGGCTGTTCCATTCCCAATGCTGATTAATTCTGCTTTATATTTATCACATAATTTAGCGATGGCTAGCATTGCATCTTCGCGATTTTTAGTGAATGGATAGATTACTGCAGTATCTAACACTTTGCCGGTATTATCAATTACTGCAACTTTTACTCCGGTACGAATACCAGGGTCAAGCCCAATCGTAGTTTTACTTCCTGCTGGTGCTTGTAAGAGTAAGTTATGCAAATTAGTCGCAAAAACTTTAATTGCTTCCTCATCGGCACGTTCACGCATATTGGTGAGTAGCTCATTTTCTAATGATGGAAAAATTTTTGCTTTCCATGCCAAGCGTACGCAGTCACGTAGCCAACTACCTGCTATTTTATTTTCATCAATGGCAAATTCATCATTAATCAATTGATCGTAAGCGGAAAATTCACCACGGGCTAGGGTATGCTGTTCAGGATATTCGATTGCCATACTCAAAAAGCCTTCGTTATTGCCGCGAAGTATTGCTAATGCTCGGTGTGATGGCACATTTTTAACCAGTTCCTGATGAGCAAAGTAATCAGTGAATTTAATACCTTCTTCTTCCTTACCTTCGATTACTTTAGCGCAAATCAAAGCTTCATGGTTGAGTCTTGCGCGAAGTTTAGCTAAGAGAGCAGCATTTTCGGCGAATATATCTAATACAATATATCGGGCGCCATCCAGTGCATCTTGTGTGGTATTGATATTTGCATCCGGATTAAGATAATCATTGGCTAGAACTAATGGATCGTGATCTTGATTTTCAAGTAATGCCAACGCTAGTGGTTCTAAGCCTGCTTCTTTGGCAATTTGTGCTTTGGTACGACGTTTGGGTTTATACGGCAGGTATAGATCTTCTAGTGTGGTTTTATTATCTGCCGCTAAAATCGCTTGTTCTAGCTCTGGTGTTAGTTTTCCTTGCTCCTGAATTGATTTTAAGATTGTTTCGCGGCGTTCGTCCAGTTCTCGAAGATAAATTAACTTCTCAGCCAGTAGACGTAATTGAGTATCATCTAATCCGCCAGTTGCCTCTTTACGATAACGGGCAATAAATGGAACGGTTGCGCCTTCATCAAGGAGTGTAATAGTACTGTTAACTTGCTGTTCATTAACGTTTAATAAATTGGCTAGACGAGTTGCGATACTTAATAACATAGTTGAATCCTAAGATAATCTTTTAATACAGGGCTTAATTGTAAATTATTAGTGCGGTACTGTGTGTACTAATTAGCTAAATCGGGTACTTAGTTCTTCTAAACTAAGCGCTTGCAATAATTGCTTGAGTTTTTGTGCGGCTGTTGGATCATTATCGCGTATTTTTTTTGCTAAAATCAGCTCGTTTTTCATGGAGTGTTCCCAACCAACCAATTCAGTAACCGTAACACTATACCCATGAGATTCAAGCTGCAGTGCTCGCAATACGTTAGTAATGTGGCTACCAAATTCTCGACTATGAATTGGATGACGCCAAATTTCAGCGAGAATATTACTATTTTTAATCTTGCTATAGTTTTTCTTTAAGATTGCCGCAATTTCTGCCTGACAACATGGTACTAAGACCATATATTTAGCTTTTTTATGCAGGCCAAATGTAATTGCATCATCGGTGGCGGTGTTACAGGCATGTAATGCGGTTACTACGTCTATCTGTTCAGGAAGTGCTGGTGAGCTAATCGAATCGGTAACGGAAAGATTGAGAAATGACATATTATTAAAACCAAGCCGAGCGGCTAACTCGTGTGATTTTATTACCAAATCATCACGAGTTTCAATTCCATAGATAGCGGAGTTGCTGGATAATGTTTTAAAAAATAGATCGTATAAGATGAATCCTAGGTATGATTTGCCTGCGCCGTGATCGACTAGATTAAATGATTCTTTGCTTTGTTGTAATTCTTGTAAGATTGGCTCAATGAACTGGTATAGGTGATATACCTGTTTGAGTTTACGGCGGCTATCCTGATTTAATTTACCATCGCGAGTGAGAATATGAAGTTCTTTGAGTAATTCAATTGATTGTCCCTCGCGAATTTCATGTTTTTGTTCGGTAGTGTTATTTTTGACTATATTTGTTTTTTTAGTCATAGTGAATGTTTCTCCAGTGTCCGTAAATGCAAAAAGCGACAATCCTTCGATCATCGCTTTTATTTTTTATTCTTATGCCTCTTGCATGCATTTGGCGGAGTGGACGAGACTCGAACTCGCGACCCCCTGCGTGACAGGCAGGTATTCTAACCAACTGAACTACCACTCCACGTGGTGGGCGCTACAGGATTCGAACCTATGACCCTCTGCTTGTAAGGCAGATGCTCTACCAACTGAGCTAAGCGCCCTTTGACGGGTAACTACCTAATAATCTAAGGTAATTCTCACAATAAAATAAATTGGCGGAGTGGACGAGACTCGAACTCGCGACCCCCTGCGTGACAGGCAGGTATTCTAACCAACTGAACTACCACTCCACGTGGTGGGCGCTACAGGATTCGAACCTATGACCCTCTGCTTGTAAGGCAGATGCTCTACCAACTGAGCTAAGCGCCCACTTATTTCGCAAGATGCCTTGCGTTGTGAGAACCGTATTATGCCATCAAACAGCAACTAATTGCAAGTATTTTTCATTTACTTGATGCTGTATCTGCATTTGCTTAGACTAATATTTTGATATAGAATGGATATTATTTATTGTTTATATTTAATGAATTAGGGGTTATGCGTTTTTAAGTGGGTGAAAATCAATTGTTGATTATAAATCCTAGGCATAGGCTAGATATAAAATAAACCGGAACATATGTTCCGGTTTATTAAAATGAATTGTTTATTGCTGTACACAATATAGGTGAATAGTGCTAGTGTCACATGTGCTGGCGCCTGCTGATGCTACCGACCAAGCGGCTGTATTTAAGCTTACATATCCCGCTGTCCCAGATGTTCCAACGTTTGAGTTGGTCCAATTAGTGCAATTCTCAGCAATTGATATTCCTGTTCGAGCAAGACCCGTCCACGCATATTGCCCATCTTGAGGACCTGATGGAGTTTTACCTATCGAATTGGTTAGTCCACTATCTTCAGCAACTAAATTGGTAGTGGTTGCAGTTGCAATTATTTCGTCGGCAAGATTTTTATATTCGGTTCCGATAACCGTTGCATTATTACCATTTAGCAATGCTTTAAATGTACCGCTGCTGAGCTGCGTTGGATAATCAATTTTTGCATTATCATTGTTACAAATAGTATTAGCCTGATCAAAGCCTCCAAAATTTCCAGCAGTAACGGATTGGCTAACAAAGATATATTTTGGTCCAGCCGGTGGTGGTGGAGTATTTGGTACAATCTTTATAAATACTGACTCGGTTGGGAATTCAGAAGTTATCACTCGCAGAGTTTGGTTAACAGTCGTTGTAACATTGCTATTTGCTTGTATAGTCACCGAACATGAGGACTCATTTGCATTAATAGTACAAGAACTTTCATTACCAACAAAGCTGAGGTATTGTTGAGATTCTAAAATTGTAAATTTACTCCCAATTTGTAAGCTTTTAGTGCTAGGTAACGTTACTGTTAATTCCTGTTGCTGCCCAGGCGATAAAACTATCTGTGAATATAAAGATGAAGGTGGAGTAATAGTTACGCTACTTTCAATAACCATATCAATTTTTAATATTTCAGAGAGTCCGAATGCAGAGGTTTGATAACCACACTCTAATAAAACGCTACCATTGCGAGTTATATTCTTTAAAGACAATTGAACGGGATAAGTCCCTGCATGATCAACACATGATAGCTCTGCAGACTCATAGATAGTGGAGTATGATTGAAACTTTACATTTTTGCATCCGTAAAAAGGGTTGTCAGCTACGCATTCTGCATTAATAGTAAGATTACTACCTGATTTGATAGGTGATACAGAGAACAATTTTAGATAGATATTATCATTTGTGGTGTAATTATCATTACTTATTTCAGCAGCATCCCATCTTCCTCCACATCCGGCTATTACCAGACTATATATTGCCATAAGTAGAAAACTAATTATATTCTTGTTCATTTTAAATTCCTTTCTTTATTGACCGTTAATAGTGCCAGTTATGTTTTGTACTTGTCCCAAATTTGGAATAGATAGATTACTTGTACAGCCAGTCATAAAGCCAGTGAAATTATGATACGGACTACCATTTACAATTAGATTAGTAAATAAAACATTACATTGTAAGTTGGCTGGAGCTGAATTTTGAATGCTAACATTACTTAAAGTAAAATTAATTGAGGTACTATCTATCATAGTCGTAGTGATGGTTCCATTTCCAGTATCAAATTTTGTACTAGATTCACTACCAAGTATGGTCATTAGCTGACCTAACGACAATCCCCCAAAGAATGCACTATTACCCGAGTTATAAGCAATACCAGAAATAGTGGTGGTAAAATTACCATAAAGTATTTCAACTAGATTGTAATTAATTGGATCAGTCGCGCGGAGATTATTTATTGATGCGATGAATCGATTGGTGCTTTCAATATCAATTGCCCCCAGTGATATTGAGTTATAGGTTATTGGGCTGCTACCAGCTGCATTGATTTGCAGTGTTGCAGTCAAGTTATTACCGCTCACCGTACAATTACTTAGGCTAGCACTTGGGTTAGCCGCCGAGGAATTTATATTGCCGCTAAGGGTAGTGCTTGGTAAGCAGTTTGCTGATTGTGGATTAAAATTACTAACCAGACCTTTTAGATTGAATAGCTGATTGCTTTCTGTAGAATTTAGATAAATCATCCCTGAATTAGTAGTTGTAAGGCGAATAATTCCATTAAATGATTTGCCATCACTTAGGCTATAAGCAGCGAGTGCCGGTTGATCGACTCCGCCATAAGTCTGTGGATTTTGCGTTTGATTAGCTGAGGAACTTCCTCCTGTGCTACTAGAGCAAGCAACTACTCCAAGTATTCCAGTTAGAGCAATTATTGATGTTAAATGTTTGTACATAAAATTACCTTTTTAATAACATAGCTAAAAACTCAATTGTATGCTATCACGTAACGTGAGACGCAAGCTGATGATGCATTTTAAGGATCTATTTTTGTCATTTATTTTCGATTCATGGAAAATTGTAACTTATTGCAACACTAAAAATTAAAGCTAAAATTGATTAATTATGCTATGATTGCCATATTGCTAATTGAGATATTATTAACTAAGGAAATAGTGATGGATAATTTATGGAGTACCGCCGAATTTAGTAAATTAACTGGGCTCTCGATTCGGGCTTTACATTATTATGACGAAGAAGGCGTTTTAATTCCACATCATAAAAATGAAAAAGGTTTTCGTTATTATTCTCATGAAGATTTTTTGCTTGCTCAAAAAATTACAACTCTTAAATATGTTGGATTTAATCTAAATCAGATAAAGAAAATTTTGTTGAATCCTGATTTTGATTTATTGGGTTCGTTACGTTTGCAGGCTAATGCTTTGCGTGAGGGTGTTGCTCAAATGAATAAAGGTCTGATTGTTGTTGAGGAAAGTATCAAGCATTACACAATTAGTGGCGAGATAGATTGGCAAAGACTGAGCCGAGTTTTAAAGACATTTAAAATTTCACATAGTGACTTTGGTAAAGAATGGGCTGAACGTAATTTTTCTGTTGAAGAGCGAAAGTTTTTTGGTGAAAAAAAATTTCAAAAAATTAAAATTAATTATGAGCGACTATGGGCAGATATCTTTACGGAAGCTAAGCGGTTTATGCTTGAAGGAAAAGATCCTTTATCTGATGAAGTTCAGCTTTTAGCACAAAAGGGGATTGATTTGTGGGCTGAGTTATCTAGAAAACAGTACCCAAATAATCCAGAATTGGCAAACAAGATGTGGGAACTAATGAAAGATGGAGATATCCCAGATGATCTAATTGCTGGCTATGACCACAAGGTGATATTGTACTTTAACGAAGCTATGGAATACCGTGAATCTTTGATTTTTTAAATATAATGGCGGAGTGGACGAGACTCGAACTCGCGACCCCCTGCGTGACAGGCAGGTATTCTAACCAACTGAACTACCACTCCACGTGGTGGGCGCTACAGGATTCGAACCTATGACCCTCTGCTTGTAAGGCAGATGCTCTACCAACTGAGCTAAGCGCCCGCTTTTTAGCGTGTCTTTTACGCTGCGAGATAGGTATTATGCCAGTATCATCAATCTTTTGCAAATATTTTTTGTATAATGCAGCCGTGTTATTTTGAGTTAGTGCTTAATTTCCTGATGTGTAATTAATAATTTTTTTAGCAAATTGATTAATTTCTACAATTGATTTGCATATGTAAGCTAATATTAGTTAAAATCCAGCTGTAAATATAATTTAGAGAAAGTAATTACTGTGAACCTACGACCATCTAATCGTCAAGCCAATCAACTTCGTGAAATCAAATTTACCCGTAATTATACTTGTCATGCCGAAGGCTCGGTGCTGGTTGAGTTTGGTAATACTAAGGTAATCTGTACTGCGAGTATTGAAGAGTCAGTGCCTCCTTTTTTAAAAGGTAAGGGTGAGGGGTGGGTAACTGCAGAGTATTCGATGCTTCCGCGTGCTACTCATACGCGAAATAAACGCGATAGCACACAAGGTAAACCCAATGCTCGTGCTCAAGAGATTCAGCGTTTAATTGGACGTAGCTTACGCGGTATTGTCGATTTGAAAGCTTTAGGTGAACGACAAATTTTAATTGATTGTGATGTGATTCAGGCAGATGGTGGCACTAGAACTGCTAGTATTACAGGCGCATACGTTGCACTTTATGATGCGATTAATGATTTAATTACTCGTGGTAAGTTGACTGTTAGTCCGTTGCTTGAAGCCGTTGCTGCTATTTCTGTCGGCATTTATCAAGGTACTGCGGTGTTAGATCTGGATTATGCAGAAGATAGTAACTGTGATACAGACATGAATGTGGTTATGACTGCTTCCGGTAAATTAATTGAGATTCAGGGTACCGCCGAAAATGGTGCTTTTGATCGATTGGCGCTAAACCAAATGCTTGATTTAGCCGAGCTGGGAATTAAACAGCTGATTCAGTTTCAGCTACAGGCTTAGTTGTAGTTAGCGCTTTTGATTCAATTACCGGCTGTGATGCACTGACAGCTGGTATAATTTTTACTTTTAGTGAAGTAGATGATTCTGAATTAATTGTAGATTCACTATTTTTTAGTATTAGGGGAGTTGCTACCAAAGCAGCATTTTCTTCATCAATAATGTTATCCAAACTAGAGTTTGTGTTAACTTTAGTTGGCATACCATTTTCTTCATCAATAAGATTATCTACCGACTCTGATTCATTCCCTTGACTTTCGCTTGGATATTTGTAAGCACCTTTTCTTTGCAGGTAGACATCACGAACTGTGGCATAAGGGTCGAGCGTTTGGGTGAGTAAATTATCTTGACCTAGATATTGTGAACGTTGGTCAATTAAATTAATTGCAAAGATACTATATGAAATCCACGGATCATGAATAATCCAGAATAGAGGGTTGAAATAAACATCTGGTATAATTCCAAGCTGATCGCGGAAAGTTGCAGGTCCAAGAAATGGCACAAGGAAGTAATTACTGTCATGCCAGCCCCAAGCTTTCATTGTATTACCAAATGTATTAGTGTACTGTGGTAACCCAAGGCTCGAAGAAACATCAATTAAGCCCAAAAGCCCAAAAGTTGAATTTATACTGATTCGCATAGTGGTTTGCATTGCGTCAGTTCCATCAAGTTGTAAAATATCATTGGCAAGACTGACAAAATCACGCAAATTATTATAAAAATTGCTTACTGCGTAACGAATTGGTTCGGGAATATAAGTATAGCCCACTGCAACTGGACGCAGAACATAATGATCCAAAACCATATTAAACGTAAACACGTTACGATTGTAATGTTCGTAAGGATCATTGGGATTCTGACTGGTTGCACAGCCAATTAATAAGCTGCTGCCTATTATGACCAGAGGTCTGGTGAATTTCTTTGGAAGCATGCTAGATTTTTATAGCGTAAAGTTCACAAAGTGCACAAATAGAGGCACTCACGTTCTGAAGATGAAGCTTTATATTTTGCTTAAATGCAATTGATTTTAGCTCAAGAAGTAAGGCAATTCCCGCTGAGTCGATATTAACTACTTGGCTGCAGTCAAGGTTTAATGATTCAACAGTTTTTAATTTTGCCAATATTTGTTCAAGGAGCTGATTAACATTGGCATTAGTTAATTCTTGAGGGAGTACAAAATCAAACATTCGTTATTTATTACCTTTAAGGCTGTTAACTTTAGTTTGTAACTGAGCAATCAGTCCATTAACGCCATCTTTTTGTACTTCGTCATTAAATTGTGTACGGTAAGTAGTTACAATACTAACTTTCTCAATTTTTACGTCGTAAATTTTCCATGCTGAACCAATTTTAGCTAAATCATATTCAATATTGATTGGTTGATTATTACTATCACCATTATTTGGCATTTTCAATGAGCTATTAACTATTGCTTTGTTCTGTTTTTCACCACTAATTGTGCTACTGCTAATTGACACTTGAGCACCTTTTAATTTGGATAATGCATTGGTATATGAGTAAACCAGCATTTGCTTAAACAATCCAACGATTTGTGTCTGCTGATCTGGCGTAGCTTGTTTCCACTGCGCGCCCATAGCCAGACGAGTCATAATCGTAAAGTCAATTTGCGGCACAATGCTGTTTTGGATCATACTAACTGCTTTTTTTTCGCTGATGTTTTGATTTACCGCATCGCTGAGTGTTTGTGCACTTGATTTAATCACTTCACAAGGTGTACCATCAGTACAGCTTCCTGCGCTGGTAGCAACCACAACCACAGCTTTTCCTGCTTTGGCTGGAATGGCTGTATCATTATCATCTGCTACAGGTGCACTGGCACTTGTTGCGGCTTGAGACATAGAACTAAAACCTAGAGCTAACAATAAAGTAATAATTTTTTTCATTGAAATTCCTTATTTTGAAGACATATTGGTCATAAATTTGCTAATTAATTGTTCAAGCACCATCGCTGATGAAGTTAGGGTAATGGTATCACCATTTTTTAGATCATCAACATCACCACCAGATTGTAAGCCAACGTACTGTTCACCAAGTAAACCAGTGGTCAAAATCTCAGCCGAGCTGTCAGTAGTAAATTGATAATGTTTATCAACTTGCATTGTTACCTGTGCTTGATAGGTCTTAGGATCAAGACCAATTGAGGTAACTCTTCCCACAGTGAAGCCAGAAACCTTTACTGGAGCATCATTTTTAAGTGATCCAATATTACTAAATTTAGCATAAAGGGTGTATGTTCCATTGCTGCTGGAAGAAAATGATGTTATATTGGCAACTTTTAGCGATAAAAAAACAATACAAGCCAAGCCAACAACAACAAATATGCCAACCCAAAAATCAATAGTGCTACGTTTCATTCTAATTCCTAAAACATAAAAGCGGTAAGTACAAAATCTATTGCCAGAACTGCGAGCGCTGAATGAACAACGGTTCGTGTTGTTGCTGAAGAAACGCCCTCGGCTGTAGCTTTGGCTTGAAGACCTTGGTAGACAGAAATTAAACTAACAACAATACCAAAGACTAAAGCTTTAATCAAACCATTGACAACGTCATCGTGGAAATTTACACTGCTTTGCATCTGTGACCAAAATGTTCCTTGGTCTAATTTTAGCAGGGTAACTCCAACAAAGTGTCCACCCCAGATACCACTGCAATCGAATAAAGCAGTTAGTAGAGGTACGGAAATAATCCCACCAATAAATTTGGGTGCAATTACACGTTTAATCGGGTCAACTGCCATTACACTCATTGCATCAAGCTGTTCGGTTGCTTTCATTAATCCGATTTCAGCAGTCATTCCAGAACCAGCCCTAGAGGCAAATAAGATTGCACATAGCACTGGACCAAGCTCACGAAGCAAAGATAGAGCAACTAAAGAGCCTAGGACACTTACTGAACCAAAGCGCTGGAGGGTATTATATCCCTGCAAGCCAAGTACCATCCCGACAAACCAGCCTGAGACAGCAATAATAAGTAGCGATAATACGCCACTAAAAAAAATTTCTTTTATGATAAGCTGCGGACGTTTTAATGCGTATCCAAGACCGCTGAGAATATAGATTAATAATCGTGCACATTCGCCAAGCATTATAATAAAAGAGCTGACGGGATGCCCGATATAACGAATTAATGCGCTAACTTGTTTCATTGAAGTCCTAAATAATGCTCGTAACTATACTGGCTTGAGTATTTAAATTTAAATGGACCACTTATTTCGCCATTAATAAATTGTTTAACTGCTGGATTATTGCTGTTTCTAATTTCTTCAGTTGTGCCACCAGCAATTATTTCGCCATTTGACATAAAGTAAATATAATCCGCAATTTCCATCGTTGCTGCAATATCGTGGGTTACCAACACGGCGGTTTGTTTTAATTGATCATTAAGCTTCTTGACTAACATTGCAATTGTATTGAGTGAAATCGGGTCTAAGCCAGTAAATGGCTCATCATAAAGCATTAATTCTGGATCTAACGCCATCGCGCGCGCGAGTGCCACTCTTCGTGCCATCCCACCAGATAATTCTCCTGGCATCAAATCTTGCGTGCCAGTAAGTCCAACTGCCTCAAGTTTCATCGCAACAATACGCTCAATAAAGCTACTGCTTAGATTTGTGTTTTCGCGTAATGGAAATGCAATATTTGCCGCAACACTCAGATCGGTAAACAGAGCGCCAAATTGAAATAGCAAACCAAGCCTGCGTCGTACATCATAAATTTGACGATAATTAAGCTTTGTTATATCTTGTCCAAATACTTTAATGCTACCATGCTGTGGCGAGATTTGTCCAGAAATCAGGCGCAAAATAGTGGTTTTACCGCTTCCGCTTCCGCCCATAATCGCAGTAATTTTACCCGCTGGAATTTGCAGCGAGATATTTTTTAAAATCGGCTTATTTTCGTTATACGAAAAAGATAGATTTTCAATTTGGATTAGGTTTTCTGGGTTCATTTCACAACAAAAAAATATTAAGGTAATATTATACTAAAAAGCAGGATTATTGTTTTTATAATTATACCGTGAGTGACTAGTGAGTGATTATAAAACAAGTGTTTGAATTGTGCAAGCGGATTTACTGGTTAATTTATATATCTTATTCGTTACCTTATTTTTAGCTCCAGATATGTTGTATTAATACATAAATTGATTGTTATGATTTGTCCAGCCCATGCTTGTTTTGTTAAAGTTTTGCAAGATGATGCTCTCCTTGTTCAGTATTGAAATTTAGAATCCTATAACACGTTTTGCCGATTAAAACACCCAGGCATTACCTAGGTGTTTTAATCCACGAAATAGTTTATAGTAATTCTTGGCGGATAATGCTAAATCCTAATATTCAAATACGGTATTTATAAGGCTGATGGAATGTGAATATATTTATGTGGTTACAGAGAGTGATGATACTGGTTTAACGTATAGTTTTGAGGTATATAAATTCAATTATAACAGATGGTTGTTGGGGGATATTATTCGTGTGGTGTCATCTCTGAAAAATTTGCGGTAATTAATGCCTTCGTATGATTAATCTACAGCGTTACAATTATCTTTCTATAGAATTGAACTGAGCACTAAAGGAGGTGGGCATGGGCATACTCTTATGGTAAATACTCTTAATTTGTTGCGTTGTGTATAAAAGCTACATATTTGTGTGTTAAATTTAGTTAATTTAATGGATTGTGTGTGAATTGTTGCGTTTCAAAATGGCTTTATTGTGAGTTTTAAGATATAATCGGAATTTGGCGTATAAGATTGTAGATAGAGGTATTATATATTATGAAATTGGTTAATGACGGTGGTGATAATGAGAAGAAAAAGAAAGATAAGCCAAGTATCTTTGTTGTAGTGGCAAATATTATCGGTGTTTCGTCGATGGCTTTTGTTATTAGTGCTGTGGTATTTGCGGTACTATTATTTGGTGTAATTAGCTTTGCTTTTTGGCATTTAAAATATCAAGGAGGAATTAAGCCTCCATATAATGCGATTGATTTTAAGCAAGTTGCGTATATCGACAATCAATTTATAGTTTATGGAATAGATTATGATAAGCCTGAACCGTATAGCCTAGTTATTTTTAATTCTGTTGATGGAGAATCATGAGATAAATCAGAGATTGCATTTACTCCCAATCAAGCAGTCAATGTTTCTTATCAAGCGTCTTTTAATTATCTTAAAGGACAGTGCTATTTATTTGGTCAAACTCTATCTCCATTAGTAGCATCTGATTGTCGACATTGGCACAACCAGGCAATTGAGATTGAAAGTGCAACTAATGTATCCAATGAATTGGCCTTGGGAGTTCCTGGTTCTGTAGTTGTAAAAGATATGATTTATATTTCAACAAATAGCAATGGTGTTTATTCAAGTAAAGATGGAATCAAATGGCAGAATGAGTCATTGCCAAACCCAGATGGAAATGAATATCCGTTGGAGTTTGGGAGTATTGCAGCTGGGAATAACAAAATAATTGTGGAAGCAAGGATGCATAGGAATAAAAAGCTGATAGGTGTTATATATACTAAAGACTTAAAGACCAACAGCTGGAGCTATCAAGTGTATCCTGAAACAGTGCATAATATAACTAGGGGTAAAGATCGTTTTGTGGGATTGACAGAGACAAGCTCATTAGTGCTCGTTGATGGAAGTCATGAATGGGAGAGTTATCCTTTGGCGCATCCATCGTACGCGCTGACATATGGATTAGATAACAGTTTTCTTGCGATAAGCAATATACAGAAATCTGTTGATGGTATAGAATGGAATTATTTTGAGCCTAGTAATGAAAATTTGGAATTTACAACCAGTGTTGCATGTAGTAAAGAATTTTGTGTGGCTGTAAGTGATAATTATCAGATGGTTAAGCTAAGTGATAATAGCATCGACCTAATAAAATTTAACCACAAAAACCCACCAAGAAAACTTGGCTGGTATGATCGTTTATTAAATCGTATTTTTTTCACTAAAAATTAATTTTAAAGGGATATTAAAATGGCTACATATAAAGATAATGCAGAATTAATGAATGGAATTTATAAATATGGTACACTAGATGAACACGGTAAAGATGTTACTAATGAGATAAAGGTAAAAAATGATAGCGGAGAACCAACCACTTGGACAAAAGTCCAAGTTGCAGGACATTACATAGAACTGAATAACCCAACAAGTGGTTACTACGGAGCGCTCTATCAAAAGGGAAATGAATATATTTTAGTAAATCGTGGAACGAATAATATACAGGATAAAATTAATGATGGTTTAATGGCGTTGGGTAATATACCTGGTGAATTTTACGATGCTTACGCATTAGCTAAACAAGCTTCTAGTTATATTGATAGTCATGGTGGAGGCAGCCTAGCGATGACTGGGCACTCAGAAGGTGCTACTCAATCAGTTTTGCAGGGGATTATTTTTGGTGGTGAAGTTAATGCTTTCAATCCTTACAATAGCAAGAATTTTTTGGATAAAGTTGAACGAGTTGATTCTTCAACAATAGAGCGTTTAACTCTTGAGCGTAATGTTATCCAAGAAAATATGAATAGTGATAGTCAACAAGCGCTAGCCATGGTAGACCGTGAATTGTTAATTGCTGAAGCTACTAATGCGCTATATGATTCGTGGCACAATAACGGAGGCTCAAACACACAAATAACTAATTATCGAATTGAGAACGATCCAGTGAGTGGAGCGGGAGCAATTCAAAAAGACCATCTCGGTGAAACTATCACAATTACTTACGAGTCAAAAGGTGATGCTAAACTAATGGGCTCTAATGAATATGTTGTTTTAGATGGGTTAAATGCTGCGTTACATGATTTTTTTGCTGATGTTGATACTTTTCACAGTGCTAATAACTTCCTGCTAGAAAATTTAACTTCTTCCTCAGGGAATTTGCAAATCAAGAGTAGCAAAGCTAGCAATAGCGATGCACTACTTGAACTAGCTGAGTTTTTTAAAGATAAAAATAATTTTGAAATCGACCAAACTGGCGCAGGCTCAATCAAGATTGCCCAAGACCATGAGCTGTACGTTGGCTTTGGTAAAAACTGGACATCATCAGGAGATGATCGCAGCCAGTTGGTTACTGCGGTGCATGATTCAATTTATACTAATGCGGGTTATAAATCCAGCGGTAGCCTGAGTCAAGTGCAAATGATGGTAGAGCGGATTCAGGCACAGTTTGCCAATGACAAATACTTTTATGTCAAGAGCGTTGAATCACCAGATTTACAAACCTATATTCTAATTGCTCCCAAAGACCCCAAAATGAATCCCAATGTTAATGATTATCTCACTAATGCAGAAAACTGGCGCCCACCTCGCGATCCACTTGCCGTTGATTTGGATGGGGATGGAATTGAAACCGTTTCGCAAAATGCTGGAATCGTCTTTGATACTGACGCAGATGGACTAAAAACAGGTACTTCATGGCTTAAAGGTGATGATGGTTGGTTGGTGATTGATAAAAATAATAACGGTAAAATCGATAATGGATCCGAACTATTTGGCGATGCGTATGTAAAACAAGACCAAACTAAAGCCAAAGATGCCTATGACGCGCTAGGCGATGTGGATAGTAATCACGATGGAATGATTACCGCAGCCGATGCTAAATTTGCCGAGCTTAAAATTTGGCAGGATAAAAATCAAAATGGAATCTCAGAAGCCAATGAACTCAAAACACTGGACGAAATTGGCTTAGTTGAACTAAAAGTAGGCAGAACTTCGAGCGCTGCGACTAATTTAGGTAACGGTGTTGTCGCCAATGGTGGCTCAACCACAGTAATCAATGGAGTGGAACAGCAAACCGGAGCGTTAAACCTATCACAAAATACATTCTATCGCGAGTTCACTGATAAGCTGGATACCAGCAGCGTTGCTGATTTGCCGAATCTTGTCGGTAGCGGTTTGGTGCGTGATTTACGTGAGGCAATGACTTTATCCGCCGAGCTAACTCAAGATGTTCGTACTTATATGAGTTCAAATGTGACTGAGCGCAGCAAAATGTTAGATGAACTAGCAAGTGATTGGGCAGCTACGTCTACATTGAGCACATCTAAAAATCGTCGTGCAGAAGCAAATACTGACTTTTATTTTGCTGGAATTGATAGTAGCAGCAATCCTAATGCGCAAAGCGAGATGTTAGATAAATTAGCCATAGTTGAAAAGTTCAATGGTCGTCGGATTAATGCAGGCAATGAAAGCCAAACCGTAATTTATAAACGAGATGCTTATGGCAATATGTTGCGCGATGGCGTTGGAAACCCTTTGGTAAGTTATGTTCATACAAATGTAAGCTTCAGCGAGGCACAAACCAGCTGGATTTTACAGTCGTATAATTCAATTACCAATAGCATTGATAAAGGGCTGAGCGTTTATACTGATGTCTTCTCACAAGTAAGCAATCTTGATATGGTATTGGATAGTCAAGGAAATGTGTCCCTTGATTTAACTAAACTATATGCAAGTCTGGAAAGTAAAATAGCTGCTAATCCAGAGATGGGTATGCATGCTGCGTTTGAAGCTTACGCTTATATGAAAGAAGCTTTTGCAACTATTGATTTATGTGAAGTGAGTGAGTTGGTTAAATTATGTGCATAAATACAACATTTAATTAAGTGTTTTTGTGTGAAATATTGAATTACTGCGCTGCAATATTCTATGGTACTGTTAAAATAAGTGCCTTGGTTTAAAATTAATTTTCCAAAGTGATAGTTATGTATAGTACTTCAGTATTAAATCTTTATGCATTTATATTTGTTATTCTTAATGGTTTTGTATTGGCTCTTCAAGTAATTTCTTTTTCTAAGTTACAAAAAAAATTACCAGCGAGTTTTTTTGTAACCTGCCTTACTTTTTTAAAACGAAATAAGTTGATAATTTTGTGTATTTTTATTATAAATATAATTTGCATTATGGGTTATGTTAAAGCTACTATTTATTCGGACATTAAAATTTCTTATGTTATGTTTAACTTAGCGGAATCTTCTGTATTGCTGATGTTTATGTATTCTTTTGCAATTAACTTCAGCTATAGATTTCATGTCAATAATAAAAATTTTAATTTAACGGCTTCGAAACTTGATAGAAAAATATACAAAACTAATAACATAATTTTGGCTATATCGTTATGTTTAATAATAATGGCTAAATATTTAAAGTAGTTTTTACAATGAGCTATTATCTTGCTCTTAGAACATCGTTGTAGTTGCATCATAAGTAGATCAACCTAAATATAGGTGTGACAATTTTGTATTGATAGTTGCACTAATAATAATTAATTTTCAAATTTACTTTTTAACTCGAAAGTAGTTATCATGGCACTAGTTGACAACTTACTCTATTTAAGTTAAGTAGTCTATATCAAAATACTAATGCGTTAGAAAACTTTCTAAAGATTTGCGTGAGTTAAATAATTTATGTGCATAAATGCGACATGTTTGTGCGCTTAAATTAAGTAGTTTGCTTAAATTTAATTGTAGAAAGTAATTTACTGAGTTGCAGTATTGATGTGGTTTGGTTAAATTCTAGTGTTTAATAGAAATTTAGAAAAAGTTAATAAACATGCAAAAAGATAAAAAAATAGTTTATTTACGTAGCTCAATGATAAATAACCCACAAATCATTAGTAAAGCGTGGGTTAACACAAACTATAGTGCGCCCAATTGTCAATACCAGTAAATACAATTTAAAGAAACAAATTA
>ERZ650304.526-NODE-526-length-19736-cov-12.659672_pt1 | contig 19736 bp, 21 predicted proteins | sample MGYA00376240_ERZ650304 | MGnify/ENA primary metagenome ERZ650304 (study PRJEB26733, sample SAMN07839271) | wastewater metagenome | biome: small river; feature: stream; material: water | place: USA: North Carolina | collected 2016-03-01 ... | reverse complement strand
ATCTGTGTCGAATACAAACGGGAGCCGCCTCCCGAAAACTGGACTGAACGCATGAACGCAGAAAACCCACGAAATCAAGTAGATAGGTCGCGCGCGCGCGCGCGTAGTGAAGCGTCCAGTGAACCATGCGTGAACGGTGGGCAGGAGCTGCTCCGCGCTGTGAACGCGCCGCTGAACGAAATCGCGGCTGAATGCAGCGTGTCCAAGGCGCTCGTGAGCAACTGGCGCACCGGCATCCGGCTACCGTCGCCCGACGCGCGTGAGCGCTTGGAGCAGGCGTATGGGATCCCGCAAGACGAGTGGGACGTGCGCCACGCCAGCGACGAGCCGGCCCCGTCCATGGAGCTCGATGCGGACGGTCCACCGCTCGAGGCCACGATGCGCCATGTGGATCAGGTGCTGGCGAACCTGATGCTGCCAGGTGCAACGGATGATGACCGCAAGCAGGCTGAGGCACTCCGTAAGATCCTCACGACCCGTGCGGCGATGGAGACGAAGAGTAGCCACGTTGACGCCTACCTCGAGAAGGCGATGATGGACCCCGAGCGGCAGCGCTACTACATCGACCACGTGGAGGACGTGATCGAGGTCCTCAAGCGCGAGCGCGATGTGGCGCAGTGCGGGTGCATGGCAGCCATCACCAAGATGCTCGCAGAGCGCGAGGCGCGGAGGGCGCTCGGCAGGTGACGCGTTCGAAGGCAGCCGAGATCTCCATGCGGGGGCGCTCGCATACCACCACATCCGACACCATCAACGGCTTCATGCTGTACCGGCTTCGGCAGGAGTTGGCTCGCGGCCTCGAGATCACGTGGCCCGACCGCACGTGGTGGGACCGCCCTGTTGAGTTCTTCACGCAGATCCTCGGCGTGACCCCGTGGTCGCGGCAAGTGGACATCCTAGAAGCCGTGCGGGACCACGACCGCGTGTGTGTCCGCTCGGGCCACAAGGTCAGCAAGAGCAACAGCCTCGCCGGCATCGCGCTGTGCTTCTACGCCAGCTTCGACGACGCCCGCGTGGTCATGAGCAGCACCACGGCGCGCCAGGTGGACCAGATCCTGTGGCGAGAGTTGTCCATGATGAAGGCGCGCGGAGGGCGCTGCATCGCGTGCAAGGCTGCTGACCCGGACGGGCGCCGCATCCCTGCGCCGTGCCCACACTCGGCGCTCATCGATGGCGAGTTGAAGGGCCTGGCCAAGTCGGGCTTGAAGTCTGGCTTCCGCGAGATCGTGGGCTTCACGGCGCGCGAGGCCGAAGCCGTGGCCGGCATCTCAGGCGCCAACCTGCTCTACCTGCTGGACGAAGCGAGCGGCATCCCGGAGGTGATCTTCGACGCGATCGAGGGCAACCGCGCAGGCGGTGCGCGCGTGGTCATGTACTCCAACCCGACGCGGACCACCGGCTACTTTTACGACGCGTTCCACTCCAAGGCGCGCTTCTGGAAGGGGATCCAGATCAGCAGCGAGGAAACACCCAACGTCGTCGAGGGGCGGATCGTGGTGCCGGGCCTCGCCACCCGCTCGTGGATCGAGGAGAAGAGGGACGAGTGGGGCGAAGACTCGGCGCTCTACCGCATCCGCGTGAAGGGCGAATTCGTCACCAACGAGTCGGGCCGGATCTTCTCCGTGGACGCCATCACGCAGGCCCAGATCCGGTGGAGTGACCGCACCACGGACGCGGCGGGGCGCATCGTCGAGGTGCCCGCTGACCCGAAGTTGGGCCGCCTCTTCATCGGGCTCGACCCCGCTGGCGCTACGGGCATGGGCGACGACACCGTGTTTTGCTTCCGGCGCGGCTCGCACGTGGTGGCCTTCGAGCACCGCAGGGGCTTGGACGACGAGGCCCACTTGATCCAGCTCATCACGCTGATGGGCAAGCGCGCGGCGCCCGGAGAGACGCCCGTAGTCGTGCTCGACGCGTCGGGCTCCATCGGTGCGAGCCTCGGCGGCCGGCTGAGGGGCTACCAGGAGCAGAACCCCAAGGCGTTCCGGCTACTGGCCATCCGCAGCTCGGACCGGGCCCAGCGCGAGTTCCTCACGTGCGAGCGCATGCGCGACGAGCTCACGCTGAGCCTCGAGAAGTGGCTGCGTGCTGGCGGCGAGATCCCGGCTGACGACAAGTTGGCCGGCGAGATGCACGCGATGGAGTGGGAGATCCAGCCTGGTAGCGGCAGGCAAAAGGTCACCGCGAAGACCAAGCTCAAGCGCGAGCTTGGGCGCTCCCCCGACCGCTACGACGCGCTGGCGCTCGCCTGCTACGAGCCGCAGTACACCGACGAGCCCGTTCCCGAGCGGGACGAGCGCAGCATCCACGACATGGCGCCTGGGCGAGAGTTCGACCCGCGCGCAGGACTGAGGGCTTTCCGATGAGACACGATTCCACCGGCCGGCGCCTGCTCATGCGCGTCTTGCAGCTCCACACCGCGACCGCAGTGGCCCGCGTGTGCCGGGTGTCGCAGCCTGCGGTCACGCAGTGGAAGGTTGGCACCACCCGGCCATGCGAGCGCGTGCGGCTGGTGCTGGAGACGCGCTACAAGATCCCGCCTGAGTCGTGGTATCAGCCGGTGCGCGCTGCTACGGTGGCGGCATGAGCATGTACCTCGGGTGTGACCTGATCGTGGATGGCGACGAGCGCGAAGTCTCGCAGGCGGTCGCCGTACTCACGCGTGGCGGCGACTCGCTCAGCATCCCTGGCGCGTACGTGCAGTGCGTCCGCTCCGACACATCGGAGCCTCCGCGTGTGTGGTGGACCTTCGAGTTCCGCGAGCAGCACCTTGATCTCGTTGAGTCAGACGCACGCGCTGCCGCTGACGCGTCCGGCGCGATGGTGTCGCTGGAGTGGTACGCCAGCCATCGCATGGAGTGCGGCGGCGTGTCGTGGAGGTGCAGCGACTCGGGCGCCGCTGGCCCGGTGCGCTGGCAGGGCCCCTACCACGGGCAGCGCGGCGGCTAGCGCGTCACTCGCACACCCCCCACTGCCCACACGTGCCCCCGTTGCCGCAAGGCGTGCCCTCGGGCTCCGGCCAGATCGGACGCATGGCGTAGTGCTCGCGCTCGGGGCGCTCCGTGCAGTCCATGCGCGGCTGCCAGGGGATGGCGCGGTCCTCTTCGGTCAGGAACGCGAAGCAGTCCGGGTGCGGCTCGGGGCACAGCACGCCAGCATCATCCGTGGCGGTAGCAGCGTCGTCTGTGACCGGGAACGTGTGCGCTTCAGCGCACCCAACTAGCAGGACCAGTAGCAGCGTCGTGAATCTCATGGGCACCTCTCGCCCGATCGTAGCACGCCGAAAATAGAACCGCCCGCGCCGTGGAGAGGGGAGGTCACGGGCGGGCGGGGACTTCGGGCTATGGAGGGTCTGCGGACCTGTATGGAGCCTCGGGAGTCGCTGACCTAGTAGCGCACGCCGCGAGCGCCGTCACTCAATCCCATGAGGTGGCTGCTCTTCATAAGCGTTTGCTTATGCGGCCTGTGCGACTCAGTGGTCAGTGGCCATCGTCGACGCGTTCCGGTCCGTGCTCACCCGACTAGGGTTTGCGCGAGCCGTGTCTAGTCGCGCCCACGCTGCGCTTCCGAGTGGCACTGTGGACCGCATCGCGGAGATGAACGGCGGCAACGTCCAGCCGCGATCGTTCACCCGGACCACCTGGTACATCGACGACATCGACTCGGCGACGCTGGAGTGCGATCAGGGCCGCATGAGGACGGCGGCGCAGCTGATGCGCTCGGCTAGTTCCGACGGCGTGGTGATGGGCCTCATGTCCACGCGCACCGCTGGGCTCGTGCGCCTGCCGAAGCGATGGCGCGGCGATGGCGAGATGATCAAGGCGCTCACGGGCGGCGAGTACCGCGCTCGCGCCGTCTTCGATGAGATGTGCCCGGCTGCGGAGTTGGCGTTGCTCGCTGCTGACGGCGACAAGTTGGGCGTGGGCGTCGGGCAGATGCTCACGGTGGAGGGCCGCACGCACAAGCGCCTCTGCCGCCTGGACCCCGAGTTCCTTGTGTTCAACTGGGACGAGAACCAGTGGTACTACCAAAGCGTCGGCGGGATGCTGGCGATCACTCCCGGTGACGGAACGTGGGTGCTGCACATCCCCGGCGGCACGCTCGCCCCGTGGAACAGCGGCCTATGGCGCGCGCTCGGCCGAGCGTACATCCGCAAGGACCACGCGGCGCTGAGCAAGGACCTGTGGGAAGCGAAGCTCGCGCACCCCGCGCGTGTCGCAACGATGCCCCTTGGTGCCACGGACGAGCAAGGCCAGTCGTGGTTTCAGGCCGTCATGGCGTGGGGCAAAAACACGGTCTTCGGCATGCGCCCCGGCTACGACGTGAAGCTCTTGGAGAGCAACGGGCGCGGCGCAGACAGTTTCCGCGAGACCATCGCAGAGCAGAACCGCGAGATCATGATCCTGATCGCCGGGCAGACCGTCACGACTGACGGCGGCACCGGGTTTGCGAACGCGGACATCCACAAGTCGATCCGCAGCGACATTATCGAGACGACCGGCGACGCGCTGGCGTACACGGTCAACACGCAGATCCTCCCCGCGTGGGTGGTGACCGAGTTTGGCGAGGAAGCGCTCACCGCTGGCGGCGTGGTGATGGAGTGGGACGTGACCCCGCCGAAGGATCGCAATAGCGAGGCGTCTTCACTGGTCACGACCGCCGCTGCCGTCAAGACGCTCACGGAGGCGCTTGCACCGCATGGCGTGGGCCTGGACGTGCCGGCTCTATGCGACCGATTCGCCGTGCCCGTGACGAGTCTTGCGCCGACTGCTGATGTGCTCGCGAGCGTGGCGACCAACGCCGAGAAGCCAGCGCAGGAGGCCGCGTGGAACTGACCGGCCGCCGCTACGAGCGCACGGGCGTTCTTGCCGTGGACCCGATGGCGTTCACGATGTTGTTCGCTGAGGCGCCGAGCCGCGACACTGTGGACATGGGCGGCGTGCCCGTCGTGACCATTCGTGGCCCGCTCGAGCACCACGCGGGCATGTGGTGCGACTCCTACGACGCCATCCTGGCGCGCGCTTCCGAGGCGCTCTCCGGGCCCTCGCGCGGCGTTGTGCTGCGCATTGATTCCCCCGGCGGCTTCGTCTCGGGCTGCATGGAGACCGCTCGCGCGATCCGCGCTCTCGCCGATGGATCGGGCAAGACGCTCGTGGCCTACGTGGACGGGCAGGCCTGTAGCGCGGCCTACGCTATCGCGTGCGTGGCTCACTCCATCGTGGCACCGCCCAGCGCCACGCTCGGCAGCATCGGCGTGCTCATGGCGCGCACGGACGCGAGCGAAGCCCTGGCTTCTGCTGGTGTGCGGCTGCACCTGATCAAGAGCGGCGCGCGCAAGGGCGACGGCACGGCCGAGGTGCCCGTGAGTGCCGATGAGTTGGCCGCAATTCAAGACACCGTGGACACGCAGGCGGGCCTGTTCTTCGACCACGTGGCCGCATGCCGGTCGCTGAGCGTGGACGCCGTGAGCGGGCTGCAAGCGGGCGTGCTCATTGGCGCGCGCGCTGTGTCCGCTGGCCTCGCCGACGTGGTCGGCACCCTAGACGATGCCCTCGCAATGGCGCGAGGGGAGATGACCACGGCGACAGCGCCGCAGGAAAGTGAGAACACCATGCCTAACATGGAAGACGCCATCGAGGCCCTGCGCGCAGCGGCCGAGGGCGACAACGCAGAAGAGTCGGCGCGCGCCAAGCGCATGCTGGCCGCGATGGACCCGGAGGAAGAGCCCGAGGCCGAGGACGACGCTCCCCCGCCGAAGGACGATGATGAGGAGAAGCCCAAGGACGAGAGCGACGCCAAGGCCATCGCCATGCGCGCCGAGGCGTCCGCGTTGCGTGCCGAGCGCGCGACCATCCTCGCCACCCGCCCGGACCTGAGCGCCGAGACCAAGAGCAAGCTTGCGGGCGTGCCCGTGGTGGCGCTGGCGGCTGCTCTGAGCGCCATCCCGCGCACTCCCGTGAGCCCGACGCCTCCCAAGGCCGAAGCGCCCGTGCTGGGCGAAGGCCAGGGCGGCCAGGGCGTGACGTCGTTCGGCACGCGCACCATCGAGCCCAACGCGGAACTCGATCGCGCCATGGGCATCAGCAGGTCCACCGACGCGCCGATCGTGCGCACGGCCACCTACACCCAGTTCAGCACGCTCACCCGTGAGCAAGCCAACGAGACCATCAAGAAGATCGGAGGTGCGCGATGACCGCACTGTCGGCCGGCAAGGCCATCAATCGCCAGACCATCGCGCGCGACGCCACCTTCACGCTGGCCTCGGGCCAGACGGTGTGGAAGGGCGCGCTCATCGCCGTCAAGCTCGGCACCGGGACCGTCGTCGAGGCGACCGGCGCCAGCGACGAGCTCGTCATCGGCCTCGCCATGTTCGACGTGAACGCGTCGGCTGCGGCGAAGCCCCTCGCGGTGGAGTTCCTGACGCCCGTCAACGGCGTCTACTTCGCCAACGGCTCGAGCATCGCCGCCACGAACATCGGAGACATCTGCTACGTGGCGGATGACCAGACGGTGGCGCTCACCCCCATCGCATCCGGCGCCAGCGTGGCCGGCCGCATCTGGGGCGTGGACAGCGTGCGCGGCGTGCTCGTCGAGATCCTGCGCCCCATCTCGCAGGGCGGCGGGCTCCTGGCATCGCGCACCCTCCCGGCACACGTCAGCAACGACGTGATCCTCACCACGGCGCGAGCGATCGCGGGGTCCATCTTCGACATCGCGACCACGGCCAGCGCGACCACGGTCACGCTCCCCGCCGTCGCGACCGAGGGCACCATGCTCACGTTCGTCGCAGACGGAACCAAGAACGGCCACACGGTCCAGTACCGCGACGCCACCGGCCCCGCGAACCTCACCACGGCCCTCACCGCGTCCAAGCGCCACTTGGTCATCGCGACCTACCTCAACGGCATCTGGAACGCCAACGCGTACGTCAGCCCGTGATCGGCGCTGAGAAAGGAAACTGATCATGGGACAACTGACCCCCAAAATCCTGCTCGGCGTCGAAGACCGCATGAGCGTGCTCTCGGAAGAGGGCTTCGCGTGGCGCTCCCGCAATCTGTGGTGGCCCATGGTGGCCACCGAGCGCACCAGCACCGGGCGTAAGGAGTACCTCACGTGGTTCATCAACAACGTGATGATCCGCGACCTCGGCTCGAGCGCCGGCAACCTGAGCTACTCGGACCTCGCGGCCGTGTACGCCGAGATCGAGAACAAGTTCGCCGGCGAGGGATTCAAGATCCCGAAGGCGGACCTCGAGGACGCCGACGGCGGCGGCATGAACGCGGCGGCTTCGTGGGCCAAGGGCATCGGCGCCTACATGGCCTACTGGCCTCAGAAGCAGGTCGCCCATGTGCTCAAGAACGGGCACACGGCGGCGCTGTACACCGGCTACGACGGCAAGGCGCTCTTCGCGCTCGACCACCCGCTGAACCCGGCTGACGTGAGCGTGGGGACGTTCCAGAACATCCTCACGAGCACCGCGTCCGGCATCTACCCTGGTGCGTGCCCCATCCATGAGGGCATCACCGCCGACGTCGCGCTGACGAATCTCGCGAAGGTTCAGGCCTACATCGAGAGCATCGCGGCGCCGAACGGCGTGGACCCGCGCGGCCTCACGGGCATCAAGATCCTGTGCAGCCCGAAGCTCTTCCCGCGCGCGGTGCAGCTGACCAACGCGAAGCTCCTCGCGCAGGCGGCGGCCACGGGCGGCGGCGGCGCCGACGTGGAAGCGCTGATCGAGTCGCTCGGCTACGGGCAGCCGGTCAAGGTCCCGGAACTCGCCGGCTTCGAGAACGACACGACCTACTTCGTGATCGCCGAGGGCGTGGCCCCGACCGAGATCGGCCCCATCGTCTACCAGAACCGCGAGGCGTTCCGCATGGACTCCTACGGTCCGATGACCGAGAGCGAACTCGGCCGCAAGCAGGAGTTCGAGTGGCAGGTCCACGGCCGCAACGCCGTCGCGCCGGGCCACCCGTTCCTGATCTTCAAGGTACAGGCGACCTGACCTAGTCACCGCGCGAGCGCTGCTTCGGTGGCGCTCGCGCGGGCCCGTGCCCTCTCCTCTTCCCGCTGACCATCATGGCCTCTTACCTCACACTCGCCGAGTTCAAGACGCGTACGCTGATGCCTGCATCGAGCGTTGACGCTATCGAACTCGTGAGCGCGGGGTGGCTCCTGATCCAGTTGGACGAGGCGAGCGCATGGATCGACTCGCGTCTGCGCAAGCGCTACGCGGCCCCCTTCGAGTCGCCGTACCCCATCGCCGTGCTCTCGTGGGTCGCGCGCCTGGTGACGGTGCGGGCCTTCCTCAAGGCTGGCGTGCCGCCTACTGACGAGCAGTTCCAGGCCATCGTCAAGGACGCCGACGACGCGAAGGCGGAAGTGCTCGAGGCCGCTACGAGCGACGTGGGCCTCTTCGACTTGCCTCTACGCAGCGACACGACCGCGACCGGAATCAGCAAGAGCGGGCCGATGTCGTACAGCGAGCAGAGCCCCTACGCGTGGGCGAGGGATCAGCGCCGCATCGGGCGCAACGAGGACAGCAACGGCGGGGGCACCTACCATGGGTAGCGCTGCGCAGATGCACGTCTTCCTCGGCGACAAGATCGAGCGCCTCAAGCTGACGACCAACCTCACGGACGAAGGCGCGGGCGAAGTCGCGCGCGTGCTGCGGCGCGAGCAGGACAAGACGCTCGCCGCATCGTGCGCGCCCGACGGCACGCCGTGGGCCCCGCGCGAGACGCCTCGCAAGGGCGGCGGCGTGGACGTGCTGACGAACGCCCGGAGCGCGGTGAAGGTGGGCGCCATCGGCTCCACGATCATCATCCGGCTCGTGGGCCGCGAGTACGTGCTCCATCACCTCGGCTTCGCGCGTGGTCGCGTGCGCCGGCAGATCATCCCGCGCGGGCAACTCCCGGCGAAGTGGCGCACGGCCATCGGGCAGGTGCTCAGCGACAAGTTCGTCGCGACGTGGGGGCGCTCATGAGCGACACCCTCGCGCTCGAGGCTCTGCATGACGCCGTGGTGGCGCGCTTCACGGCCGATGCCACGCCGTGCACGCTGCTCTTCGGCTGGAAGGAGCGGGCTCAGCAGGCCATCGCGCCGCGCATCGTGATGGTTCCTGGCGACGAGACGGGGGCGCTCGGCGAGTGGCTCCCCGCGCGGCAGCCGGGCCGCAACCCGCGCTCACTCGGCACGCTCGGCGAGTTGTTCCACGTCGTGATCAGCGCGCAGGACCCGACCGCGCCCGAGAACGACCGCGCGCAGTACAAGGTGACGCGGCTGCTCTTCGATGCGTGGTGGCGTGCGGCGTTCCTGTTCGCTGGCGCGCGGCTCCAACTGGTGGCCGCTCGCTGGCTCGTGGACCGCATCACACGGCGCTTCGGCGGCGGCATGGTCGTGACGTGCTCCTACGAGGCCATGATCCCGGATGCGCCGCTCTACGAGCTGCCCTTCGCCCCGCGCGGCGTCATCGATGGCGAGATGCTCGGCATCACGCAGCAGGCGACATCCGGGCCCGCGATCCCCGCGTCCATCGTGGCGACCGTCGAGCCCATCACGCTCAGCGGCGCGCAGACGATTGACGGCGTGGCCATCGTCGCGGACAACCGCGTACTGGTCACCGGCCAAGTGGACCCCGTGGCCAACGGGATCTACGTGGCTGCATCGGGCGCTTGGGCACGAGCGGACGACGACTTGATCAGCCTGATGATCGTGCGCGCATCCGCCGGCACTACCGGCCCCGCGATCTATCAGTTGACCAGCACTGGCACGATTACCCCTGGCGTCACGGCTCAGACGTGGACGCGCATCACCCCTGAATAAAGGCGCAGAACGATGTCCCAACCCAGCGTAGATATCACCCAGGTGGACGGTGCCGTAGGCATCCTCCCGCCGAGTTCCGGACGCCTGCTTGCGGTGGTGGGCGTGTCGTCCACTGGCGCGATCAACACCCCGGCGACCTTCGCGCGCGTGCGTGACCTCCAGGGCAACAACGGCGCTGGCCCCATGGTCGAGGCCGCTGCGGCGAGCATCAACCGGCACGGCAAGCCCGCGCTTGTGGTGCGCACCGGAGCGACCACGCCCGGCGCCATCGGGACCGTGGTGGACGGCATGACCGGCACCAGCGACGTCACCAAGGACACCGACACCATCCCCAACGATGACTACGACATCTACGTGGAGTTCGTCACGGGCGGCACCATTGGGACGGCGGGCATCACGTACCGCTACAGCATCGACGAGGCGCGCACCATGAGCGCTATCACCGCGCTCGGCACGGCCAACACGATGGTCATCCCGGGAACGGGAGGTGTGGGCTTCGACTTCTCGCCGGGTACCATCGTCGCCGGCAACACGTTCAGCGTGCGCACCGCCGCGCCGCTCTGGACCGACGCGGAGTTGCTGACCGCGCTCACTGCGCTCGGCAACTCCGTCGTGGATTGGGAACTCGTGCACATCGTGGGCGACATCGACGCCGACGCACTCGCGGTCATCGATACGTGGTGGGCCGCGCTCGGCGAGTCCGGCAAGGACAAGGCATGGTTCGGCAACACGCGCATGCCGGGCGTGGCCGAGAGCGAGGCCACCTACCTCTCCGCGCTCAACACCGCGTTCGCGTCGTCGTCGTCCATCGGTGGCACGCTCTGCGCGGGCTCCATGCGCCACTCCTCGAGCGTGAGCGGCATGGGCATGCGGCGCCCCGTGTCGTTCGCGGTCGCCCCGCGCACGGCGGCGGTGAGCGAAGAGGTGAACATCGCGGCCATCAACACCGGGCCCCTTCCGGGCGTGTCCATCCGCGACAGCAACGGCAACGTGATCCATCACGACGAGAGCGTGAATCCGGGCCTCGACGACGCGCGCTTTTGTGTGCTGCGGACGCATGACCAGGAGACGGGTGTGTTCGTGAACATCCCGCGTCTCTTCTCGCCCGTGGGCTCCGACTTCCGCCTGATGCCTCACCGCCGCGTGATGGCGCTCGCGCTCACCATCACCCGCACCTACCTCCGGCGCCGCCTGAATCAGGGCGTGCGCGTGAGCGAGTCGACGGGCTTCATCCTCGAGGTGGACCGCGCCGAGATCGAGTCGGGCCTGAACGCTCAGCTGGCCGCGCGCCTCCGGGGCACGAAGGCCTCCGGGGTCAGCGCCGTGATCTCGGGCACGGATGTCTTGCTCACCACGGGCGAGATCACGGGTGACATGCGCGTGGTGCCACTCGGCTACCCGGAGCGCTTCGCCATCACCGCCGGGTTCAGCAGCCCGGCCCTCGCCAACGCCACCGCAGCGTAAGGAGACCTCGAACCATGGGTGACCAAGTACGAATCAACGGGGACGTGCCCAGCTGGGCAGACGTCTACATGCGCCTCGACGGGGAGCGCTACTACGGCGTCACCGAGGTGAACTACAAGGACTCACGCAATCGCGTGAACGTCTACGGCATGGGGCGCGCGCAGGCCCCGCGCGGCAAGACCTCGGGCAAGTACGAGGTGGACGTCGTGGCGCTCAAGATGGACAAGCCGGCCGTCAAGGCGTTCCGCGCGGCCCTCGCCGCGAAGGCCTCCGACAAGAAGAGCTTCGGCTCGGTCCGCTTCCAAGCGGTGGTCCAGTACGTGACCGCCGACGGGTCGCACTCGCAGACGGACACGATCCATAACTGCACCTGGCAGAGCGGCGCGACGAGCAACACCGAGAGCGGTGACCCACTCATGGACGCGGTGGAGATCCACTGCACCCATATCGACTACGACGGCCTCACCCTCTACGACGGCACCGAGGTGACGCCGTGAGCGCCGCAGTGAGCAAGGAGGCCGCTCTCGCTGCACTCCAGGCACGCGCGGCAGCTGCGAAGGCCGCCCGCGAGAAGACCCCCGCCGAGCGTCTCGACGCGGAGATCGCAGCGGCCACGATCCAGGCGGCCAACGAAGAGGCCATCACGGCGGCGTGCGCGGAGCATGGCGACATCGGCGTGAACCTCGGCACGGTGGAGACGCGCCTTGGCGTCGTCATCCTCAAGCGCCCGAAGCCTGGCATCTGGAAGAAGTTCGCCGACAAGGGCGACACCAAGAGCGCCACGATCGACAGCCTCGTGCGCCCGTGCGTGGTCTACCCCTCGCTCGCGGAGTTCGACGCGATCCTCGACGCTGTTCCCGCCGCGCTCATCGCGTGCGGTGACATGGTGGCGCTCCTCGCGGGTGTCCGGGACAAGGAGGCTGCCGAAAAATAGTAGAGCTGCGTAGCCGCGCGCGCGAGAACCCTGCGCATCTCGCCCCGTGTCTACTCGCAGCGTTCGGCCAAGAGCACGACGACGACGCGCAGGACTCACGGGCATTCGTCGGCGCGATGATGCTCGCAGAGACGATGCAAGACATCCGCCTGATTCGTCAGGCTCTCACCAAGGGCAAGTAAGTGGCAGCGGACGACACGCAGACATTCACGGTGAAGCTGGACGACGGGATCACGGATTCCGCATCGTCTGCTAGCGACGCCCTGGGCAAGCTGCAAAGGTCGATCGCTGCCGACCAAAAAGCCCTCAACGCGATGAACGCGAGCATGCGCGCCATGAAGAGCGCGGGGCTCGGCGCATCGGCGCAGGCCGTGCAACTTGGTGAGCGCATGGACGCGCAGAAGAAGAAGATCGGCGAGGCTCAGCAGGCGTATCTCGAGCTTGGCGGCACGTTCCGATCGGCTGCTGCGAAGACTCCGAAGAAGGAGTTCGACGCGTTGGGCGCGGCACTCGGCAAGATGCCCCCGAACGTCGCAGCGGTCGCCAGGAACTTCGGCTCTCTCGGCGGAGCTCTAGCAGCTGGCGCGGTCGTGGGTGGGCTGCTGGCCATCGCCGCCGCTCTCGCTGCCGTCACGCTGGCGACCCTCTCCGCTGGCGCTGCGCTGATCCAGTACGGATTCGCGGCGGCCGGCGCGCGCCGTGACGAGGGCCTGCGCTTGGAGGGGCTCACGCATCTTCGACGCGGCATGCGGCAAGTGGGCGGCGACGCTGGCGAGATGCAGGCGTCGATCGACCGCGTGAGCGACAGCACGAGCGCTTCCCGCTCCACGCTCGAGGGCTACGTCGCGACGCTCAACCGAATGGGCGTGCGCGGTGCCAACATGGACCAGGCGCTCGAGGCCATGGCCATCCGAGGCGAGGTGCTGGGCGAGCGCTACGCGCAGTCTTTCGCGATGCAGGCAGCTGGCGCGGTCCGCGCGGGTCGTAGCGTGGCAGACCTCGCGCAGAAGGTACGCAACGACCTCGGCGGCATCGCGGCTCGTCGCGCGCTCTCGCTCGGCGTGCAGATGGCGAAGCTCAAGAGCAACTTTGACGCGCTCTTCCGTGGCCTGCGCATCGAGGGCCCGCTGCGGCTCTTCCAGGAGTTCGTGAAGGTCTTCTCGCAGACGCGGGATACCGGCCGCGCGTTGGGCGACATCTTCGAGCGAATGCTAAATCCGCTCTTCGACTCGATGGGTTCGCATACGTCGTTCGTGCGAAACTTCTTCGAGGGCATGGTGTTGGGCGCGCTCACGGTCGAAGAGGGCATCTTGCAGATGCGCAACGCCTTCCTCCGACTGCTCATCAACAACGCCCCTCTCCGCATGCTGTGGAACCGCATGAAAGAGGGCGTCAACATGGCCCAAGTGGGTAGCGCGGCGTTCGCGGTGCTCGCTGGGAGCATCCTGTTGGTCGTCTTCTCGGCGACCGCGTTGCTCGTCATTGTCGGCTCGCTGCTCCTGCTCATGGCGGCTCTCGCGCTGGCTCCGGTCGCCATCGTCGCGGGCATGGTGTGGCTCGCGAAAGAGTTCGTCGCGTCCGCGCAGCGCATGGGCATCCGCGTAGGCACCGCGCTGGCGGGTCTCGTGACGCGCGGCATGGAGGCTGGCCGCAACCTCATGGCGGGTCTCGCCGCTGGCATCACGAGCGGGCTCGCCACGGTCATCACCGCGATCCAGCGGGTGAGCGGAAGCACCACCGACGCGCTGAAAGAGTCGCTCGAGATTCACTCCCCCTCCCGCGTGTTCGCTCGCCTCGGCATGGAGATTCCTCGCGGCCTCGCGGTGGGCGTGGATGCAGGCGCAGACGCAGCGGCGTCCAGCGTTGCCAGCATGGTCGACGTGAGCGTGGGCGCGGCGGGCGCTACGGCGGCAGGCCCCACCACCAACAGCACCGCCAGCAGCATCAGCATGGGCGACATCTACGTGATGACGCAGGCCACCGACGCGCCCGGCATCGCGGCCGACCTGCGGCAGGAGTTCGCCAAGATCCTTGAGGGCCTCATGGCTCAGCGCGGGGTGCCCGCGTGAGCTTCGATCCGCTCACGTCCCCGGTTGATTACTTCCTACTCGCGGGCGAGCGCTCTCCCGGCATCGCCGAGGTGACCTCTGCTCCGAGCCCGCGTGAGCTGACCGAGCGCAAGGGCTACGGCACCAGCGGCGCGTTCGTGGTGTTCCGTGGGATCAAGCTCGTCCCGATCAAGATCACGATCAAGCTCTACACGCCCGAGGACTGGGCCGCGTGGCGCGACTTCCTGCCGCTGCTGGCACGCCCCCCGCTTGGGCGTCGCGCGCAGGCCATGGACATCTGGCACCCCATCCTAGAGGACCAGGGCGTCCGTTCCGTGCTGGTCAAAGAGGTAGGCTCGCCGACGCAGACGGGTGACGGTGAGTGGTCCATCTCGATCGACATGATCGAGTGGCGTCGTCCGCAGCCCGCTCTATCCGCGCCTGCTGGCAGCGCATCAAACGACCCGCCGAGCGTCATCGATCTGGCCAACGCTCGCAACGCATCGATCTCCGCCGAGGGTGACCGCCTCGCGGCGCAGCTGGACGCGCTAGGAGGAGCTCCATGAGCTACGCCAGCGTCGACGGCCACGAGTGCGAGACGGTGACCGTGTACGTCCCGCAGCGCGGCGTGTGGTACGCCGAGTGCGCCATGATCGAAGCGCCCGAGCTATCGGGGCGCGTGACCATCGCGCTCGGCGACATGCGGCTTAGCGGCACGGTGGACCCGGCGCAGACGGGCACGCGTGGCGGGCAGCTCTTCACGCGCATCGTGGCCGGCGCGGGCGCCTGGGGCACTCTGCTGGCCCCCAAGGCATATCACTCTGACGCTGGCGTGCAGGCCGCCACCGTGGCGCAGGATGCCGCGCGCGAGGCCGGTGAGACGCTCAGCGGCGCTCCCACGGGCTCCATCGGTGTGCGGTACGTCCGGCGCGCGGGCCCGGCCTCGCAGGCGCTCAGCGACGCCACGGCGGGCGCGTGGTGGGTGGACTACGACGGCGTGACCCAGGTGGGCACTCGCCCAGCACTGACCCCCGCGGCCGACTCCTACGTGGTGCTCGACGAGCAGCCCGGTGACCGCGTGCTGCGTCTCGCCATGGACGACCTGCGCTCCGTGGGCATCGGCTCCGTGCTGACCGAGGGCGTCGACGAGTCTCGTACCGTCCGCGAGATGGAGATCCGCGTGACCGGCGACGACGCCGTGATCATCGCGTGGTGCGGCGGCAGCGATGAGAGCGCGGACCGCGTGGGCGACTTGCTCGCGGCGTTCGTGGCGAGCGAGACCGCGCGCACGCTCGTGAGCCTCTACCGCTATCGCGTGTCGCAGATGGATGGCGAGCGCGTCAAGCTCCAGGCCATCAGCCGCGCGGCGGGCCTGCCGGACATCCTGCCGGTGGACATGCTGCCGGGCGTGGCCGGTGCGCACGCCGAGCTCGCGCTTGGCTCCGAGGTGCTGGTGTCGTTCGTCGAGGGCGACCCGCGCCAGCCCGTGATCACGCAGTACGCTGGCCGTCGAGGGCCCGGGCACGTGCCGACTAAGCTAACGATCGACGCGACGCAGATCCTGTGGGGCGCGAGCGCCGCTCAGTTCGTGGCGCTCGCTGGTGACGTGCTGTCCGAGTTGCAGGCCGTGAAGACCGCTTTCGACACGCACACGCACCCCTTCGTGGCGACCGGCGCAGCGTCCCCCACGAGCGCGCCCACCGCGCCCATGCCCGCTCCTGGCAGCGTGGCGTCCACCAAGGTCAAGTCCGAATGAGCGACACCGTCCGAGACGCTATCGCGACCGAGCTTGCGCTGCTCACGCAGGTGGTCGACTTCCCCGAGGCTCCATTCGGCTACGGCTCTGACGTGTGGTGCGAGCGGGACGTAGACGCCAACGTCGAGGAGATCGACCCGTTCTCCACGCTCGGCATCGCTCAGAGCACGCTACGCCGACTCGACACGCCGCGCGGCTCCCTGCCCGATGACGACGACTACGGCCTGGCGCTGCGCGACTTCGTCAACGTCGGCATGACGGCGACCGAGGTAGCATCTCTCGCCGGCCGCATCCGCAACGAGGTGGTCAAGGACGACCGGATCGACACGGCCACGGTCACCGTGACGCCCACCCCGGACGGCAGCGAGATCGACATCCTCATCCTCATCACCGCCGTGGACCTCGCGATCGGCGAGTTCAGCATGACGATCAACGCAAGCGACGCGGGCTTGCTCATGGAGGTCATCGGCGCATGAGCACCGTACTCGAGCAACTCACCACTCCGTTGACCGTCACCGAGGTGAAGGCGGCCATCTACGAGGCCATCGAGGCCAGCGGCGCGCGAACGACCAGTTGGAAGCCGGGCGCCGTCGTCCGCACCATGATCGCGGGCATAGCCATCGTGCTGGCGTCCATGTCGCAACTGATCGCGCTCATCGCGCGCAGCGGCTTCCTGACGCTCAGCACGGGCTCATGGCTCACGCTCGTCGCGCGCTACATCTACGGGACCGAGCGGCTCGTGGGCACCTTCGCGACGGGCACCGTCACGATCGACAACGCGGGCGGCAACGTCTACGCGCTCGTCCCCGGTGACATCGTGCTGCTCAACAGCGTCACGAACAAGACGTACCGCAACACGGAAACGGTCAACATCGCGTCGCTGCAGACGGGTGTCGTGGTCGCCGTGCAAGCCGATGAGCTTGGGTCGGCGTCCAGCGCTGCGGCGGGCGACGTTGATGCGTTCGTGACCCCGCTGCTGGGCCTGTCCGTGACCAACGCAGCGTCGCTCGTGGGCACCGACCCCGAGACGGACACCGCTCTCCGCGCGCGCGCCATGGAGAAGGTGGGCGCGCTCTCGCCCAACGGCCCGCGAGACGCCTACGCGTACTTCGCCAAGAGCGCGGTCCGCGCGGCGGACGGCAGCAACGTGGGTGTCACGCGCGTGAAGGCGACCCCCGATGGCGCGGGCGGCATCACGGTGGTGGTCGCGTCGGCCACGGGCGCAGTCACGGGCACCGCTGGCGACCCGTCGACGGACCTTGGCGCCGTGCATCTCGCGATGGAGGAGAACGCGGTCCCACTCGGGGTCACGCTGACCACACAGAGCGCTACCAGCACCACGATCAACATCACGTTCACCGCGTGGGTGTTGGAGAGCATCGGGCTCGAGGACGCGCAGCTGACGGCGCTCTGCAACGCACGCCTGGTCGCCTTCTTCGCGGCGATGCCCATCGGCGGCGTGGTCATCTCGCCGGCTGACGGCAAGGTCTACAAGCAAGCGATCGAGGGCGTGCTCAGCGCGGCCATTGGCGCCGAGTTCTTGGTCAACCTCACGACGTCCGCGCCGGCCGGTGACACCACACTCACGGGCGCGCAGGCCCCAGCGCTGGGCACCCTCACGCCGACGTACATCCGCGTCCCGGAGGGATCATGAGCTTCGATCTCGCGTACCCGCTCGGCGGCGAAGAGCAGGAGAATTTTCTCCGCTTCGAGCGCATCATCATGACGATCGTCCCGCCGTGGCTGCGGCGCACGATCGGCGGCGCCATCCTCCAAGGCATCGCGCGCGTGATGGACGCGCTCATCTACCGCGCGGGCTACGGCGTGCGTCTGCGCTTTCCCTTCGTGGACGAAGACTCGCTATCACTGGCGGGGCGCGAGCGGAGCATGACGCGCGGGCCCACTGAGACGAGCCTGACGTACTCAGGGCGCGTGCAAGGCTGGCTGCCCGCTCACCAGCATCGCGGCAGCGCGTGGGAACTGCTGCGCCAGTGGCGCGCGTACAACGGGCAAGACGCCTACGACGCCAACGCGGGGCAGCCGATTGACGTGCTCTACCAGAGCGGGACGCTGTATCGCCTCTACTCGAACGGCACGCTGGAGCGGGCCATCGTGGGATGGGGCGGCACACCGCCGCCGGGCGGCTGGGCGCAAGCGTGGTGCTTTCTGTTCGTGGACGCCGACCACGAGTACGACGCCGCCATGGCGCTCATCCCGCGCCTCTGGAACGCGGGGCACATGCTGCCGCTCAACGTGGTCCTGGTGTGGCCTGGCGCGCGCCTGTGGGCCTATCCAAATGCAGACATCACCTGGGACGAGCAAGAGGCGCTCTACACCTGGGACGATCTCGAGCCTCACGTGGTGACCTGATGCCAGCCAACCTCACAGACGTCGACGCGTTCACAGCTCCAGTCCAAGTGCCTGCCGGCAGCGACCCCGCCGGCCTCCAGTACCTACTCACCGCGTTCCAGGCGCTCGCGAACCGTACGCACTACCTGAACAAACTCGTGAACGACGTGACGGAGCGCACGTTCGTGGTGTCGCCGTTCGCAGCTACGTGGGACAGCGGGTGGACGCTTTCCGGAAGCAGCACGCTGACGGCAACGTCCAACAGCGCTTTCCTCACTCTTCCGCTCGACTTCCTGCCCAACGGCGCCGTACTCAAGCGCGTGCGTGCGCTGGTCACGCCGGGCGCGAACACGATGAGCATGAACATCTACTCGCGAACACTCGACTTCGTGACACCCGGCAGCGGGAGCAATACCAGCATAGAGCTTGGGATCACATCATCCGGAACCGCGTTGCAGGTGCTCACTACGTCGGCACTCAGCGAGACCATCGCGCGCGGGAGCGGTAAGAACCACTTCGCGTATCTCACCGCCAATAGCGGTGCGGGCGCGAGCAACGACACGCTGTTCGGCTTCCAAATCGTGGCCGACCTCGCAGGAAACGGATCTTACTGATGGGACTCACCACACTACCCAAGGTCGGCGCAGGCGAAGCGCTTGGCATCGTCAAGCAAGACCGCCCGCTCGAGCTGATCCCCGAGAATCGCAAGATCCTGGCGACCGAGTGGAACGCCAACGCGGGCGCGCTCGAGGCTGTGTGCGACGAGGTCGGGCTCCATGACGGGAGCACTCCCGGCAGCCTGGTCGCGCGCGTGATCACGCTCGAGGCTGGCGGTGGCGGGGGCACGGGCAACGTAAGTGGCCCCGCCAGTGCCGTGCTTGGGCACATTGCCACCTTCGACAACGTCTCGGGCAAGGTGATTGGTGACAGCAGCGTGGACGTGGGCGCCATCGCGACCGCACAGTCCGCAGCCGAAGCCGCACAGTCCGCAGCCGAAGCCGCGCAGGACACGGCCGACAGCAAGGTCTCCGGGCCAGTGACGACCATCGTCAGCAACGTGATGTCCTGGAACTCGACCGATGGCACCGTGGCCAAGGACTCGGGCTACCCGCAGACGTTCATCCTCCATGGCGCGATCGGCTCGGGTGTGAGCACGTTCTCGAGCGCGTCCGCTACCCTCGCTGACTCGAGCAACCGGGGCCACGTCATCGTCGACACGACGACGATCGGCGGCAACTGCACGATCACCGTGCCGCATGACCTGACGCCTCAGGTGCGCGTCGATCTGCGGGTCAAGGGCGCCTTCGGGATCGTGCTCGCGGTGACGGGCGGGATCGCGCTGACGTACCACGGGTGGACT
>ERZ650304.525-NODE-525-length-19753-cov-7.256828_pt1 | contig 19753 bp, 23 predicted proteins | sample MGYA00376240_ERZ650304 | MGnify/ENA primary metagenome ERZ650304 (study PRJEB26733, sample SAMN07839271) | wastewater metagenome | biome: small river; feature: stream; material: water | place: USA: North Carolina | collected 2016-03-01 ... | reverse complement strand
GGAGTTCAGACGTGTGCTCTTCCGATCTAGCGCTCGCCAGTGTTTGCCAGGATCCAAGTCGCGGGGTTCGGGGATCGAGGGGGTCGTTATGCCTGGTCCGAGTGCTCGTCCTGGTCGACGGAATGCTGGTGAGTGGCGGAAGTTGCCTGCTGCTGGTCGTCAGGGTCCACCGCCGCCGTGGCCGTTGTCGACGCCTGATGTTCCGACGGAGTTGCTGTGGGGCGAGTTGTGGTCGTCGCCGCAGGCGGTGGTGTGGGATGAGCTCGGCTGGACTCGCGTCGTTGCTCGTTACGCCAAGTTGGTGATCGAGGCCGAGGCTGGTGACGCGCCGGTGGCGCTGCTGGCCGAGGTGCGGCAGATGGAAGACCGGTTGGGTCTGACGCCGTTGGCGATGCGGAAGAATTACTGGGCGATCGATGATCGGCCGGCGCTCGGTGTGGTGGAGGTGGGCGATGCCGACAACGTCCACCAGCTCTACTCCTGAGGAACTCCTCCCGGGGTACTACTTGGACGACATCGGCTCGTGGTTGACGTTGCCGTGGCCGGCGGACCTGAACGAACTACCGCCGTCATTGGCGCCGCAGTTGTTCCGCTGGCATCGAGGCCTCGCTACTCCGACAACGCTCGCTCTCGACGGTCCGAGGCTCCTGCATCATCTGACCGGCGAACCGTGGGAGTTCTCGCTCGCCCAACGCAAGTTCCTGCACCTCTGGTACGCCGTCCGCCCCGATGGCCGATGGTTGTACCGCTCGGGTGTGAAGCGAGGGGCGAAGGGAACCGGCAAGGATCCGTTCGGCGGGGCTTGGTGCCATCTCGAAGCCCAAGGGCCCGTCGAGTTCGACGGATGGGACGGAGCCACCCCGGTCGGCCGCCCCCGGCGGATGGCGCTGGTACAGATCGCGGCGAACAGCGAGGCGCAGGCCGGCGACATGCTGCGGGTGTCGAACGGGATGATCTCGAACGACTACCGCGACGAGTGCGGTGCTGACCCCGGCATTCTCCGCACGATCCTCGGTGACGCCCGGATCGAGCTGCTAACGAGTTCGGAAGCGAGCTCGGAAGGTGACCCGGCGACGGCGATCGTGCTGAACGAGTCGCACCACATGAAGCCGACCAACGGTGGCGTGAAGGTCGCGGCGGTGGCCCGACGCAACACGGCCAAATCACCTGGTGGTCACGCTCGGATCCTCGAGCTGACGAACGCCCACATGCCCGGCGAGGCCTCGGTCGCCGAGGAGTCGTTCGAGGCGTGGCAAGCCCAGGTGGCCGGCAAGACGAAGCGGGCCGACATCCTCTACGACTCCCGTGAGGCCGCCCCCCATCTTCGACTCCACGTCGAGGAAGAGCTTGAGCTCGGTATCGCTCAGGCGTACGCCGATTCTCCGTGGACGGACCACGAGCGGATCCGTGACGAAGCCCAGGATCTCCGCACCACTCCCGCCGACTCGGTCCGGTTCTACTTCAACGCCCTCCCGACGTCGGAGACGGCGTGGATCGATCCCCGCAAGTTCGATGCCCACGCCCGACCCGACGAGGTCCTCGCCGACGGTGAGGCGATCGCCCTGTTTCTCGACTGCTCGAAGTCGTCCGATGCGACCGCCATGGTCGCTTGCCGGATGTCCGACGGGCATGTGTTCGCGATCGGCGGGTGGCAGAAGCCGCACGGCGACCGGGGCAAGAACTGGCTGGCACCGCGGCACGAGGTCGACGCCTACGTCCGGGCCCATTTCGACACCTACGACGTCCAGTGGTTCGGCGTCGACCCGTCGCCGGCGCGCGACGACGAGACCGAGCACGAATACTGGGCGACGCTGACCGACGAGTGGCATCGCGACTTCCGGTCCAAGGTCCTCGTGTGGGCGACCGGCTCGGAGAAGGCTCAGGGCGGGAACTCGATCCTGTTCGACATGCGGACCTCGACTCCTGGTGGCAAGGACCGGAACCGGCTCTTCACGGAGGCGGCCGAGGTCACCGCAGCGGAGATCGATGACGAGAACTCGCCGTTCACCCATGACGGCACGTCGATGCTTCGGATGCACGCCCACAACGCCCGACGGCGCCCGAACCAGTGGGGGATCTCGCTCTCGAAGGAGTCGCGGGACTCCTCGAAGCTCGTCGACATGGCGGTGGCGATGGTCGGCGCCCGTCTGGGCCGTCGGCTCGTCCTGAACAGCGGGAAGACCCGCAAGGTCCGCACCGGCCGTGCGTCGTTCCTGTGAGGAGGTGATCCGACATGCTGAAACCTGACGAAGCGGTCGAGATCTGCCAAGAGCTCCTCGCGATGCGCCGCGCTGATTCCGAACCGCTCGAGCTGCTCCGCTCGTACTGGCTCGGCACTCAGGATCTCCCCGTCGTCCCCACCGCTGTCCCTTCCGAGGTGAAGCGGATGGCCGAGATGTCGCGTATCAACGTCTGCAGTCTCGTCGTGAACGTACCGGCGCAGGCGATGACGGTCGTCGGGATCCGAGACGAGTCCACACCAGACGTCGCTGACGCGGTGTGGGAGGCGTGGCAGGCGAACAAGATGGATGCGCACCAGGCGCCAGTCCACCGGTCGGTCCTCGGTTATGGCACGTCATACGTGCGCGTCCTGCCGGGCCGGCCCTATCCGGTGATGCGCGGCCGGTCGCCCCGTCAAGTGACCACGGCGTACGGTTCCGATCCCGATTGGCCGGAGTACGCGCTCGAGTGCGTCGACGCGCGCGGCGGCCGGATCTTCGAGCTGTACGACCGGACCCACATCTACCGTTTCGCTGAGGAGAAGGGCGAGATCGGGCAGTCGACGGTCCCGAAGTACCTCTCGGAGGTCGAGCACGGTGCGCCCGAGTGCCCGTTCGTCCGGTACACGAACCTCGAGGATCTCGAGCACACGCCGCACTCGGAGATCACGCCTGTGATCCCGTTGCAGGACCAGCTCGACCTGACGACGTTCAACATGCTCGTCGCCCAGCACTACGGGGCATTCCGCCAGCGCTATGTCATCGGCTGGCTCGCCGAGTCCGAGAGCCAGGCCATGCAGGCCGCTGCGAGCCGGATGCAGTCGTTCGAGGATCCCGATGTGAAGGTCGGCGAGTTCGGCCAGACCGACCTCAGCGGGTACCTCGACTCCCGCAAGGCGACGATCGAGCACATGGGTGTCGTGTCTCAGGTGCCGCCCCACAACCTCATCGGCCAGATGGTGAACCTCTCTGCTGAGGCGCTCGTCGCCGCAGAGGTCGGGTCGAACCGGAAGAAGGACGACCGCGAGACGTCGGTCGGCGAGTCTCACGAGCAGTCATTGTGGCTGACCGGGAAGCTCATGGGCCTGACGCTCAGCCGTTCCGCACAGGTCCGGTGGAAGGAAACCGAGGCCCGGTCGCTCGCTCAGACCGTCGATGCGCTCGGGAAGATGGTTCAGATGCTCGGCGTCCCCGCCGAGGCGGCGTGGGAACGCATCCCAGGCGTCACCCAGCAGGACGTCGACGCGTGGAAGGCCCTCCGGGCGAACGACGCCATCAACGACCTGTTCGCCGGCCTCGACCGGCAGACGGCGCCCGTTCCGGCGGCGTGAGTGGCCTCCACGGACCTCGGAACCACACTCACAGCGCAGCACCGCCTCGACCAGCTCCGTCTCCGCACGGCGGCAGCCCGAGACCTCCTGTTGCTCTTCCGGCTGTTCGACCCGGCCGACATCTCCGGCACCTGGGCGACGATCGAACCCGTCCTTGTGGCACTCATCCAGGCTCGCCAACCCATGTCGGCCGCACTCGCCGCCCGGTACGTCACCGAGTTCCGGCGCGCCGAGCAGGTCGCCGGCAACGCCAACGCCGCACTCGCCGCACCGCTCACCGCTGACGACATCGTTCCGAACCTCCGCTACGTCGGCGCGCAGAACGCTCTCCGTCTCGACCAACTGAAACGCCCCGCCTCGTACGTGGCGCAGACGACCATGACCCGGGTCGAGGGCGAGGTCACCCGCCAGATCCTCAACGGGGGACGCACGACCCTCGTCGACACGGTACGCAACGACCGCAAAGCCCGGGGCTACACGAGGGTCACAGACGGCGCCCCGTGCGCCTTCTGCGCCCTCCTCGCCGGCCGCGGCCCTGTCTACAACTCCGAGGCCTCTGCAGACTTCCACGCCCACGGCAAATGCGGGTGCACAGCGGAGCCCGTGTACTTCACCGACGCCCCTTGGTCGCCTTCGGCCGCCAAGTGGGACTCCCTCTACTCGGAGGCTGCGAAAGCGGTTCCGAGGAGCACTCCCGACTGGTCCGCAGAGGTCCGCCGGGAGTTCCGCCGCCGCTACGAGGCGACGGCGACCACCTGACCCCTGGAGGGTCAATCACCGCCCCAGGAGGGCCCCGAATGCCCGAAGACAGCGAAGACCACCCCGAGCCGCAGGACGGCGAAGACACCCCGACCCAGGACGTCAACGAGCTCCCCCAGTGGGCCCGTGACCAAATCACCCGAGCGAACAAGGAAGCGGCCCGCTACCGGACCAAGGCACGCGAACTCGAACCGCTCGCCCAGAAGGCGAAGGACCTCGAGGCCGCCGGCCAGTCCGAGACCGAGAAGCTCACCGGCAAGCTCACCGAAGCCGAACAGCGAGCAGCCACCGCCGAGGCCCGTGCGATGCGACTCGAAGTCGCCCACGACAAGGGCCTCACCTCGGCGCAAGCGAACCGACTCGTCGGCACAACGAAGGAAGAGCTCGAGGCCGATGCCGACGAGCTCCTCGCCCAGTTCTCCCCCAAGGAGACGCAGGACGACGACGACGAACGTCGCCGCCCTCGTGAACGCCTCCGCTCCGGCGCCGCGCCGGACGCAGAGGACGAACCCGACATCGACGCCGCGGTAGCGGCGACCCGTCGGTTCTGACCCCGCACGGCGCCGCCACGGCGACCTAGCGGTTCATCTACGACCCTAAGGAGGTCCCCGTGGCGCATACCTTCCTCAAGCCGACGGTCATCAACCGTTCGGCCCTCAAGCTGCTGGAGCGGGAGATCGTTCTGCCCCGGCTCGTCTGGAACTACGCCTCGGCAGAGTTCCGCGGCGCGTACAACGACGTCGTCAACCTTCGGCTCCCCGCGATCCTCGAATCCAACGAGTACGCGTGGCGGAACAACCGGGCATCGGAGATCGACGTCGATGACCTGACCGAGACCCTGGTCCCGGTGACGTTGGACCACGACATCTACTCGGCCGTCGCGGTCACCGACGAGGAGCTGACGCTCGATATCGTCGACTTCAACGAGCAGGTCCTGATGCCACAGGTCAAGGCCGTCGCCCGCGGCGTCGAGGATCTCATCGCCTCAACGATGGACGGCGGCACCTACGCCTCGACCCTCGACCTGGCGTCCGGCGCCACGGCGGGAGACGCCGATTCGGCGTGGAACGTCCTCGTAGCGGCCCGCAAGGCCCTCAACAACGCTGAGGTCCCTCGGGACAGCCGCGTCCTCCTCGTCGGCTCCGACATCGAGGCCGAGCTCCTGCTCGACGAGCGGTTCATCCGTGTCGATTCGATCGGTGATGGTGCCACGACGGCGTTGCGCGAGGCAACGATCAACCGTCTCGGCGGGTTCACGATCGTCGGCTCGAACGCCATCGATCCCAGCGTCGGCTACGCCTTCCACCCGACGGCGTTCGCTTTCGCGAACGTCGCCCCGATGGTGCCCGACGGCGTCGTGAAGGGCTCTCGCGACTCGTATGCCGGACTCGCCTTGCGGTGGATTCGTGACTACGAGGCTCGCAAGCTCCGTGACCGGTCGGTCGTGTCGACCTTCGCCGGCTGCACCTCGGTCGAGGACGACGGTTCGACGAACGTGCGCGCCGTCAAGATCCAACTCGACGCAGGTTCCTGATGACGACTGCGCTCGCGGAGCTTGACGACCTCGAAGCCCGCATGGGCTCCTTGGCGGATACTCCGCGGGCGCAGGCCGCCATCGACGACGCCTCGAACTGGATCCACGAGGCCACGAATAGCGTCTGGATCGCCGACGATGGGTCACTCGTCGACACGATCCCGAGCGTCGCATTGACGATTTGCTGCGCCGTGGCACGGCGGATCCTCACCAACCCCGACGGAATCACGTCGGAGTCTCTCGGCCCATTTTCTCAGGGTCAGTCCCATGCGTCGAGTGACGTCTACCTCACGAAGGCCGAGACACGCATTCTTCGTCGTGCCGCAGGGGTCGGGGTCGGGGCCATCACCCTCGAGTCTCCGTACCCGCTCCGGGTATCGAACTCGGACATCTACGTGCCGTGGGTCGATCAAGAATCGGAGCAGTTCCCGATGGGCCCGTTCCCGACCGAGACATGACCGTCGCCGTCCTCGTTCCCCGCCGCTCCGATGGTGGGCACCGTGACCGCCTCTGGGCGTTCGCGAAGGCGTGGTGGCTCGACCAACACCCCGACTGGCCGATTTACGAAGGCGAATCCCCCGACGGGCCGTTCAACCGGGCCGCGGCCGTCAACGCAGCCTCGGCGGCGGCGGGCGACTGGGATGTCGCGGTCGTCATCGACGCCGACATCATCGCGAACCCCGACGCCGTGCGCGCGATCGTAGAGGTCGCCGCAGGCACGAACCGGATGGCCGTCTCGCACTCCCGTCGCGTCATGCTCTCGTCGTCGATGACGACGAAGATCCTCGACGGCTACACCGGGTCCTGGGAGGCGCGGAACCAGAAGGTGTGGAGCGACTCGTGTTCCTGTTGCATCGCCGTCTCCCGCACGTTGTGGGACCAGATCGGCGGCTTCGACGAGGACTACGTCGGATGGGGATACGAGGACAGCGCGTTCGGTGCGCTCGCCATCCATCACGGCGGCCCGATCCACTTTGAGCAATCGACCCTGTTCCACCTCTGGCACCCGGAGTCACCCGACGCGGCCCGGCAGTCGCCGGTGCGGAAGGCGAACGAACAGAGGCTCCGGCGGCTGCACGTCCGGCTTCGCGACGAAGTCATCGGCCGGCCGATTCCCCGCATCCTGCACCGCACCGTTCCCGAGGCCATCGATCCGCAGGTCGAAGCGTGGTGGGAGCGATGGGGCGAGCTCCACCCCGACTGGGAGCTGCGCACCTATCGCGACCCGATCGACGCGGCCCTGTTCCCGATCTCGTCGCCACTGTGGGACCGCTGCCGAAGCGGTGCCCAGAAGGCGGGTCTGATCCGCCTCGAGGCTCTCGCCACATGGGGTGGCGTCTACGTCGATTCCGACGTCGAGCCGTTCCGTCCTCTCGACTCTCTCCTCGGCCTCGAAGCGTTCGCCGGGTGGGAAGACGAGACCACCGTCCCCGACGCCGTCCTGGCGTGCCGTCGCGGCCACCCGGTGTTCGCCGAGATGCTGACTGAAGCGTGCAAGCTCGTGAAGGCGGGGCGCGACGAATGGACGAGCGGCCCGGGGGTGACCACACGCCGCCTGCCCGGCCGCCATGACGTCGCTCTGCTGCCGCCGGGGGCGTTCTACCCGTACCACTACCTCGAGAAGGCTGAGCGGGCCAACGTAACCGCCAAGTCGGCGCCGTGGGCGTTCGGTGCGCACCACTGGCACCACAGTTGGGGCTCCGACGAACAGCGCGCATCGATCGAATCCCGGCAGCGATGAGCGGAACACCCGTGGGAATCGTCGACACCGATGTCGGCCCGTTGCTCGCCCCGATCGACCCGTGGATCTGGCCATGCCTGATCGAGACCGGCTCGTGGGAACCGCTCGTCGGCGAAGCAGTCCGATCGGTCCTCTCCGCAGGCGACACCGTCATCAACGTCGGAGCGCACGTCGGGTACTACACCCGCATGGCGGCGTTGGCCGTCGGCCACACCGGAATCGTGTGGGCGTACGAACCGGCACCGTCGAACCGTCGGCTCCTCGAGTTCAACATCTCGGGCCTCTGCAACGTCGCTGTCCGTTCGGCTGCGGTGTCAGACGAGACCGGCACCGGGACTCTCACGTTCTCCGGCGTCAACCCGGGCGACCACCGTCTCGGCGACGTTCACCCCGAACCAGCCGGGTCCACGACGGTGCCGGTCGTTCGGCTCGACGACGAGGAGTGGACTCGGTACAACCCCGGCGCAGGATTCGTGCCGGCAGCTCCGGCCCGGCTGATCTTCGTGGACGCCCAAGGGTTCGACCTCAAGGTGTTACGTGGCGCCCGGGACGTGATCGACGCAGCGCGACCGCACGTCATGATCGAGTGGACGCCGAACCTGCTCGACCGTGCCGACTACCCAGAGATCGACCGACTGATCGAATCGGGCTACACGGCCCACATCGTCGAGAACGGCATGCCGATCGGCTGCGCATCAGACGGCGACGTCATCGGCGACGGGACCGGCACCCTCCACCTGTCGCCCTGATGTCCAACCGCTATCCGGCAGGCTTCACCGACCTCCTCGAAGCCGCAGACGGGCCGGTCCTCGACAATGGGGCCGGCGGCCGGAAGCACCCCAGGATCGTGGGCCTCGAGTACGTCCCGCACCCCAACAACAGCGTCCAGGCGGACGGGCTCAACCTCCCGTTCCGCGACGAGTCATTCGCTCTGGTGCTCTCCCAGGCGGTCCTCGAGCACGTCACCGACCCGCAGCGCTACGTCGACGAGGTGTTCCGGGTACTTCGCCCGGGCGGGACGATGTGGATCGAGGCGGCGTTCCTGCAACCGGTCCACCAGGCACCGTGGCACTTCTTCAACATCACACCATTCGGGCTCGCTCACCTATGCCAGCGCTTCGACGTGGTCGCAGTCGAGCAATTCGGATCGATCGTGGAGCAGTGGGAGTGGATCGGTCGGGAGGCCGGCGCCGATGAAGCGCTGACCGCCTCGGAGCGTGGAGCGATGCACCGGATGCTCGCGAAGGTCGAAGCAGCCATGACCCCGGAGCGCAGATGGAACACGGCCTCTGGCGTGCGATTGATCGGGAGGAAACCATGACCGTCTCAGTCGTGTTCCCGTGGCGCCCCGGATGCCTATGGCGGGAACGCTCGTTCAACTGGGTTCGAGACCGGTACGCAGCGACCCACCCATCGTGGGAGGTCGTCATCGGCGAATCGCCCCAAGGCTTGTTCTCCCGGTCCGCTGCGATCCTCGACGGGGCTCGCCGAGCTTCTGGCGACGTGCTCGTGGTCGCCGACGCGGATGTTTGGTGCGATCCCGCTGACGCTGTGGAACGGGTCACGGAGACGGGATGGTCTGTCCCTCACACTCTGATCCACCGGCTGTCCGAGGAATCATCCGACCTGTTCATGGGCGGGTTCCCGCTCGACGAGCTCGAATTGGACCAGTCGAACCGCCAGGACCGCAAGCCGTACCGCGGGAACGAGACGGGCACGCTGGTGGTCCTCACCCGTGAGGTCTTGTTCGATGTACCGCCGGACCCGCGGTTCGTCGGGTGGGGCCAGGAAGACAACGCGTGGGGCGCTGCGCTGAACACGCTGGTCGGCAAGCCGGTCCGTCTCGGCGCTGACCTGGTACACCTGTGGCACCCACCCCAGGAACGCATGAACCGGGTGGTCGGCAACGCCGAGGGCCAGGCGCTGTGGAAGCGCTACCAGAAGGCCGCTCGACGCCCTGAAGCCATGCGAGCGCTCCTGGCGGAAGCCGCATGATAACCGCCCAGTGGGTGAGGTCCCGGCTCCGCATCGCAGCGACGCTGACCACGGTCACGAAGTCGTCGACCGAACGCGATGACATGAACCGGCCCGTGGAGGTCACCGTCGACACGGCGGTGCGCTGCTACCTGGACCCCCAGACGTCGGCCGAAACATCGGACGGCCAGGTGGTCGGGACGGCGAAGTTCGTCGGCTACGTGCCGGCATGCGTCGATGTGAGCGGCGCCGATCGGTTGACTGTCCTCGGGGCCCCGTACGAGATCGTCGGGCCGCCGGAGCCGTTCATCCACCCGTACACGTGCGAGCGGGTGGCGTGGAAGCTGAACCTGGTCAGGACTGCGTGATGGGCTCGCTGATCGGTCTCGACCTGAGCGTGTTCGCCGAAGCGGTCGAACCGGACCTGCTCGCGATCGCCGAAGACATCGCGGCGGACGTCGCCGACGAGTACCCGACGGTCGAAGCGAAGGCGACCGATGGCGGGGCGTCGGTGTGGACGTACGGGTCGTTCGACCACCTCCGAGAGTGGGGATCGGTCAACAACGCACCCCGCGGCCGCATGCGGTCCGCGGCTGCGAAACAGGGCGACTTCAAGCCGGAGGGCAAGTGACTGACTTGATCCTCCTCCCCCACGGCTCGCGGCTCATCATCGGCTGCCTCCTCGCTGCCGAAGAGGTCACCGCGATCGTCGACGACCGTGTGCTCTCCGACGGTTCCGACAACCAGGCGGGCCCGTGGGTGCGGGTCACCCAGTTCCCCGGTCGGATCATCGGCCCGCACTACTGGCTCGAGCAGACCGTTTTCCAGGTCGACTGCTGGGGGCCCGGCGGAAACGACCGCAAGATCGCCCACGACCTCGCCGAGACGTGCCGTGCCGTGTTGTGGCAGCGGTGCCGAGGCCTCCTGTCGTACACGATCGGTTCCAGCCCCGTGACGGGCGCTGTGACCTACTGCGATGTCGGCGGGATCGCTGACACCAATGACGAGGCGTTCACGCCGGCTCGACCGATGTCCCGGTTCGACGGCGTGTTGACCGCCCATCCCGATCCCGACTCGCTGTCGGGTTCGTAACCGCGCTGCCCGCCCCGGGCTCGCACCTCGGTTCCCCTGTCCGGGGGCACCGCACTGCCCCAACCAGGAGGTCCCCTCATGGCAGCTGATACCACCCTGAAGCCGCAGTCCACCATCGTCGGTGGAACGCACTACCTGCACCTCGCACCCGTCGGCACGACCCTGCCCGACGACGTGCCCGCCGACGGAGCTGAAGCCGGCGACGACCTCGACGCGGCGTTCCTGTTCGCCGGTGCCACCGCCGACACCGGCGCTGCGTTCACGATCGAGACGTCGAAGACCGACCTGTTCAGTTCGCAGCTCCTCGACGTCTACCGGACGATCATCAACCAGCGCACCGCGTCGGTGACCGCACCGCTCATCGACTGGTCGGCTGCTGCGATCTCCATCGCGAACGGTGGTGGAGAGTTCCGCGCCACCCCGAACGGCACCGCCTACGAGCCGCCCCCGTCGGGTTCGATCGAGGAGACGTCGCTCGTCCTCACGATCCTCGACGGCGGCTACTGGACCCGCCTCGTTGCCGAACGCGGCCTCGTCGCCGGCTCGGTCGCGGTGAACCTCGTGAAGACGGCGTTCGCCACCATGCCCATCACGTACACCGTCGCCGCACCGATCGATCGGGACACGGCGTGGACCCTGTACTCGAGCAACCCGGCGTTCGCCGAGCTGGTCGGTAGCTGATGCGCCTCGAAGCACGCGTGCTGGAGGGAGGCGAGACCACTGCGGTTCTCGTCCCCCTCCGGTCGCTGCTCGCCTTCAAGAAGGACACGAAGCACGGCGTCGACTGGTGGATCTCGCAATCACGCCTGATCGACACCGACGTTGAGGGTCTCGATTGGGAGCCGCGCCTCGCGTGGCAGACCATGAAGGATGCCGGCGACGGGCGCACGTTCGAAGCGTGGGTGGCCGATGTCGAGTGGGCGGCGATCTTCTCCGCTCCCGACGAGCTGGACCCTTCTGGGGGCGAGGCGACCCCGACCCCCGCGCCCTCGCCCGAGTCATCGTCGGAGCCGGATGCGGATGGGGAGAGTTCCTCGAGTTCGACGACGACCTCCAACACGCGATCTGGGCTGAGCTCAACGGCGGAATGACGATGGTCCCCGCCGCGAACGACACCGTGGCCGACTCGCCGTTCGATCCATCGATTCCGGTGATCCGCACAGGGTCACCGGAGTTCGCCGCGCTCTTTCAGCAGATGAACAAGGTGGGCTGATGGGGAACCGGGCTGGCGTTGTCGGCGTCGACATCGAACCGAATCTTCCCCTGCTGGGGTCGCGGATCGATTCGTTCGCGAAGAACCTTCGACCGCTCGGTCTGCGCGTCGATGTTCCCGACTTCGGTCGTGACGTCGAATCGCAGGCCGGGCGATCGAAGCGCGCCTTGCAGTCGTTGGGCGATACCGGTGAGCGCGAGCTCGGCCGGATCGAATCGAAGGCGAAGCTGTCCTCCGGGTCGCTGATCGCGATCGGTGCTGGCGGGATCGCGGCCGGCACGAAGCTCCTCGGGGCGCTGCGGCCGGCAGCTGATGCTGCGTCGGACCTGAACGAGACCGTCGCGTACGGCGAGCAGGTGTTCGGGTCGGCGTTCGATGCGATCTCCAAGTTCGGTGACGGCGCGGCCGAGAAGCTCGGCCAGTCCCGCCGGCAGGCCATCGGCGGCGCGACCGACTTCGCGACGTTCGGCAAGGCTGCGGGGCTCGCCGGGAACGATCTTGTCGACTTCTCGACGGGGCTCGTGAAGCTCGCGACCGACCTCGCGTCGGCGAAGAACACGAAGCCCGAGGAGGCGATCACCGCGATCTCGGCGGCGCTGCGCGGCGAGTCCGAGCCGATCCGCAACTACGGGGTCCTTCTCGACGACGCGACGCTCCGCCAGGAGGCGTTCGCGCTCGGGATCACGAAGACGACGAAGGACGCCCTGACCCCGCAGCAGAAGGTTCTCGCGGCGCAGTCGGCGATCTTCAAGCAGACGACCGACGCCCAGGGGGACTTCGCTCGAACCTCAGACTCCGCGGCGAACGCCCAGCGCGTCGCCGCCGCAGAGTGGGAGAACGCTCAGGCGAAGCTCGGCCAAGGGCTGACGCCGGTCATCGCGACGGCGGCGAAGACGCTGACGACGTTCCTGGATGTGCTCGACAAGGTCCCGGGCGGTACGGCTGCCCTCGGTGTTGGCCTCGCTGCCCTCGGTGGTGGTGCGATCGTCGGGGGCGGCATCACGTCGATCCTCGGCGGCGTGAAGGCCATTCGGGAGCTTCGCACGGGCGCCGCGGAGGCCGGTACGACCGCGGTCGCGTCGAACGAGGCCATCGCGGCATCCTCTACGCAGGCTGCGGCCGCGACCTCGGCCACTGCGGCCGCCTACGACCGGGTCACCGTTTCGGCCACCCGCGCCGCCGCAGCCGGCGGTGGAGCATCGACGGCCGCGGCCGCCACGTCGGTCGGTTCCGGTCTCGCCATGAGCGGCAACTGGCAGTACGCCCGGCCTCGGTCGGCCCCCGCCATCGGCTCCGGTGCACGCGCCCTCGGCTCTGGCGTGATCGACGTGACCTCCAGGGAAGTCCTTGCTCTCGGGTCCGGGGTGACCCAGTCGACATCGGCGGTCGCAGCATCAACGGGCGTCGTCTCGAAGTGGACAGGGGCACTCAAGTCCGCTGGCACCGGAGCCGCGAACCTCGTCGGCAAGATCTCGCCGGCCACCGCCGGGATCGCGGCATTCACCATCGGCACCGCTGCATTGAGCATCGGGCTCGAGAAGGCCAACGCCCAGACCGCCGAGGGCATCAAGCTCCTCACCCAGATCGGCAACTTGCGGTCGCTGCAGGCGGCGTTCGACCCGACGCAGCCCGAGCGGTTCGGCAAATCTGTCACCGAGACGGCGAAGATCCTGTCGGAGACCCAGTACGTCGCCCCGCAGAACTGGATGGACCGGATCGGTGCAGCGACCGGCACCTACGACCTGAGCATCTTCGGCGATTCGCAGCTGTCCGGCAACCAGGAACGTGCCGCGATCGCGCTCATCGACGAACTGAAGGCATCACTCGACGGGCTCAACACGGCCCAGGGCCGCCAGTACCTCGACGGGGTCAAGACGGCCATGCTGGGGCTCGGTGTCTCGTCGAAGGACGCCGACGCGAAACTGAAACCGCTGTACGACCAGCTCAACGACACCGACGCGGCAAAGCGTGCCTCCGGTGCCCTGGGCGAGGTCACCGACGAGGTCGAGCGGCTCGGCGTCAAGATCGACCCGACCGCGTCGAAGTGGGCGAACTTCGCGACGGTGCTCGGCGGGATCTTCGATCCGATCCAGAACGCCCTGTCGGCCCAGGAGGCGCTCGCCGACGGGCAGGAGACCTTGGCGAAGGCGCAGAAGAAGTACGAGGACATCGTCAACGGCAACACCGAGGGCCTGAAGTCGGCGGCCGAGGCGCTCAGTTCGGCTCGCGACGACCTCGAGAAGGCGGTCTCGGAGACCGGCCCCGGGTCGAAGGCTGCCCGTGACGCGGCCGGTGATGTCCGCGACGCACTCCGGGCCTACCGGGAGCTGCAGGTCGAGATCGGGAAGGGTCCCGCCGAGGGCGATTTCTTCGATCCTCGCACCCAGGACTTGCAGGACGCGTACGACCGCATCCTCGACGCCCAGGAGAAGCTGAAGGAGATCGAGTCCGGCAACTCCGATCAGGTCGTTTCGGCCAAGGACCGGGTGACCGAGGCACAGCAGCGGTACAACGACGAGCTGGCGAAGACGGGCCCGAACAGCGAGGAAGCGCAGGCGGCGCTCGAGGACGTGACCGACGCTGAGCGGGCGCTGCCGGGGCTCGTGCTCGACGTCGAGACCGCTAATGCACGGCTTCGCGAGGAGATGGAGAAGCACCCCGAGGCGATCCAGGCGTCGATCGACCAGGTCAACGAGTGGCAGCGCCGCGGGCTCATCTCCGTCGACGTCGCGAACCGTTGGCGTCAGGAACTCCTCCTTGCCGCCGCGGCAGCGCAGCAACTCACGGGCAGCCTCCCAAACCAGGCCGGCATCTACACCGCAGAGCAGTGGGCGAACTACGGCGGAGGCAACGCTCCGCGCCCCCCGTCCGGGTCTTCATCCGGGCCGGCGCCGGCCCCGAAGCCAGCGCAGACGATGACGATTCCCGAGGGCAAGGCTGCCGGCCTCCCCGGGGTCACCTACCCGCAGGTCGCGACGAGCGCGAAGGACAGCCAGGGTCGCTCGTGGAAGTGGGATCCGGCGCAGCTGAAGTGGGTCGCCCAGTTCGCGTCCGGCGGTGTCGTGCCGGGGTTCACGCTCGGTGACACCGTCCCGGCGATGCTCACCCCCGGCGAAGGCGTCGTGAACCGTCAGGGCATGGCCGCTCTCGGTACTGACAACCTCCACGCGCTCAACAGGGGCAACCCGCTCTCCAGTGCGACCGCAGATGAGATCCGTGGCCTCCGTGGCGACATGGTGGGTCTGACCGCGTTCCTGATGCGTCAGGCGGCAGTCGGCGGCGGTTCCGAACTGCTGGCCCCGATCCTCGTGGAGATCGCTGACCTGTTGCGGAGCGAGCGCGTCAAGTCCGCCCGCGAGGTCCGAGCCGGCGCTGTGGAGTTCGCATGAGCCGCCAACCGTGGGAGGCGTTCGGCGGCGAGCAGATCACCGTCACGTCCGGCATCGACCCCGGTCTCGAGATCACGCTCCGCAACAACGCGTGGGTAGTCATGGAAACCCGCGGTTTGTCGATCCCGCAGGTCCTCATCGAGAACCGGATCATCCCCGGCGAGGTCGGGACCGTCGAACTCCCGGGAGCTGAGAACGAGCTGCGCACGTCGCTGCCGTTCCAGATGACCGGCGACTACCCGCCCGACGGCGACCAGTTCGCCGACCCCCGGGTCGGGTTGCGGCGGAACTGGATCTACCTCGTGCAGCACCTCATCCGCCCCTCTGTCGACGGGGCACTCGACGCCGTGTACCAGTCGATCGACCTCGACGAGGACCCGATCGAGTTCCGCATCCAGTTCGGCACGCCAGAGATCCCCGGTGCGTCGGTGTCGGAGTGGACGTGCAACCTGCCCGTCACACTGCCTGCCGGCGCTCTCGTGCCCGAGGCGACCGGGTCGTGATCCGGGTCTCGGTCGACATCCTCAATGCCGACGCCGCGACCGAGGTCGCGACCGTCGATGCGATCGCCGACGCGACGGTGCAGGACATGCTCTCTGGTGACTCCACCGGGGAACTATCCGTCGGCCTCGAATCAGCAGTGAAGGACCACCTGAACGCATGGGGGCGCGTCCTCCGCTGGAACCTCGATGGTGAGCCGGTGTTCCACTCGATCATCGAGGGGAACGTCGAGACGGCGCTGACCGAATCGCACTCCCATGTGCCTCGCCAGGTGACCGTGTCCGGTCGTGGTCTCGAAGCGCAGTTCGAGGCGGCGCGGGTGCAGCAGTGGCCGGGGATGGAGCAGGTCGACTACCAGGTCCGCCACTTCAACTACGCGTCGCCGGTGAAATGCGAGGAGATCAACGGGTCGGTGTACGACCATGGTCCGGTTCTCGATTACGACTCGGACGGTCAGCCGAACCAGCCGGACCGGCCGCCGCCGACGACGTGGCGCGACACGACGGCGAAGCGGATCTGGACGCGGGCCTTCACGCTCGACATGCCCGGTGGGACGTCGCTGATGCGAACCACGGTCACGCCGGGCGACGAGACGATCCTTCGCCAGCACGGCACCGCTGACGACCGGCTCCTCGTGTGGGTCGGCGGGGTTCCGGTGCTCACCGGCCCCGAGGCTCCTGGGTGGACGTGGGGCGACGTGTGGCCCTCCCTCACCGAACTGATCACGGTCCACGAGTACGACGTCGTTGTCCGGTGCGAGAACGAGTACACCGTCCCCGGCGGTTCAGCGGCATGGCTCGCGCTCTCCGGGTGGCTGCTCCCCGATCAGGCGTCACCGCTCGACCCGGCACTCCTCGCCTACCACACCGAGACGACGGGATGGTACGGGCTCGAACTGCTCGACGATCCGACGCCGGGGTGGACGGACTTCGAGATCGTCGAGGTCCTCCTGGCCGAATGGCAGGACGCCAACCAGCTCACCGGCTGGGAGGTCGTCGACATGGCCGCCGCTGTCGGGGTCGATTGGGTGCCGTCCCAAGAGGTGACGTTCACGGTCGACAAGCAGACCGGCCTCGACGTCCTCAACCAGCTCCAAGCGGAGATCGCCGTCGAAGTCGTGTCCGGTGTGAAGCGGCTGCTGATGTTCCCGCCCGGGACCCGCGGCAACTACCACTCCGGCGCCGAGGGCCCCGTCGCTTCCAAGGTGACGTCTCGTTCGCATCGGTGGGTCGACGAATGAGCGGCTGGTACGACACCGTCGTCGTGAAGGGCGCGAAGCATCGGGTGCGGGTCGGCACGCCGGCGGCGACGAACAGCCGTGAGGCGTTCCTCGAGATCGCCGACCTCACGTCGGCCCAGCAGTGCATCGACTACGGAACGCAGTGGCTTGCCGCGCATTCGGCGATCGTCGATCAGGTCGACCTCGGCATCCAACCCACCGCTCCCGAGCTGACACCGTGGGACGGCATCGGTGTCGGGGATGCGTTGCAGTACGACGACCGCGCCGGCGACCAGGAACGCGGCCGTATCCACGGTGTCGGGTTCACCGGCCTCCGCCGCAACGGCGAACCGAACTGGACGGTCACCCTCGGCTCCGCGTCCCAGGAACGCGGGATCGTCGCCCGCCGGCAGCTCTCCGGGCTCACGCAGGGGACGATGTCAGGGACGTTCAAAGCCGGCGCGGTGTCGATCGCCCCGTCGTTCGCCGATGTCTCCACGGGGGCGCTCCCGAAGCGCACGCTCCGTGTCGCCGACGCCGACGCGTTCTCCGAGACCTCCCCCGCCGATCGAACCAAGCCGCTCCCCTTCGACGAGGCCGAGAGCATCATCCGCTTCGAGTGCGCGTGTGAATCGCTGGTCGGGTCGACCGATTCGGTCATCGAGATCTGGCGTGTCGCCTGGTCGACCGCGGGCACGGTCATCGCCACGTCGAAGCTCGGCGAGTGGACGTGGCCCGGTGACCGCTACCGGTTCACCCACGTCTGCGACCACCTGTTCCTCCACGGCCAGGGCGTGCAGCTCATCTGCACCCAGGCGGGGGCGCACAACCTGTTCACGATCCAGCCGATCTCGTCGAGCGCGAACTGATGGCGTACCCGTCCCCCGTCGGTGTGACGTCCAAGGCGTTCACCGGAGGCACGATCACGATCGGGTTCGCCGACCTCCCAGCAGGTACCGCCATCGGTGACTCGATCCTGGTGTGCTTCTTCACCGACGGCGGCTCGTCGTCCACACAGTCCACTCCCTCGGGCTGCACCTCGGTCGAGGACGACGGTTCGACGAACGTGCGCGCCGTCAAGATCCAACTCGACGCACTCCTCGCCGCACTGGAGACACCGTGACCGATCCAGCACAAGCGTTCCTCGCAGCTCTGGAGGGCTGACCGCCATGACGACCCCCTTCGTCGTCGGGGCGCTCCTCGTTTCGGACTCCTTCAACCGAGCCAACTCGGCGTCGGTCGGATCGACTGACGGCGGTTCCCTCGGACCGCTCGCGTGGGCTACCGGGGCCGGTGCGTCGCTGCTCTCATACAAGATCGCTTCCAACCAGCTCGCGTCGAACAACTCGCCGAGCATCGAACCCATGTGGGTGCCCGTCGGGTTCTCCGACGTCAGGGTACAGATCGACGTCACCACCCTCCCTGATTCAGGCGCAAACCTCGGCCTCACCCTGCGAGCATCATCGGTCGACGACCTGTACTGGTTCGGCCTCGACTTCGCCTCCAGCTTCAAGGCGTACCTCCAACGCCGCGACTCGATCAGCGGCAACGTCGACAACCTCATCATCAGCTCCGGCACCTACACCGCGCCCTGCACGCTCACCGTCGACCTGTGGGGCAACGAGATCCGCTGCTACATCGACGGCGTCCTGATCGGAACGATGATCACGAGCTCGTTCAACGCGACCGCCACCGATCACGGCGTGTGGACGAACAACGACAACACCGGGACCCTCGACAACTTCCGGGTGTGGCAACTCGATCCAGTGTTGCCCGAGCTGACTCACACTGGGGGGATGTCGTCATGATCCGACGCGCTGGGCAAGTCAACATGCACGCCGCCCCGGGAGGTGGCACGCGCTTCGGAAGCTCCGTCACCCCGTGGCCGTCGTCGGGAAGTCCGAATGCGCTCGGCACTCCCGGAGCTGGCGTCGTAACCGTCGTCACCGTCATCACGATGGGGTCGGGTTCGGTGACCTTCACACCGATGGCTGGCTACACGCTGGTGCACACGGAGCGCGTTCTCCAGGCGGGGGCAGCGGCCTCGCCATTCGGCGAGTCGTACACCGGCTCGAACCCCTGCTACATGAGCCTCTTCACCTGTGTGGCGAGCGGGGTCCAGTCGGCCTTCACTGGAACCTTCTCGGCGGGGACATACTACTCAGCGATCATGACCATGTTCACGGGCGTGGACCTCGCGAGCCCTGTCGTCGGGACGGCGGGCACCCACCGAACCTTCGTCGGGACGAACAACCCGAGCTACGCGTGGACGTCCACGTTTGCCGACACTGTGACCGTAGGCGGCACAGGGGCGGGTTTCCTGACGGTGCTCCCCGGCAACACCTCTGCCATGGTCACCCGCTACCCGAGCGGCAGCACCCCCTCGGCGGCCGGACCAATGCCGGTCGGCACGGGCGGGTCCTACACCGTCACGCAGGCCACCTACAGCGGCGGCTCGGGAGTCGCCGTGCTGGTGAAGCTGCGCGAGGCGCCGCCGCCGCACTGCTCGGAGTTCATCGCGGAGGTATCCGACGTTGTCTCCGCCTCCAACGTTCAGCTCAGCGTTGCCTCGTCGAGTCTCCCCGACCCGCTTTCGAGCTATCAGATCGCCTTCTACGGCAACACGACGGGCAACGCGACCCCCGCTGGCGGATCGCTGAGTGGAGGGCCGTGGACGATCGGCCCGATGGCCGCTGGGACCAAGATTGACTACATCATCACCAGGGTCGACGGCGCACACATCGACGGTTCCTGTGTGATGCGCGCCACCGACACGACGTT
>ERZ650304.524-NODE-524-length-19757-cov-7.098416_pt1 | contig 19757 bp, 32 predicted proteins | sample MGYA00376240_ERZ650304 | MGnify/ENA primary metagenome ERZ650304 (study PRJEB26733, sample SAMN07839271) | wastewater metagenome | biome: small river; feature: stream; material: water | place: USA: North Carolina | collected 2016-03-01 ... | reverse complement strand
CAATTCAACAATCGGCTATAATTCAATAATCGGCTATAATTCAATAATCGGCGACAATTCAATAATCGGCGACAATTCAACAATCGGCGGCAATTCAAGAATCGGCGGCAATTCAAGAATCGGCGACAATTCAACAATCGGCTATAGTTCAACAATCGGCTATAATTCAAGAATCGGCGACAATTCAAGAATCGGCGACAATTCAATAATCGGCTATAATTCAAGAATCGGCGACAATTCAACAATCGGCTATAATTCAATAATCGGCTATAATTCAATAATCGGCGACAATTCAAGCCCAATAATCATTAATATAAACGGGTCGAAGCACTATGTTTCTTATTGGGGCGAGGATAGAATTGATATAGGCTGCAATGCTTATACCATAAGTTTTTGGCTAGAAAATTATGAAAAAATTGGGGAGCACAATAGCTACTCAATAGAAGAAATAGAAGAATACGGCAAATATATAAATCTTATTAATTCAATACACAACAATAAATAAAATGACAGCAACAGCGATAAAAAAACCAGTCCTAGACTTAGAAGTTCTAAAATATATCAATAAGAACCAACACATCAAATATGAGATTTGTAAAAATGTTGGCTTAAGATGGGATGCAGTACACAAGTGGTGCAATATCAACAAGCCTAATGAGGCTAAACTTTCACAAAAAATCGTAATTGATACGGTGTTTTCGCTAACTGGTAAAAATCTTTTCAAATGATAACGGTTAGTTCTTTCAAAGTAGATTTTGAAGATGGAGGAATATCCATAGACTACTACATAGATTTTTCAGAAAATCATAGAACGTTTACTACAAGATTGCAAGAGTTGGAAGATTGGGCAGTATCAAATGAATTATGTGGATTGATTGAGGAAGATAATTCAAATCATAAGATAAATATTCCATTTGAAACATTTTTAGAAAGGTTAGAAAATGAGACGTTAGAAGACTTTTTAAAATATAAGCTAGGTATTCAATACTTCCAAGTAGATAATACTTATTACAGATTTATTTCAGGGTTGCAAGATTTGAAAACAGAGGTAAATATAATAGGTGACACATTTAAAAATGTTTACTACACTTTGAATTCCTCACCTCCTAGAGATTTAGGATTGCCTCAAAAGTTTAGAACATCAGAAGCTACATTCAATAACGCATTATCCAAAGCATTTAATATTTAATCATGAAAAAGATATATCAATACATTATTATATCAGTTGTGGTATTTTTTACAATCAAATGTATTATCGGATTTCACAACGCATCAGCAAGACAAGACGAGTTTTTAAAAAATAATAGAATAGAGTTAAAGAGACCTTAGAGATTTTATTTGGTTTAATTGTTTGGGGTTCGCCCAAGCCATTAAAAGTAATGGTGAGGGCATTTTTTTAGAAAAATTAAAAATTTAAAAGTGAAAAAAATAGAGTTAAATATCGAAGTACCAACCTACACAGCTTTAGCAAGTTTTTATCTGTCGAAAAATGAAGAAGGTAAACGTAGGTTCAAATACATGAATAAAGACAGAATGAAAGCAATTTTCGAGAAATGTCTTGATAAAATAGAAACCAACCACGGAAAACTACTGACAAGAATAAATATTGCAGTTGAGCAATTAAAATAATTTCATAATAAAATCAAATCAATCAAATCATGTCAAAGAAAGAATTAATCGTAACCGATAGCGAAATTTCAAAAGTTAAGGACAATGCCCTTAGTATTGACCAATTAAATCACTTACTTAAATATACTCCTGAGCAGTATGTTAAAAAAAGACCTGCAAAAGGGGGCGGTGAGTGGTTCTATGTAAGCGGCGGATATGTTAAGAATGTTTTAAACTTAATGTTCGGTTGGGATTGGGATTTTGAAATAATCGAAGAAAAAATATTACATAGCGAAGCGGTTGTCAAAGGGAAGTTGACAGTACGTTCAGGTGGTCGGACAATTATTAAAATGCAATATGGTAATAAGGATATTATCTATAAAAAACAACCAAGTGCACAAGGAGAGCAATTGCCTCTTTCGATTGGTAACGACTTAAAAGCAGCAGCAACCGACGCATTAAAGAAATGTGCTTCTGAATTAGGAATAGCAGCAGATATTTACTGGAAAGAAGATTTTGAAAGCAAAACAGTAGTTTCCGAAGAAGATGTTTATGAAAAACTTGTGAATTTGTTTAAGGACAAAAAAAGTAAGTTGACCACTGGATTTTTAGAAGCAATCGAAAGGGTGATTAATAATAAGGAGAAAGATAATTACACTAAGTCAATAAATCATTTAAACACAATAAAATGAGTAATCAAAGATTAGGGCAATTCACTTCATCAGAAGTACATAAACTAATAAAAAAAGGGAAAGGGAATAAACCATTTAGCGAAGCAGGTGAAACATACATTCAGGCAAAAAGATACGAAAAGAAGATTGGCAGGAGTTTAAATACGGAAACGAATGCAAAGCCTATTAGTTGGGGCAATTACTTTGAAAAATATTGCTTTGATAATATAGGATTAGAATGGCAATTAGTCTCAAAAATAAGATGGACGCACCAGACTTTACCGTGGTCAGGAATGCCCGACGTAATATCAAAAGACGGAATAGGTGATATTAAAAGCCCTTACACTTTGCTATCATTTTGCCAACAATTAGAATGTTTTGGAGATATTGAAAAATATAGACAGGAAGTACCTGAATATTACTGGCAACTTGTATCGAATGCAATTCTTTGTGATAAAAATATTGCTACTGCAATTTTATTTATGCCGAAATTATCTGACATAACAATTGCAAAAGAAGATATAGTCGCAAACTACGATTCATATAAAAATATATCATGGTTCTTGTATGCGGAGCAAAACGAAATTCCATACTTGCCTGACGAATGCACTATTCCGAATGTAAATGAATGGACATTTGAAGTGCCTGAAGAAGATAAATTGCTATTAATTGATAGGATTAAGTTAGCATCAGAATTAATCTAACATGAAATACCTAGTCGTTGATTTCAATAGCAAAAAAGAAAAGCAATTATTATTTGATGTGCTAAAAGATTTGGATGGAATACATATTATACAAATCAATAAGTACAAAAAATCAAACAGTAGATATGCTTTTTACTTTGGATATGTTTTGACTGAAATTTTAAAGACTAGAATTTATGCAGATAAAAATGGTTTTATCATTTCAGAAACAAAGCAATTACACGAGTTTTTTAAGATAAAATATAATCCAATTTTAATAGCAGATCCGATTACAGCAGAAATTACGAGAATCCCAAGAAGCACTACAAAATTAGACGACAATAAATTTATTAATGAGTTTCAAGAAATGATAATGGCTGACCATGCAGGAGAACCATTTTTCATTGAGTGGCACTCGAAAAATGATGAAGATGGAAGCAGCGTTTCAGACAATGAGCCTTATTGAAGTTGAAAATCAGCTTATCGCTCAAAGATATAATATGAGAAAAGAAATCCACGACACTTTCAATATGAATTGTTTTTACATAAGTACTGGTAAAAGAGTGGTTTTCGACAGACAATTTTTTGAAACATATTTTGGACAAAGCTTGACATTATACGAGGTGAAATCAATAATTAGAAAGGATAAATTTACTACAAAGGAAATTCAGAAGCTTTATGATGTAATTGTTAACAGTACAATATTTTTTGCGTCATGACAAATGAACGATTGAAGGAGATTTTGTGGATGGTTCAAAGGCTTAATGGCAATTATTTGTGTCATAGATTAGAATACTTATACGATAATAGACAAATAGATATAGTTGAATTTACTACTGTTAACGAACATATGTTTGAAAGAAGACCATCGCAATATAAGTCATTATACTGGTGGGGAGAAACCCCCGATACAGTTAGACTACAGAATGTTTGGTTGCAACAAAAACACGACTGGCTTCAAAAACTAATTGACGAACTATGACACCGCTAAACTTAATAATATCAATAATGATTTGCGGATGTGGTTTAGTATGGTTGATTTACTTTATAGAATGCTTAAGAAAGCGAAGATAGTATTTGATGATTTGATTTTTAGTGTGGGGGAAATTCCCCTGCACTATTTTAAAAGTTAAAACATGAGAGATATTAGATTAATACTAATTTTTATTGCAGTAATATTTTTATTGCAAATAGTGACGAACGAATGTTTTTGGTTACATAATTAAGGATTAAAATTTAAGAAGCTTGACCGCTTCGCAAAAAGTTGTGAGGCTGGGTTTTTTTAAAAAAAAGTAAATAATAATATCATGAATACAGGGTTAGAAATTTCATCAATAAAAACAGTGGGCGATATAAACAATGATTTCCAAAATACAAAATTGGAAATAGAATCATTAGAGGCGTCTTTGAAAAACGTTGTAGATAAGAAGAAAGAATCTTCTATAAAAAAAGAAATAAGGGTGAAAAAGCAATTTATTAAAATGCTCAATGAGGCATCCTCTTATTTAAAATCAAATCCACGAGCTGAATATATCTCAAATCAACTAAAGGTGTCAAAAGGGATTGTTCAAGAGTGTTCTAAAAGAATTAAGGCTGAAAAAATCAGATGGGCAGAACTGAATAGAAAAATGCCTGCCTATGTACAGGCTGATATAAAAGCACAGTTGAAATTCAAGATTAATCAAAGTAGAGTTGTTTTTTTTTAGTTACTTGATTAAATAACAATACTTAAATAGGCTAGTGGGCAATATGAAAGATACATTTATTATCAAAACAAAATACAAAGGTATAATCAATAAATTGTCAGACAAACAGGCAGGAGCATTACTTAAGATGATATTTGAGTATGTCGAAAGCGGGGCAAATGCAGGTTCAAACGATGATAAAATTGATATGGCTTTTGATTTTATAAGAATTGATTTGGATGCTTTCTCAAATTCATATCAAAAGAAAATTGAAATCAATAGAGTTAATGGGTCAAGAGGTGGTCGACCAAAATCACAATTTGAAAACCCAAACAAACCAGTCGGTTATTATGAAACCGAACGGTTAAAAAATAACCCTAATGATAATGATAATGATAATGATAATGATAATGATAATGATTTATTTAAAAAAGAAATCGAATTTCAAAATTTTGGTAAAGTCGTAAAAACGAATGAAGATTTTATTGAAAAAGCATTATCGGACGAAGAAGATGAATTTAGAAACCTTTGCAAAAAAGCTGGATTAGTCGGGAATTTCGAAACTGTAATTAAAGATTTTTATCAAAAACAAAAAGTTTTAGGCAAAAATTGGAGCAATTTTTCAGATTTTAAAAGGCATTTCCATAATTCAGTTCCTTATCTAAAAAGCAATAAAACTAGCAATAACGCTGAAATCACAGAAGAAAAAGTACGGAGTTTAGGCTACAAAAGTGTTGAGCAGTTTAGAAAAGTTAATTCAGGTTAGAAAATAAAACAATCAATTGTTATAATTTAAAACAAATTTAGAATGGAAAATTTAGTGATTTTAATTGGACATGTCGGACAAGACCCCGACGTAAGAACACTGCAAAACGGTGGCGTAGTTACGAGGTTTAATATAGCCACAAAAGACGGCTACAAAGACAAAAATACAGGCGATTGGGTCGATATAACGGACTGGAATAGTGTAGTTAATTACGGAAAAATTAGCGAATACATCAAAAAAGGCTCAAAAGTTATTGTGAAAGGAAAGCTCAAAACGGATTCTTACACAAAAGACGATGCAAAAGTTTACAAAACATTTGTAAAAGCTGATAGTGTTCGATTATTGGATAGCATTGCAAAGCAAAGCGAAGAAAATAATAGTGGTGAAGGCGATTTGCCATTTTAAAATATTCAACCAGAGTGAACAAAGGCGGAGAGCAAGGTGAACGGCTTTTTTAAAGGTAGCCGCCTTTTTTAAAAAATCTTGACTTATGGAGAAAAGTGTATCGAATAGAATTTATCAGTTGGCGGAGTCTCTCGGAATGAGTGATGGATTGACGACAAGAGTAATGTCAATAACTGAAGCACAAAGAGCAAAGCATAGCCAATATTGGGAAAATGTATTAAATCATAGAGGAGTAAAACTTACAAAAGAAATTTCGAATATCAAAATAAGCTACCAAGAAGCGACGCAGGAATTTAAGAAATTAAGACTTAATAGAGGCATTGAATTAGCAAAGTTAGATCCAAGTTTTAAATGGATTTTTACTCCTGAAGATGTTTATGCGATTGATAATTTATTGAGATACTTCATTGACGATTATTCTATTTTCAATCCTTCGAAAGGGGTTTTATTATACAGTAACCCCGGGGTCGGAAAATCAGAATTTATGTCTTTGCTTTCAGAATTTACAAATAATGTTGGACTTCAAAAAAAATTTGAATATTCCAACATGACAACCGAATATACAAATGCGAAGTCGGATAAAGAATACAACGCTATCACGAAGTTAACGCAAAAGAATAGGTTGTTGGATGAATTTTTATACTTGGATGGTGATGTAAATAATTTTGGCAATAAGATAAATATTAACGAAGTAGTTATTTATGAAAGGGACATTAGGCATTCAAAAAGTGGACAATTGACGCATATTTGCACGAATTTAACACCTTTGGAAATTGCGTTAAAATTGAATAGCAGGATAATGGATAGATTGAAGAAATTATGTACATTTTTCCATTGGGAAGGAGAAAGTAAAAGGGGTTGATATGAAATATAAAAAATGGACAAAAGAAGAAGATGCTATTTTGTATGAAAAATTTAGCGACACGCCAACAAATGATTTACTTAAAGTTTTGGATAGAACGTTTTTTTCAATATCAAGTAGAGCTAGTATTTTAGGGATAAAAAAGTCTGATGCGTTACTAGAATCGAACGCAATCACTAGGAATGCAATGTTGAAAAATGTTTCTGCTGGAAGATTCAAGAAAGGTCATAAAACTTTTAATAAAGGCGTAAAAATGAGTCCTGAATTAAAGGCAAAGATAGAGCATACATTTTTTAAGAAAGGACATATACCTCACAATACCAAGTACGATGGACACGAGAAGCTTACAAATGAAGGTTATATTATGATTAGGGTAAAACAAGGTAGATACGAATTAAAACACAGGGTATTATGGGAACAAAAGCATGGTAAAATACCTGAAGGATATATTTTAACTTTCAGAGACGGCAATAAGAAAAATTTAGACTTAGATAATTTGGAATTAATTACTGTAAAAGAAAATATGATAAGAAATTCATTCCAAAGATTCCCTGAAGAACTCAAAGACACAATTAATTTATTAAAAAAAATAAATAAAAAATTATATGGCAACAGCAAATAAAATTGGGGATGTAAGAAATCATTTGTTTTTAACACTTGAAAAACTACAAGATGATAAAAATCCTATGGAATTAGATAGAGCAAAGACGATTTCAAGTGTAGCACAGGTTATTATAAATTCAGCTAAGGTCGAAGTTGATTTCTTAAAAGTTACCAATAGGGATAAAGGTACTGGATTTATACCAATTGAGGAAAAAGTGATTGATTTACCATTGTTTAATAAGTCTAAAATTGGGTAAAACAAATAAATGGCTTATCTGCAATAAATTCAGACAAACGTATGTTAAACACCGAACTAATACAAACAAAAAAATTATTCAATTTAGATGAACTTTTACAATTTCAGCTAATACATGATGTACAAATAATACGAGGTGAAGATTTGCAATATGACTGCTATATAGATGGTAAAGTATATGCTAGTGAGTTAACGCCTTTATTTGCTTTGTGTGTGGGGGTTGGGTTGTATGGGAAAAATAAAATAAAAACATGAAAGAGGGTAGATATTCGATACGAAAAAATAAGGATGGGCGATATGATATTTATTCAAGTGGATTTTGCCCTATGTATTGTGCAACTTATGATACTAAGGAAGAATGTAAGGCACATATTAAAGCGCAAAAAAAACTTAATTAACACAACCCGCAATCCGAATTATTTTAACATGGTGGATTTTAGGGGATATTTTATAATTTAAATTAGTAGGATATAATGAAAAATTTATTTGAAAGCGGATTAAATGAAGCCGCAAAAATTATTTACCAAAATAATAAAGAAAAAGGGTTTTGGGATAAAGAAAGAAATGTTGGTGAAATGCTGATGCTAGTCACATCTGAATTAGGTGAGGCAATGGAAGCTCATAGAAAAGGCAGGTTTGCAAAATTTGAAAGACTTGAATTTGAACTAGGACAGAATGCAACAATGACTTATGAGCAACATTGGAATGAGAGGTTCGGCTTTTTCATTAAAGACACTTTCGAAGACGAAATTGCAGATGCAATTATACGATTACTTGATATATCGGCTGGACTTGGTATTGATATTGAGAAGCATATTAACGCAAAAGTTGAGTTTAACACGAGTCGCCAAAAGCTGCATGGTAAGTTATATTAATGGAATTATTACTCAACATAAAAATATTTATTAACCATTTTTTGCTTAAAGCTTTGGTTAAAAATTGCTAGTTTAAAAGCTCTATTAAAGAATAGGGCTTTTTTTTATTACTGCAATATTTCGCAGTACTTTATAATGCCTATTGTCAAATCATTTACGCCAAAAGTCTTATATTTGGATTTTATTATAACACAAAAACACTACAAATGGCAATAAATTGCGCAACATCCAATTTAAAGAAACTATATGGTGATTACTGCTCCCCAGCAACCGTTTATGGACAAATAGAGCAGATATTGATTGCAAAACCTGGAACTTCATTTGCTAATTTTGCAGCATTAGCAGCAGCAATTTCAAATACGGCTGATGAAAACACCGACCCAGTTAGATATTTGCATGTGATTAGTTCCATGCCAAAACCGAGCAGAACTGAAAGTACAATATCACTCGGAAGAAAAGTTTATTCAGAGCCTAAATATTCAGTTCCGTTAAAATGCTATGATGTAGCTGAAAAAACAGTAACGATAGGTGGCTCACCAGTAGTTGTAAGTAACCTTGAATTCGCAAGAGATTTACAAAGCAACCCCGGGGCATCTTATTTGGTTTGGTTAGTCACTAAGGATAAGATTATCGGCGGATTAACTGGCATTGATGCAACAATTTCAATGGATTTAGTAATCCCAGAGTCAAGGGAAGAATTTATCACACTTGAGGGAACAGTTGATTTCACAGGAATTTTGCCTGACTTCGACGAACGCCCTGCTGGAATATAAGATTCCGTATATAACGCCAATAACATAGCACCCTATTTGAATGTAGGGTGCTTTTTAAAATTTAAACATGAAACAAATAACACTATTCTTTTTTATATTATTACCATTTTTAGGTATTACACAACAAGACTCATCCGTATTTTATACAGGACGTGGAAATTTAAAATTATCGAATGGCAAATTTACAATTACAAGACCAAACGGTAATTTGATAGCAGTTTTCCCGAATTACTTATTAAAAAAACAAGTAGATAGTTTGATAAATAACTATAATGACACTACCGATAAGAGCGGAATTTCTTGTGTAGATTCATTATGGAAAGTCGGGAATATAGTTTACCATAGAAACTGGAATTGCGATGTTCAAAGTTTTGTAATCGACCCACCAACGGTTGATGGATGTAGTGGCGGCAGAGTTTATCACAAAAACATACTAGCTGATACATCATTTCTTACTCCTTCGCCAGTTTGCGGAGATATATTAGTTGTAGAGGGAGACACTTGTAAAGATTTATTGTACATAAAAGGAAATTCACCTTCAAAATGGAATTTTATCGGTGGGTATTTGAAAAACAGTAATTGTTTCGATCCATTGCCATGTAAGGATTCAGTTTGGAAGGTTGGATTAACAGTTTATTATAGGAACGTCGATTGTTTTATTTACACATTCAAAGATTCAATAGGAGAAAATAACGACACATTATATTCTACACTTCCAAGTTCGACATCTTACAGGGTAACACATAAACCAAATGGTTCAAGTTATTTTACTTTAAAGGCTGGAACTAACATAGAATTTAGCGATGGAGTAATTGGCAAAAATGGTGAAGTAACCATGAATGCAAAATCAAGTACAGCAGATACACTATATACTCAAACAGCCAACAGTTCAACTCTAAAATTTACCCATAAACCTGCACAAACGACAGATGTAACCATCAATGCAGGAACTGGAATAAATTTCACCAATGCTTCAGTAGGTGCAAATAATGTGCATGGAACAATAACCATAAATGCAGTTGAAGGCGATGGAGACCCTAGTAATGAAATCCAAGTCTATGAACATACTGGAACAACCTCATATACGAATACCTTATCAAGAGGCGGCGGCACTTTTACAATTCAGGCAGGTAGTGGAATTGGAATAAGCCATTCAGGAGGAACTACTACAATAAGCAATACCTCAATACCATCAGTTTTTACAGCGGCTCCGATTGTCGGTGATGGAACGGCGGTTAATCCAGTTCGGATTGATGAATGTAGTGTTTATTGGAATGGATTGCCCACTTATTCGGCTGGAACTCCTGGCAAGTTCTTGTTTGTCACCTCGTTGGGTTGTTTAGGATTAAAGTCATGTACTTGTAGTGGAGGTTCAGCAATGGTTGAAGAAGAAAATCCAGCAAAGTATGTAAGTGAAAAAAGTACTATTACAACTATGCAAGTTGCAAGAAAAGTATTTGAGCAACAAAAGATAATCGACAGCCAAACAGAACTAATAAATTCATTAATCAAACGAATTGAGAACTTAGAAAAGAAATAGAATGAGTTTACACTATTTTTTAGACGCACTACACGACAGCGATTCAAAATTAGGTTACAGCGGACTTGCATTGATGTACTCCTCTACCATATTTGCTAACTTCAGCCTTATAATGGGTTCACTAACTGCATTAGGTGGTCTTATTTTGGTTGGCTACAATATAGCAATTAAAGTAAAGGAATACAATATTAAAAAAATAGAGCTTAAAAAATTAGAAGATAATGAGTAAAGGCTTTTTATTAAATATACACTTGAATTACTTAGATAAAAAAGCGTATTCAGGATGGGATGGTAAATTACCTGACCCAAATTTGGATAGCAAAAGTTTTCAAGACAGGCTTTGGAAAGACTTTGAAATTTGGGAGCAGAAAAACGAAGATGCTACGATAAGCGGTGTAATTAATTCATTTAGGGAGTTGGCAAATAAAGCAACCGAAAATGATTTAGTAGTTATTACCTATTCAGGACATGGAGCAATAGATGAGAGTAGTACCTATGCAGAAGACAAATTCACTTCTGACCAAGCATGGTGTTTGTACGATGGATTATTCAAAGATAATCATATCCACTTGCTGTTATCCTTATTCAAAAAAGGAACAAGGGTTATTTTATTCTCATTTTGCTGCCATAGTGGTTCAATGTACAAAACAAGTGTTCGCCAAAACGAAACACCGCCAACATGGAAGGCTAAATTCATGCCTGACTCGGTATCAAAGAAATTGCCCGAAACTTCATGGATAAATATCGCATTAAATAAAATCGGTTGTAAGCAAGATTTGCAATGTAGCCTTAAATACATAGGAGCTTGTCAAAATAACCAATATAGTTATTCAACAGGCACAGGCGATGCAGCTCAATTAGCATGGTGGGAAGCATTTGATAAAAATCCTAAATCACCATACATCAATATTTTCAACAATATTTTCAAGTTTGGTTTAATTCGTGCAAATCAAACGCCAGTTTACAAAAATTTATCTAAAGATAAAATATTCAACAATGAGTACGCTTTTAAAATATAAATTAAGTATAGCTTGTATTTTTTCATTTTTTATGATGATTGGTTGTAAAGCCTCCTTCGAAGTTGGGGGGCTTTCTTTTAATCCTTTGAATATGACAATAGGAGTTACGGGCATAAAAATAACGCCAAAAGGCGAACAGCACTTTGAAGTATTTGGCAAAGGCGAAACGATCGAAATGGCAATGGAAGATTGTTATTTCAATTGCAAAGATAAATACAAGATTGTCGCTGACACATTGGTTGATTTAAAACTACTGAAGGTTGAGCGAAAGTTTGACATTTCTAAGAAAGGATTATATAAAAATACTTTTTACATAAAATCAACAGCTGTAAGATATGCCGAGATTTACAATTAAAAAAGGTTGTCATTACTCAGATAATAGATTTTTTAAATTATGGCTTTGGAAAACAAAATATAGTTTTCTTATTGATTTTGACGATTCTATTATACAGTATAATGAGAAAGAAACGAACAAAGACGACATTAACAAAATCGTTGGTGTTTGCTTTTGGTCATTAAAAGCTTTATGGTGGTCGCTTATAAATTTTAAGGCAATCCATCAATATAATTCTATTCGATTAGGATATGTCGTAAGAGAGGGATTGCTAGACTTGTTTGTTTACTACTATCAAAACGGTACTCGATTCAGCGAATACATCACAACAGTAAAGGCATTCGGATATTTTGATTTTGAAATAGATACTTCAGATTCATTAGCAATTACAACATTAAGAGAAAAACGAACAGGGGTAGAATACAGGAAATTAGTAAGTAGCTTTTGCACAAAGACTGCAACTATGTTATTCCCTTATTACGGCGGTGATGAGACCGCCAAAAGTGATTTTTTAATCAATATTGATATAACATGAAAGTACTACAATTATTCCAATCAGTACCCAGATGGGTTTGGCTATTGGTTGGTTCATTAGCAATCGTTTTGCCCGAATTGGCAATTTTTTTAACACAAGTAAATGGCTACAGCCCTGAATGGTTGAATATCGCTACTAAAGTTGTGTTATGGGTAATTGGTTTCTCACCAATAACAACAGAAAATAAAAATTAACTCCGATAAACCGATGTTTAAAAAGCATCGGTTTATTATAATTTATAAGCTATGCAATTAAAGAAACTTGATACAAATGCTAACTCATTCATTGCGAATGGAAATAAATATTTAATACACCCTAGTTTATCAGTAGGGCGTATGTCTCATTTTGAGAAATTACAGGCGAAAGTTCAGAATAATTTTTCAATCTATGAAATATCAAAAAAGTTAGAGGAAATAATTGATTTGGTTAATACTCAAAAAACAGTTCAGGCAAATACTAAGCTTTTTTTATTAAAAGAGTCATGCAATAGTGCTGAAGGTGATATTACACATCCTGCATTATTGATGTGTTCTTTATTTATTTGTAGAGAAAACGACGACCTGACAGAATGGAGTGAAACAAAAGCATTGGAAAACATAGAAGATTGGAGAGTGGAGGGCTTTGATTTTACAGATTTTTTTCAATTAGCGTTCAATTTAGCCAAGGAATTTCTAACAGAATTAACGAAAGATTTAATGCAAGAAAACCATTAACTCCATTTGTTTCAAAAACTGTTTATGAGCAATTTGAAGACATAGAAACTTTTTGGATAAAAATAAAAGCGACCATGAGCCAAAATATGAACATAAGTTTTTCTGAATTGAACGCATTAGATATAATTGATTTTTTTATACTATACAACGAACTTAAGAAATGACCTTTGCGACGCCGCTGAAATTTTACGAAGACGAATGTAATGTAACTGCAAAAAAGAGTTATTGCAGCGATTCGTTAGATACCTACGATTATTTTATGCCATTAGGCATTATAACGCCGTTTCTAATAGAATCTAGCTCTTTGTCGATTAGTACAATTTATTTAAAAAGTGCAAAGACTGGCTACGTCGCAAATGTAACCGCATTTTTTGATATTCATTCAGTTGGGTATGGGTTGTATTTCCAAGACAATGCAACATACTCCACAAGTACTTCAGTAAATGTAAGAGCGAGTATATTAACTGTTGGTGGTTATAATGAGCCAATTTCTGACTTCATTAGAAAAAATGGCAACGTTTACTACTTAGTAATTACAGACGGCTTTAATCCTATTTTGTATTCTGATATATTTGGAATTTTAAATATAGGATTAGAAGGTGATTGTATTCAATGCAGCCCTTATTTTTCTATTAGTTGGCTATCAGATTGTAATGTAGGTGATTTGCGTTATAAGGATATTCCCGAATTGAATAACAAAGTTTATTTGAGTACTGCATTAAGTAAACCTGAATACCAATACGAAGAAGAAGGAAATAACGATGGTCGAGGTGAGTTTTTCGCAAAGTTCCAATCAATAAAGAAGATAAGAAAAGCTGAAATATTCGGAAATGAAAGTTTAGCCGATGCTTTGGCAATGATACCATTGCATTCGCAAATTCATATAACTGATAATGATGGAAATACTTTTAGTGCAGGAAGATTTTTAACAGATGTTAACTGGCAAAATGATTGTCTTGCCACAATATCAATATCAATCTATACTGCATTCACTACTAAAAACAATTGTTGCAATTAATGGAATTATATTTAAAAAGAACGATAAAACTTCCTGAAAGAACAATCGGAGAGTTTACAGTAAATAATAAGTTAGTTTACACTATTGAGGACACCGACAGGGGTTTAGATAGTAGTATGGATTTGGCATTTATCAAACGAACTAAGATAAAAGCAAAGACGGCAATACCAACAGGACGCTATCAAATCAAATCTACTTATTCACCAAGATTTGGGAGAAATACTTTGCAATTAATTAGAGTTCCAGGGTTTGATGGAATAAGAGTGCATTCAGGAAATACAGAATTACATACAGAAGGATGTTTAATTATAGGATTTGGAACGGACAAAAAAACGAAAGTAACCGAATCGGTGAACGCTGTAAAATATGTTGAAAATTATCTTTTTAAAGTATTGAGTAAGGATAATGTTTATATAACAATCACTAATTAATCATAAAACCCTTTTAATTTTTAGAATATTTTGAAGCATAAAAAAAACACTAAATGGATAAGAAAGAATTGTTAATTGAGGCGATGCAGAAAAATCTTGGTATGATTACGTATGCAGCTAAGAAGTGCAAGGTATCTATACAGAGTTATTATAATTGGAAGGAAAATGACCCCGAATTTAAGGCTGCAATAGATAATATTAAATTGCAAAAGTGCGACTTTGTAGAGTCAAAATTGATGGGGTTAATTAGAGATGGAAACCCTGCTGCTATAATTTTCGCTGCAAAATGTCTTTTAAAAGATAGAGGGTATGCAGAACGTGTCGAACACGTACATAAAGGGTCAGGTTCTAGTGGTGAGATAATCTTTAAAGCTGATTATGGCAGCGACGATTCAGAAGTTTGAGGCATCTAAGGTTTTTAAGAAAAATGTAAGCTCCGAAAAGAAAATTACAGTCAATCGAGGTGGTGCGAGAAGTGGGAAAACATATTCTCAATGTCAAATGATTGCATTATGGTTATTGACTGGACAATATAGAAAAGGTTGGAGCTGCGATAATGGGGTGTTCTCAATTGTCCGTAAAACGCTACCCTCTTTAAAATCAACTGTAAAAAGGGATTTTGAAGAAGTATTAAATAGTTTAAATGTGTTTGATAAGATAAAAATCAACAAAACAGATTTAACCTACGAATACAATGGCAGAATGGTTGAAATGTTCTCAGTTGATAACCAACAAAAAGTTAGAGGTCGTAAAAGGTGGGGTTTATTTTGCAATGAGGCGAATGAATTAAATTACAAATCCGACTTTTACCAATTATTTACAAGAACGACAGGAGCGATAAATATTGACTTCAATCCTGACGACCCCGAAACATGGATTAAAACAGAAATTGAGGAAAAACGGTTTGCGGATATTGGTGATGTTGATGTAATTGTTTCGACTTATAAAGACAACCGATTTTTAGAGCCTGAATTAATCAGAAATCTTGAATCGCTAAAAAGTGATGAGCAGTTTTGGAGAGCGTTTGGATTAGGTGAGTACGGAGCAATAAGTGGGCAAGTATTTAATAACTGGACGGTTGGAAGATTTAGCACTACATTAAAGAAAAGGGCTTTTGGTTTAGATTTTGGTTTTACCCATGACCCGACGGCTTTAGTTGAATGCGGTTTAAACGGTGGCAAGTTGTATGTAAAAGAACATATTTACGAAACACACATGACCAATTCTGATATAATCGCAAGGTTTAAAGAAATTGGAATCAAGAAAAGTGATTTAATAATTGCGGATTCAGCAGAGCCAAAGTCAATTAAAGATTTAAAAAATGCAGGCTATAACGTAGTTCCAGCGAATAAAGGTAAAGATTCAATCAAGCATACAATATCAACATTAAGACAATATGATATTATTGTAGATTCGAAAAGCACAAATGTTATTAGTGAATTTAAGCGATATAAATACAAAAAAATAAATGAAGATTATATTAATGAGCCTATTGATATGTATAATCACTCAATGGACGCATTAAGATATTATTCAGAAAATCAACTATCAAAAAACAATTTAATCCTATTATAATGCAAAGAGACGAAGGTTTAGTTAAACTAATTGATGTTGTTAAAAATAGCAGAAGGCATACTAATTATGATGCTAATGTGCGACGAGCAGCTTTATATCATATCCTCGTTACTGGTGAGGGTGCGGATGTTTTATTAAAGCGGTGGGTAAGGCGTGAAGATTTAGAACTATTTAACCAAAGGGTAGCATTAACACAACATATCTTTACAACTACTACCAAAAGTATTTTAGACGTATTTAATAAAGTGCCACGTGCCTTATATAATAGGGTTTTAACTTACCAAAATAGCGATAAGAATACTAATTACCAAGAGTTAGAAGATATTTTGTCAAAATATTATGGTAATGCCAGTATGGACGACTGGATGGCGACAAGATATTTGGATTTAAACGGTTTCGATCCAAACGCTTTTATTGTTGAGGAATTTGAAGCTTTTGACAATAAAGTAGCAAGAGCAAAACCCTACCCTTTTGAGGTTAGCTCGTCAATGGCAATTGATTATGAATATAAAAACAATATTCTTCAATACCTTATTGTAAAGCAAGTAAAGAACGAATTAGATAGGTATACTATTTACATGGATAATCAATGTTTGATTTTCCAGCAAATAAGGGAAGATGTTGCTAAGTTTAACCAAGCTGAAGGAGTTGTATATGAGTATGAAAATGCAAGTTACATTGTAATCGGTAAACAAGTATTCGAGTTTATAGAGCCGTTGCCTTACAATTTGGGCAAAGTTCCTGCAAAGCAAGTTGGAATAATTAGAGCAAAAAATAAGTCAGGTGACGACAGCGTTTCTTTTGTTTCGTTATTCGATGCAGCAATTCCGTTTATACTAAAATCAATCAAGACAAACAGTGAATTGGATTTAGTAATGTCGAACATGGCATTTCCAATTAAAATAAGCTATGTTCAAAAATGTGATGAATGCGAAGGGGCAAAGGTTGTTGATAACGAAACTTGTCGTTCGTGCAATGGAACAGGCAAGAAACATTCTACTTCAGCAATGGAAACCATTGAAATAGGAATGAATGGTAATTTAGACAATGATAATGTAGTTGATTTATCTAAATTAGTTGCGTTTATAAGTCCACCGACAGACATCATTAAATTAATGGATGATTTTGTGGACAAAATGACCGGAAAAGCAAAAGAAATCATCTTTAATTCTGATATTTTCACTAAAAAGCAAATAGCAGATACGGCAACAGGTAAAGTATTGGATAGCCAAAACGTTTACGATGCTTTGCAGCCAGTTTTTAAGGCTTATTCAGATACGTGGGAGTATAAAATTGATATTATTTCAAGAATCACCGATTTAAACAGGGATTTAATTTGGTCATTCACTTTTAATAAAGATGCAAAACTTAAATCAAAGACAGAATTAATTAATGACTTAGTGCTTGTTAATAGTGCAAACGCTCCTATTGAGATAAGAAAGGATATTTATAATGATTTAGCTCGTATTACTTACTCTGATAATCCAAACGAATACCTTAAATATCAAGTAAAAGAGCGATTTAATCCTTTTAGCGGGTATTCGCAAGAAACAATCACACAAGCTTTGATATCAGAATTTGTCAAAAAGGAAACAAAGGTCTTGTATTATAATTTTACTTACATATTTAACGAGGTTGAAGCTAGGATGATAGCAGCTAAGAAAGATTTTTACGTATTAGATTATAATATCCAAAAATTAGAAGTAGATAAAATAGTTAGTGAGTTAGTTGATAGTCAAACTACTGTAATAAAATTATAATTTTCATCCCCATCTAAAACGTGGGGATTTTTTTTTAAAAATAAATTGAAAAATAGTTGCAAATATGGGAATAATTATTGTATATTTGTATCATCATTTAACGGTTAAAAAAACGAAATGAGCAAAATATTGATATGTGTATTGCTGCAATTAGTTCTTTTTATTCCATTTTATTTTATTTGGAGGAAGGATTGCGAAACAATAGGTAAAGACAACTTAGCTGTCAGTTTGCAGGAACGATTTTTATATTGGTTAATATTTTGTCCAATTTGGTTGGTAGGTGTCTTTTATTAGTATTTCAACTAATAAAGATGTATTTCCCATGAATCTAAATTGCACGTACGTAGTTCAATAGAATTACAAATGTTTAAAATTTATATAAAATGTCAATAGTAGTACCAAACGGCAATATTGCAAAACCCGTGTTAGCGGTATGTGCCTTTGTTAAACTGATTAAATTTAAACAAATGATAAATACACATTACAGAGCAAAGTCAAACGGATTATGGGTTTTTGGCGACTTATACAATAATTGTGATAGAGGTGTTAACCAAAACTTTATAGTAAGAGATAATGAAGATATTGGAACTGGTGAACACATATTGGTTGATAGCTACACTACTGGAATATCAATCTGCACAATGGTAAAGGATAGAAACGGGAATTTAATTTATGAAGGCGATTTTTTAAGGGATGATGACACTTTGGAGGATGGCGAAACAATTACATCTTTTTATCCTGTTGTGTATAATAATGCTACTGGTTGCTGGTGTATTGATAATTCATACTATAAAAATCATTCACATTTAGTTCCAATGATTGATTATTTCGGAAGTGATATGTTGATAGACGGTAACATATTTGATAATCCTGAAAGGTTGCCAAAAATAAATTATGATGACAATAAAAGTCCGTCCGATGGATTGCCATTTTAGGGTGTCTGTTGGCATTACCGCTAACGTTTTGCGTGTATAAAAAATGGCGGATTAGAACTCCAAAACTTTCAATACAGCACTACACTTGATTTGAAAAACAAATGTTGAATATATCACTAAAACCGCCATTTTTTATACACGCTGTTATAAGCTAGCTGCGGTTGATTTAGTAGAAACTTAAATTAAAACACAAATGAAAATAAAAGAATTAAAGAAAAAACTAGAAGCTAATACAAGCGAAAAACTTTTTGGCATTGATGAACAACCTGAACAAAATTGCCCAAAAGTTGACAAAGGATTGAAGGCTTGGCATAGTGTCCAACGTGATATTGAAGGCTACTGTAAAGACCTGAAACGATGTGATACAGTTGAAGAAGCCGAAAAGATTGGTGGTGATATTGATTGGGCAATTGGCAACCTTGATGTAGTGGAAGAGTACGAAGAACTTAGAAAGCAATGTGAAAAGATACGAGCTTGGGGACAAGGTTGGAAAGACTTAGCCAAAAAGTTAATTGAGCAACAAAATGATGTATCTAATTTATTGGCTGATGAGTTTTATGTCAAATTGGAAACGGAAAGTAGCAGTTGCAGCTAACGTTTCTCGGCTTGGCGAAGTTGGCAGTTTTACCACAAATGCCAATGCGGAGAACGAATGTTGAATATAGCAGTAAATGTCGAGCGGAGTACTGCACCGCCACTTTTGCCAAACG
>ERZ650304.523-NODE-523-length-19786-cov-6.882216_pt1 | contig 19786 bp, 23 predicted proteins | sample MGYA00376240_ERZ650304 | MGnify/ENA primary metagenome ERZ650304 (study PRJEB26733, sample SAMN07839271) | wastewater metagenome | biome: small river; feature: stream; material: water | place: USA: North Carolina | collected 2016-03-01 ... | reverse complement strand
GGGGTTTCCTCCCTAGATGTACTTTCTTCAACAGGAGCCGCTGCGGTGGTGGGGGAGGCTGGTATTCCGATCGCTCAAGTGGATTTAGCTGCTACGACCGGCACCGCCGAAAGGCTCTATCAAGTTTCCGATGGAGAAAACCGTGGCGCAAAGCTCGTGTGGGCGGTTCCCGAAGGTGAGTCCGTCGAAACGTGGTGCTGGTGGCTGTGGCCCCAATCGGCGTTCGAAATCTAAAGGGGATAAACATGAGTGGAATGCCCGTAGTCTCAAGCGCAACGCCCAAGCTGCGAATCACCGCAGAAAACGGCAGCGGAACGCCGATTTCATCCGTCACTCTCGCGGCGGCAAAAAGCGGTGACAACCCCGGCGTGATGGACGCTACGCCGACTGAGGCAGAGGTCGTCGCCCTGCAAGAAACTCTGTACTTCGACGCGGCAGACAACGTGCGCGAGGTTGATCTGATGCTGGCGATTTCCAGCGCAGCAGTCAGCGCCGTGCAGTCTGTACTGGCTGTAATCAACGGAATGGACGCCTACGCGGACGCGCAGGAACTGGCCGCACACCGCGCGACCGTCGTGCTGCCGAACATTCCGACTCGCATCATCAGCAATGTCGCTATCACACGCATCACCTTCGTGGGCGTGCAGTCGTCTGTGCCGTCCGGCGTCTATACAGGCAATCGCCTGTTTATCGCAGGGAGGGCTTGAAAATGAATGGAGCCACCATGTTCCAAGGTGTGAAGCCAGTTTCATCGCTAGTCAGTTCGATGACTGCCCCGTTTGCGTACTGGGATTTCATTTCCGGGTCTGTGCCGGCAATTAAGTCTGTTGATTCCGTCACGCCATTTACCGCGGGCGGTGCGCCGGACTACGCAACCCGAGCCGGATGGGTGACGCTGGACGGCAGCGACTATTTCACCGCCGATACCTATCTTGATGCCGGCCTCGAAGACCTGTTCGATATCGGTGAGGGCGCGGTCCTCGCCTGGTATCAAATCAACGTGACGCAGGGCGTTGATACCGCGACCGACCGGATCATCGAGGTCGGCACGGGCGCAAGCAGCAATTGGGCGCTGTACTTCGCCCGCAGCAGCACAGCGGCGAGCGGCACGATCTGCACGGCCTATCCGTCGATTGCGTTCGATACCGACGGTGCCACGGCCGGTTACGGCGCATCTGCAAACGCGTTTGCGGTCGCAACCGATATCGTGATTGCGCACCTCATCGACAATCGCACCGCAGCCAAGACCGTCTATAACTACGCGAATGGCGTGCAGTTCTCGACTGCCTCTCTGGCTGGCAAGGGCGCCTGCACGTTCGCCAGCGCTCCGACCAAGCGCATGCGGTTTTTTGCGAGTGCAGCGGGCGTTCCGGCAAATATCGCGCTGGCAGCGGTGCGCCGGTTCGGCATCATCAACTATGGCCAGAACCTGCCGACGAATATCAATGACGTCATCACGTCGCTGACCAACAGCAACGCGGTGCCGACGCGCGAACTACTGCTGTCGGGTGCCTGATGGCCGGTGCATCGTTGATCGACAAGCTGGCCGCGCACGTTCAATACTGCGGGCAGACGACTGCGAAACTTGTGGTGGTCGCGCTGCATGACACAGGCACAGTCGCTGTGTCGTGTAGTGGCGGCAGTGTTTCAGTCGGGTCTGTAACGTCGCTGGGTGCAGACAACCCCGCGCGCCCCGGCGTGCCGGTGCTGTACGTGTGGCAGGTCAATGTCACCGGCCTGACCGCTGGCCGGCGCTACGACTGGACAGTGAGCAAAAACGGAAACAGCATTTCCGGATCACTGCGGACGATGCCGGCTGATGGACAGAACTACAGCTATGTGATGAGCACTTGCGAGCATCACGAGACGGCATCGCCAGCCAACGGCATGCGCCTGTTGCGTGAGTACATCGACGCGCAGGAATCGGTGGTGCCTGTGTATTGGTACACACACATTGATGACCTGCTGTATGCCGACAGTGATCGGTCGTGGGGCCGTCCGACATTCATCAGCGGCGACACGACGACCGGGCTGCGGGTGACCGTGCCCGAGGGCACGCCCGATAGCGATCCGCAGGACACAGGGCTGTCGTGGGATTATTGCGTGAATTGGGCGCGGTATTTCGGCCTGCTCGAAGATTCGCAATACAGCAACAACCCGGATCGGCTCTGGGTCATGCGCAACATCCCGCTGCATGCGCAATGGGGCGATCACGAAGTGGCGAGTAACTGGCAGCGCGGCTACGGCGGCAACGACTACTGGTACGGGCCGCACGAATGGGCGGGTATCGTCACGGAACCGGATTTCCTGCCGGTCGGCACCGACAACTTCCTTGCCTCCGTGGCTGTGCCGAACTGGGAGGCGCTTTTCGGCCAAGCTCGGCCCGGAAAGCTCGGCACCGGGCAGCACTGGGGTTATACGGTTGGCCCGGTGTGTTTCGTCGCCTTGGATATGAACACGTTCGCCGATGGCCGGCATGGTATGACAATCGGCACAGGGGCAGGCACTGGCCGGCAGGCGGATGGCACGATCAACGCGGGTACAGGCAACGCAACCCTGCCGTATCTGGGCACGCAGCAGATCACCGACGTGCTGACCTACATCCAGGCCGCCGACAAACCCTTCAACATCATCTATGCCAGCAACGGTATATGCAGCCACAACGAGCCGTGGGGGCAGTGGTGGTGCACCGATTTCGACGACCTGATGACGCGGGCGACTATCGGCCTGCTCAACAATCCGCGCACCAACGGGACAACGGGCAAGGCCGTGATCCTCAAAGGCGACACGCACGCGCTGCATGTTGTCAGCTATCACGCTGACGGCACGGCGGGCGGGCTCGGCGGGTCGAGCCACACGGACAAAGAATTGTGGGAGATATGCCCCGGCACCATCAACGGAAGTTCGACGGCGCGCGTCAATTTTCCACACCCGATCTACCGCGAAAAGACGCGGCTGGTGAAGGACGGCGCGAGCAGCAACAAGCGGAAAATCCACGGTTTCGTGCATGTCACGGTGTTTGCCGCAGAGTCGCCGCAGCGCGTCGAAATCAAGCTGATCGAAACGACGAGCGGATATTCGCAGTCGATATGGTCCGGGCAATGGCGCAGTGATGTTGCGGGAAATGCGTTCATTGCGCCGGACGCGGCAAGAGTTGGATAACAGACAGCCCGCCCCGGGCGGTTTTAACTAGATATATTTTTATAAAATTCTTTGGCATGTGGATCACATAGTTCCTTTAAATGGTAAAAATATATGTGGTTTACATACTTGGAATAATCTACAAGTAATTCCCGCGAGTGAAAACTTAAGTAAAGGGAATAAGGAGGTATGATAAATCGCCATTTATGAAGAATGGGAAAAGAGACTATAAACGAGAAAATGAACTTTATAACTCTAAACCCCAACAAAAGAAAAACCGAGCAGAACGAAATAAAGCGAGGGCAATGATGGCCGCTAAAGGTAAAGTACACAAGGGTGACGGCAAGGATGTCGCGCACATTAAAGCCCTGTCAAAATCTGGATTGAACATTCTTTCTAACATGAAAGTTGAATCCGCTTCAGGTAATCGTTCTTTTGCTAAGAACAGTAAAAGTAAACTAGTTTCTGAAGTTTCTAAACGGGAACGTAAACGTTGATTAAACTAACCAAAGAAGCTATATATGGTTTCTCTGGTTCTTGTCTTGTACAGCGATTCGACGGGTCACTTAAGACTCCCGAATGTCACCTAGAGTGGTGGGATCTTTGTTGCAGTCCAGCTAAGTATGTGGCACTAGCCGCACCACGCGGACACGCAAAAAGCACAGCGATTACTCTTACCTATTCCCTTGCAGAACTTCTGTTTCGTTCAAGTCAGTTTGCTGTAGTTATTTCTGACACGGAAACACAAGCAGCAATGTTTCTTGAAGCTATCAAGCAAGAACTACAAGAGAACGAAAACATCATTGAGTTGTTCGGAATTAAGAAAGACGAGCAAGGTAAAGTAAAGTTTTTCAAAGATACTGAATCAGATTTCATTTGCGAATTTGATGACGGTCACAAGTTTCGAGTAATTGCCAGAGGTTCTGAACAAAAGTTACGTGGTCTTCTCTGGAATGGTATGCGTCCAGATCTAATAGTGTGTGATGACCTTAAACAAGATAAGAATGAGAGAATGTAAAAAATGTGGTGTTTCTAAGCTACTTGAAGATTTTAAACCCAACAAAAATTGTAAAAATGGTTTTGAATATACTTGTTTAGTATGTTCTAGACTTGGACAAAAAAGGTGGGAAGAAAAGAACCAAGAGCGCCATCAAGCAAATCAACTTAGATGGAGAACACAAAACCAAGACAGATATAAAGCAGCAAAACACTCTTGGTATTTAAAGAATAAAGAAACAGTTTGTGAACAAGCAAAACAATTTGCTAAAGATAATCCAGATTGGAAAACAAGTGCAACTGCCAAAAGACGTGCACAAAAGAAACAAGCAATTCCAAAATGGGCAAATCTAAAAGAGATTAGAAAAATCTACAAAAAAGCTAAAGAACTTAATTTAGTAGTAGATCATATAATACCTCTTCAAAGTAAATTAGTCTGTGGTTTACATGTAGAACACAATCTACAACTTTTAACTGCTTCTGAAAATTCTATAAAACATAATAAATTCACTCCGTAATTGAGGTCAATAAATCCCGTGAATTGCTGGAAACTCCTAAACGATATTAGGACAATCAGCAGCGAAGCCCTGAAAAGGGAACGTTCAACGACTAGCCGAAAGGCGTAGGAATCAAGTGATTCCGAAGCGCGGGAGACAGTTTTAACTGTTATGATATAGTCTGTTCTTATAGGTAACTATAAGCTGGATTGATTATCCGGGTAAGAAGTAACGACTCTTACTGAACACAAAGGAGAACGATGAAATTGTAATGAACAAAGATCGCCGAAAAAAATTCAAACGGTGGTTCTATGGTGCGGTTCTACCTTGTCTTTCTTCTCGTGGAAAAGTACGATATGTTGGTACAATTCTTCACATGGATTCTCTTCTTGAAAATCTCATGCCAAAAGAAAACGACCGACAGACATTTGAAGAAGGTCTTGTTACTTATTCTACTAAACGAGTTCTTTGGAAAGCTCGCAAGTACAAAGCGCACAACGAAGACTTTTCTCTTATCCTGTGGCCTGAAAAACACACAGCGCAAGGGTTAAAAGAGATTAAACAAGATTACACAGAGCGTGGTATCCCTGATGTGTATTCTCAAGAATATCTTAATATTCCTCTAGACGAAGCAAACACATACTTCAAAAAGAATGATTTTCTTGCGATGAAGAAAGAAGATCACGATAAAAAGTTTAACTACTACATGACGGTAGACTTAGCCATCTCTGATAAGAGTCGAGCAGACTATTCTGTGTTTCTTATCGGTGGAGTAGATGAAAATAACTACCTTCACATTATAAATGTAGTGCGAGATCGCCTAGATGGACGGGAAATTGTGGATACTTTACTAGCTCTTCAAAAAGTTTACCAATTTCAAGCTATCGGTATTGAAGAAATGATGATTTCTAAGTCAATCGGCCCATTTTTACGGGAAGAGATGATTAAATCTAATAATTTCTTGAATATTATCCCACTAAAACCTCACAAAACGGATAAACAAATGCGAGCTCGCTCTATGCAAGCTCGAATGAGGGCAGGTGGAGTCAAATTTGATAAGCAAGCTGACTGGTACATGGAGTTTGAAGACGAATTAATGAAGTTTCCCCGAGCAAAACACGATGACCAAGTAGATGCTCTAGCTTATCTTGGCTTAATGATTGATGAATATATACCGGCCTTGACTGCCAAGCAGCAAGCTCAACAAGACTATGAGGACGACATGGAAGAATCAGGAATGTACGAGCAAGGCCGATCTGTACTGTGCGGATACTAAATGAATCCATATGAACTAATTTCAAATGTCAACATTGCTGAGTCTCTTAAAGAAGAGCAACTACTAGAAATTGGTAGTGATGCTGTCAAGGGCTACGATGCTGACAAACAATCACGAGAAAAGTGGGAACGCAAGGTAAAAGAGTATTATGATCTTGCTCTTCAAGTAGCAAAAGAGAAATCTTTTCCTTGGCCTAAAGCTTCCAACATTAAATTTCCTCTTATCTCTACCGCAGCTATGCAATTTGGTGCTCGCGCTTATCCGACACTAGTTCCAGCTAACGGTAAAATTACTCAAATTAAAGTCTTTGGTCAAGACCCCCAAGGTGAAAAAGGAAAACGCGCTAAACGTATTTCTGCTCACATGGATTACCAACTTACCGTGCAAATGGAAGATTGGGAAGAAGACCAAGATAAACTACTACTAATGCTTCCCATTGTTGGGGTAGCTTTCAAGAAAACTTACTATGACTCTGCTAAAAAGCGTAATAAGTCTTGCTTGGTATTTCCTCAAAATCTTGTCGTTAACTATTGGACTAAAACTCTTGAAGATGCTTATAGAGTTACTGAAGTTCTATATTTTAATCGAAACGAAATTAAGGAAAAACAACTCAAGAAAATTTACAAAGATGTAGATCTTGGTGATCCAATTCTTGAAGTAGATACAGATAATGAAAAACGGGATTTCCAACCATCACAAGTTGATGGTGCTACTCCCTATAAGATCTTAGAGCAACATACGTATCTCGATCTTGACGAGGATGGTTACTACGAACCGTATATTATTACCGTAGAATACCATTCCAAGAAAGTGCTTCGTATTGTTGCTCGATTTAAAGAGGACGGAATTGAAACTGATGCTGATGGTCAAGTCGTTTCTATTAAAGCTGACAACTATTACACAAAGTTTCCGTTTATTCCTAACCCCGATGGTTCATTCTACGATCTCGGTTTTGGACATTTACTTGGGCCAATTAATGAGTCTGTTAATACAATTATCAATCAACTTGTCGATGCTGGTACTCTTCGTAATCTTCAGTCTGGTTTTCTTGGTAAGGGCATACAGATTCGCAAAGGTAGCCAACCGTTCCAACCCGGAGAGTGGAGACAAGTAAACGCTATAGGAGACGATCTACGCAAGCAAATCGTTCCTCTTCCTAGTAACGAGCCATCGACTGTTCTTTTCAATCTCCTAGGGCTTCTCATCCAGTCTGGTAAGGAACTAGCTTCTATTGCAGAGATCTTTGTTGGTAAGATGCCGGGTCAAAACACTCCGGCCTACACAACTAAAGAAACAGTAGAGCAAGGTATGAAACTCTTCACCGCTATTTATAAGCGAGTGTACAGAGCACAGACAAAAGAGTTGAAGAAGATTTATGAGTTAAATAAGTATTATCTAGATGAACAAGAGTACGTTTCAATTCTAGATGAACCAGTACAAGCATCAGATTATCAAGCACCACCAGATGATCTAATGCCAGCAGCAGATCCATCAGCTTCTAGTAACACAGAAAAGTTATCAAAAGCTGAAGCACTAATGCAACTTCTACCTCTTGGTACAATTAATCCAATGGGTGTTACAATGCGTTGGCTGGATGCTCTGGATGAAACTAATCCACAAGATTTGATTATTCCTCCAGAACAACAACAACCCCCACCAGATCCAAAGGTTGAAGCAATGAAGGCTCAATCGCAAATTAAGATGCAAGAGTCTCAAGCAAAGATGCAAATGGATCAAGTCAAGGCCGCTCTTGAACAACAAGAGAAGACCATGAACATGAAATTTGAACAACAGAAAATGGAAATGCAACTCCAGTATGATGCCATCAAACAACAATTGGATATAGAAAAAGCCAAACAAGATGTTCAAGCTGCACAAATGAATCATCAACAAAAGATGGTTCATACACATGAGAAACACCAGCAACAACTACAGCACCAAAAACAAAAGCCGAATTCTTCTAAGGAGAAATAACATTTGGTAACTTACGCAGATTTTGAGAACTGGAAAGCAGATCCGGTCACAAAGAAGTTTTTTGAATCAGTTCAAGAGCGAATTGAGCAAGTAAAAGATACTTTAGTACAAGATGCCGGGAAAGAACCCGCGGATGATCGTTATTACTGTGGTTATGCACGGGCTTGTTATGACATTCTCGACACCGAATTTAAGGATGAAGATTAATGGAATACTTTCCGTGTGGGCATCGACTACTGATTAAACCAGTAGAAATTGAGCAAGTAGATGAAGCTTATGCAGTGGCTCGTCGTATGGGACTAGAGATCCCAGAACTAGATGGTAAAAAGATTGATAAAAATGCAGTCAATCAAGGCACCATTGTTCGACTAGGACCAAACTGCTGGAAAGCTTTCGACGATGGTACTCCTTGGGCCGCAGAAGGCGACCTTGTACTGTACGCTCGATATGCAGGAACTAAAGTAAAGAATGGTGAGGAAGAGTTCCTTATTTGTTCTGATGAAGATGTAGTGTGTGTAATTAAGGAGTAATAGAAATGGATGAGAATCTAGAACCACAAGAAGTAAAGACAGAACAACCAGCACCAGAACTTTCTCCAGTAGAACAACGTGCCCTTGATATGGGTTGGCGTCCAAAGGAAGAATGGGATGGTGAAGAAGCTGATTTTATTTCTGCGGAAACCTTTGTAGCTCGAAAACCTCTTTTTGATAAAATTGATTATCAGAATAAGGAACTCAAAGAAGTTCGTAAAGCCCTCGCTGCTCTCCAAGAGCACCACATTCGTGTAAAGGAACAAGCGTTCCGCGATGCCTACGCAATGCTTAAGGAAGAGAAGAAAGCCGCTCTTGCAGAAGGAGATGCTGACCGACTTATTGAAGTAGATGAAAAAATTGCTGATCTTAGGACTCAAGAGATTGAGCAAAAGGCAGTTAATAACACACCACCAAGTCAACAACTAAATCCAACTTTTGTTGCTTGGGTTGAAAAAAATGATTGGTATGTGGATAAACAAATTCCAGAGTTACGTACTTATGCGGATCAGGTAGGTGTCGAATTTGCAAAACAAAATCCAAGTGCATCAGCCGAAACTCTTCTAAAAGAAGTAGAAAAACAAGTAAAACTGAAATTTAAACGGTATTTCCAAAATGACCGGAAAGATCGTCCCTCCACAGTGGAGGGATCTTCAGCCCGTACTTCTCAAAAGAACAAGGACTCCAATGATGACTTTAAACTTTCGGAAGATGACGAACGAGCAATGAAGAAATTTGTGCGTTTAGGTCTCATGACAAAAGAAGAATTTATTGCTGACCTAAAAGCACTAGAAAAAGGAAAAGGAAACTAATCATGGCTAGAGAAGCTGTTAACCGCCCCCGTCGGGCACCTGTAGATGGACCTCGATCAAAGATGGCAGTGCGGGGAAAAGATCCCAATTTCGAGTATTACATCGCAACTGATAAAGATGGCCGAATCGCTGATCTAATTGATCAAGGTTGGGAAATCGTTGATGATAAAGACGTAACTATTGGCGACCGCCGCGTATCCCGTCCTTCGGAAGAAGGCACCCCACGTACTGTTGATGTAGGCAACGGAGATGTAGGTTATCTTCTACGCATTAAAAAGGAATGGTGGGAAGAAGATCGCAAGACTAAAGAAAAGGTTGCTGCTGAAAAAGTTGTGTCTTTGAACGCACAAGCTCAAGAATTTAAAGACGGCATTTCTAACGCGAAATTTGCAATTACTCGTGAATAAATCGTTTCTCTTCTTGACCTCTGTGCTGATTTTTAATTTAATACGGAGGTTTTAAAATATGGCAAATTATCTTGGCGGCGCAACTCCAATTGGCTCGTTCGCTGATGGCCTAGATGGCATTCTTCACCGTTATGTTGCAGGTGGTAACCTGTATCCCGGTGACTTTGTAAAAATGAATGGTTCTGTTACTCAAGTATCTGTTGGTAACAACCCAATCAATCTAAAACAAGTTGTTTCTGCTGCTAACACTACGAACGAAGGTTATGTTGGTGTTGTTATCGGTAAGATGGTTTCAACTACTCGTTCAGGTGCTAGTCCAACGCTAGATACTCCAACGGGTACTACGGCTCCTATCGCTTCTGGTGATATTGTGTTTGTAGCTGATGATCCTAACCTACTATTTATGATTCCTTGTGATGGTATTGTTACCCTTGCAAATCTAGGGTATAACTGTCAAGTAACTGTTGGTACTGGTTCTGCTGGACGTTCAACCATGAAAGTTAACTCAGCTTATCTAACCGCAGGTACTAATGCTGCTAATGCACCACTGCGCATTCTAGACATTATTGATGCTCCTGATAATGATGGTACTGGTGCTACTTCAGGCACCGTTGTTACTGCAAAAATTAACAACCATCAACTTAATCCTGCTACTGGTGTGGCTGGTACTTAATCTAACAAGGAGAATATATAAATGGCTATTCAAACTTCAGCACAGTGGGCAAAATCGCTTTGGCCCGGTATTAATAAGTGGTACGGCGATGAGTATAATCAGTACCCTGTAGAATGGGAAAATATTTTTGATAAGGAAACTTCAACCCGTCAGTATGAAGAAGATGTTGGTATCTCTAGTTATGGTCTGCTTCAGGTCAAGCCAGAAGGCTCACCAATCTCTTATGATTCAGCACGGCAAGGTTTCACTACCCGTTACAACCATATCGTTTATTCACTAGGTTTCATCATTACTCGTGAAATCTTTGATGACGATCAGTATGATGTAGTTGGTAAGCGTCGCGCTCAAGGTCTTGCTTTCTCTGTTCGTCAGACTAAGGAAGTCATTGGTGCTAACGTTCTTAACAACGCTTTTTCAAGTTCATACGTTGGTGGTGATGGTGTAGAACTTATCTCTAACGCTCACGTTAACGTGTCAGGTGGTACTTGGTCAAATCGTCCAACTACGTATGCTGACCTTAGTGAAGCATCACTAGAGCAAGCTTATATCGACATTGCTAACTTCAAGAATGATCGTGGTATGCGTATCGCTGTGCTTCCAAACAAACTCATTGTACCAGTACAACTAACCTTTGAAGCAGAGCGTATTCTAAAGACTGCTCAACGTGTTGGTACGAGCAACAACGATATTAACGTGCTTAAGCAGATGGGTATGTTCCCCGGTGGTGTGCACGTTAACCACTATCTAAATGACTCAGGTAATGATGCTTGGTTCATTAAGACTAACGTAAAGAACGGTCTAAAATATTACGAGCGTAATGGTGATGAGTTCGGCATGGACAATGATTGGGATACTGAGAACGCTAAGTTCAAAGCTCGTTTCCGTTGTTCATTTGGTTGGACTGATCCACGTGGTGCTTACGGCTCTGCTGGCGCTTAATAAGTAATTAACATAGCCACCCCTTAATTGGGGTGGTTTTCTTTGGAGAAATATATGGCTTTTAAATATGATGTTCCGCTTGCGCAGCAGACCCCAACGACTGACTCAAAAGTAGTTCTTACTAAATCTTTTAAAATTGATATTGCTGCTGGTTCAGGTTTTACCACGGCTACTGCTTACTCTCTTGGATGGATGCCAAAAGATGCCCAAGTTGTTGGTGGTAATATTTCAGTTACAACTACTACAACTGGAGGTACTGTTTCAGCAGCAACTCTTGCTGTAACTGTTGGAGGTGTAACAGTAGCAACTGGTGTTAATACATTCACTGCTACTCTTTTTAGCACTGCTTTTGCTCCTACAGCAATTACTACTGGTGCTACTGGGTTAGATCAAGAAATTAAATATACCCCTACTCTTACTGGCGCTGGCGCAACTGCTGGTGTGATTTACGTAACTCTACAATACGTGGTATAAATTATGAATGCGTCTAAGGTAGCAGTAACAGGTGTAGGTACATCAGCATGGATTCCTGTTGATTTTACTCAAAATGCTTTTGCAATTGGCTTTGGTTGTGTAACATCCGGTACTGTTACCTATGATGTTCAACACACTTTTGATAATATATATGATTCAACTGTAACTCCAACTGCTTTTACCCATTCTTCTGTAACGGGGAAAACAGCAAACCAAGATGGGAATTACGCTTTTCCTATTAAAGCAATTCGACTTAATGTAACAGCCGGTACAGGTACAGTAACTATTACTATTCTACAAGGTAGAAAATAAATGAGTGGGATGCCTAAAACTTATTATGTTTCAGGTGATTTTAATTTTATCTGTGATGTATGTGGATTTAAAAAGAAAGCCTCAGAAGGCCGAGAAAGATGGGATGGATTACGAGCCTGTCAATCGTGTTGGGAACCTCGACAACCACAAGATTTTGTACAAACAAAAGAGGATAAAATTGTAACCGACTGGGCACGAGTGGAGCCAACGGATACGTTTATTTCTGTGAGTTACACTTTTACACCGGACCCTCCTCCAACGGGTACTTTTTAATATGGATACTAGATGGAAATTTCTTGGATTATTAACTTACTCACTGGTATTGTGACGGCTATGGTTGGATTTTATGCTAAAAATGTTAGGGAGGATCTTACAAGAGTACAAGAGCAACTAGTTAACGTACAAATTAACTATGTTCACAAAGAAGAACTCCACGCCTTTCGCAATGAAGTTATTGATCTGCTAAAAGAAGTACGACAAGACATTAAAGAGATTAAGGATAAATAACAATGAGTACATCTGGCTCGACAGATTTTGCTTCCAGTAGAGACATTATTATTAAGGGCGCACTTCGTAAAGTCGGTGCCTTACAACAAGGAGAAACTCCAGTAACCCACGATGTAAATGATGCGGCAGAAGCACTTAACAACCTAGCTAAAGCTTGGATGGCAGATGGCATGCCTCTTTGGAAAATTGTAACGTATGCTTTCCCTCTTAGTGCTTCTGTCAATTCTTATCGCATCGGTCTTAGCCAGACAGTTAATACAAACAAACCTGTCCGCATTATTCAGGCGTTTATCCGAAATACATCCTCTAATGTGGATACTCCTCTCCGAATTGAAACCCTGTACGATTATAACCGGCTTTCAAATAAGTCTGCTACTGGTCGTCCTATTCAACTTAGTTATCTTCCTCAAAGAACCTTTGGGGATATTTTTATTTACCCTACACCTGACGCCTCTATAGCTTCTAGTAATCAAATCTACATTCGTTTTCAATCACCGTACGAAGATTTTGATTCAGCGGCAAACGAGCCAGATTTCCCACAAGAATGGTTCCAAGCTTTAATTTATGGCCTAGCTTATGCTATTGCTCCTGAGTATGGTGTGCCTATAGAAGAACGTAACGCTTTACGTAATGATATGCTTCTATTCAAACAAGAAGCTCTTTCTAGTGGGTCAGAAGAAGGTTCCTTATTTATTCGTCCAGCTACGGATTACAAGCATGGCTAGAACAACCAATAAAGATCAACCACAAAAGACAATAACAGTTCCTATTGAAGAAGCTGTGCATCCTGTTTCTGGACTTCAGAATACAATTATTTATGAACAGTCTGGAGTTAAATATGCAGGTAAACCATTAATTAATGTATTTCCATTTCCTTCTTCAGCTACAGATCTTGTTACTGGAGTCACTGTTCCTACATATCGAGTAACTGGTTCAGGTATGTGGGATCTTGATTCTAACAAAACACTAATGCTTGTAAAGTCTCATACAAGTATTTATCTTTATGAATTTTCTTCTGGTGTAGCTCCAAGTTTAATTACTACCCTTACTTGCTCAGCTTCAAATTCTGAAGTTTATTTAGAAACTGTATATGGTTCTACAGAAAAAGCTGCTACTACAGGATTTACTAAATATGTATTTCTTAACCTTCCCGGAGAAGCTTGGGTAGTTGCTTATAACACTCGTATTGGGGCTTGGCAAGCTGCCCCAGTTAGTAACACATATACAGCATGGGCAGCTACTACAAATTACTCTTTAGGTGATCGTAGAATTCCAACAGTATCTAATGGATACTATTATGAAGTATCGGCTGACGCTGGTTCTTCCGGAGCAACTGAACCAACTTGGCCTACAACAATTGGAAGCACTGTTGTAGATGCTGGAATTACTTGGATTTGTCGAGGAAGATATGGTGGTTTTCCAACTACTACTTCTTCTTCTGTTGTAATACTAGATGGATATATCTTTGTTTGTGTTGGTGGAGACATTTATAATTCGGACTTAGATCTCCCAGATTCTTGGAATACAACTAACTTTATTTCTACTGAAACTAATCCAGATAATCTAGTAGCTCTTGCTAAATATAAAAATTATATTGTAGCTTTTGGAACTAACACAATTGAGTTCTTTTATGATGCCGCTAATACTACTGGTTCCCCTCTTGCTCGGCAAGAAGGTGTTCAGCACAATATTGGTTGTATTGGACAAGGCGCAGTAACTACCCTAGAAGATCGTGTATTTTGGATTGCTCACTCTGGTTCTAATTACTATTCTATTTGGGAATTAGATAATTTTAAAACAAAGAAAGTATCAAGCTCAGAGTTTGATAATCTTCTTACAAATAGTTTAATTAGTACGACTACTTTATATCCAGAAGTAGAACAATACCAATTACTCTTTCTTTCTAGGATTGCTGGTAAATTTGTTCTTGGTATTCCCATTTGTATGAAAATTACAAGTACACCTGTACATTATGATACTTGTTATTTTCTTGACCTTGAATCTAACTTAGTTGCTACTTGCACTGTCGGAAATATTCTTGCTCTTTCAAGACCGTTTATTTATAAGTCTTTTTATTTCTGGACAGCTACAAGTCTTGCTTTTCCGGGGAATCTTTATGTAACATTCACGATTCTTACTGTAGATGGTTATGATGCTTCTTTCACATATTCAGCAAGTATCTCCTCTTTATTTTCTGCCTTCTCCCTATTACAAACAAAACGACTTAGTTTTGGATTAAATAACTATAAGGTTTTAAATGAAGTTCAAGTAAATATTTTTCCGGGTACACCTAGTGATAACGTTTATTGGACAGTTCAAAGAGATCAAGAATATACATTAAATGCTTTTATTCCTATTGGTGGATATAGAACAACTCGACTAGGAAGAGCAAGAGAATTTACTTGTTCCTTTCATTCAGCCTCTGGTGTCTCAACAGGATACCCTATTTCTAGTATTACTTTTAAATACACGGAGCACAATAATTGATTAAAATACCTCCAGTATCCCCACAATCAGAGAATGTTTTTCAGCAAACTTGGTTTCTTGAGCAAGTTCGTCGAGCTATTCAAGAGTTGCAAGATGATTCTTGGACGTACATTCATCTTCCAGCGGATTATTCTAATTCAACAGATACTCCGCTAGATGTTACATCTCTTGGTTTTACTGGAGATGAGAATACAATCTATGAAATAGAAGTATTAGGGGCATACCAAACAACTAATCCACTTCCCGGACTTTCTCTTTCTCTTACAATTCCAACTGGTGCTACTCAAACTGGAATAACACAAACTCTTGTGCCTACAACAGATAAATGTGTTAATTCTAAATGGATTGTAAATATAGGATCATCAAGTGGAGCCATTCAACTACAAATGGCTAGTGATGTTAACGGAGTTGATGTTACCTTAAAAGAAGGTCTTTTCTTTCTGAAATATAGAAAAATTTAAAGGATAATTTATGGCTCTATCTGGAATAAACCAAACGAATTTAAATAATTTACTTTCTACTATTAATTCGTACAATCCATCATTAGCATCATCATTTTCAAATACTACTGGAACAACTAGTCCAACGGCCCCTATACCAACGGCTCCAGTTGCTCAACCAACTGCAACCCCATCTCTTTCGACTTTAACACAAAGTCCTACAACCACAGCTACACAGGATTATAGTAAATCTCCTTACGCTAAGTATTTTCAAAATACTCCTGCCCCTCTTATGTCAGCATATTCAGGAGATGAAGGTGGTATGTATGCTTCAATTATGCAAAATAATATTGAAAGAAATAATACTTTTTCAAATCAATTTGCAAATACACCAATAAGTATATCAGTACAAGAACTTCTGAAAAGAAATCCTGAAGCTGCTTATTTTACTCCAGAAGTACAAAAACAATTTGCGGATAATTATCGACTTGGCTCTATTAGTCTTTCTGATGCCGCACTATACTCTCCTACTTTACTTCCACAAAGTCAAGGAAAAATTAACTTCCTTAAAAATGGAAAATCAAACTACTCTGCTGTAGATCCTGCTAATCTTTCAAAAGTATATTGGGACCCAAATCTTGGTCTTCAAATTGATAAGAAGTATGTAGTAGATCCGGTAAGAAATAATTTAATTAGTACCATTGCTCCAATTATGGCTAGTGTTGTAGCTCCGGGCATTGGAACTGCTCTGGGAAGTGCTCTTGGTATTGCTAGTCCAACTATTTCAAGTGCTATTGCTGGTGCTGGTCTTGGTGGTCTTACTTCAGGACTCTCTGGTGGTAACGCTCTTACTGGTGCTCTTACTGGTGGAATAGGTGGGGCAATTACTGGTTCTGGAGCACTCGATTCTATTCTTTCTTCAACTAATCCAATTACTGCTGGTAGCAATACTATGAGTAATTTAGGAAAACTAGCCGGAGATATTACAACAGATGTTATGAGTGGAGGCACTGCTGCCGCTGGTTCAGGTGTATCTGGTGCATTTAATCTTAGCCAACTTGCACAAGATCCAAGTTCAATTCTTCACGTAGGAGACCTAGATAGTATGTTACCCGGAACTTCTCTCAGTTCAGGTAATTCAGGTATTACCGGACTTACTCAAGGTGGAGGTGGTATTGGTCTAACTAATGCTGCTTCAACCGGAGGCGCTGTAGCCAGTGACGCTCTTGGTGCAGGGGGTACTGGTGCCCTTACAGCAGCCGATGGCCTAGGTGGCCTAGCATCAAGTTTAGGAGGTGGTTTAGTAGGTACTGCTGGTGGAGTTGTGCCGGCTGCTACGGCTGCTGCGACAAGTGCCGCTAACTTTAGTGTTCCAGATTTTCTTTCCAATCTGTTCAACACGGGTGCAACCAACTTCATGAAAGATCCTCTAAAGAATTCTACAACTCTTCTTGGTGGTTTAGTCTCTTATCTACAAGGACAAGGACAAGCCGGTGATCTGTCAAGTCTTCTAAAGCAAGGTCTATCACAATCTGACCCGTTTGGTGCCCAACGTGCTTACTATGCACAGCGTCTAAAAGATACTTATACCAATCCAGTTGGAGTACAGAAGTCTCCTGAGTACCAAGCTGTCCATGCTCGTGAACTAGATGCTCTAGAACGCGCTGATGCTGCACAAGGACGTCGGTCACAATATGGTGCGCGTGCTGAAAAAATGGATCAAAACTTCATGGAATACCTGAACAAAGAACGTGCTACTCTAGCTGGTCTAGCTGGTTCTGGAATCTCTCCAAGCCAAGTTTCTGACCTAACTAAAACTCTTGGTGTTGGTTCTAGTAACGCACAAATTAATTCAACTGGTCAACTTCTGTTTGCACTCGACCGAATTCTTAATGGGAAATAATTATGTCAGTACCTAATGATTTTCGACTAAATGGCGCCCTTGGGGGTTTAATTGCCAGTCAAGAATATTCAGATGAACAAAAGAATCAAGAACTAGCTAATCTTCTAACCCAAGCAAATACTGCTCAACTTAACCAAGGAACGGATGAAAAAACTCAATTGCTTCCCTTTCTTCTCCAACAACGAGAACAAGAGAACCAAATTAGGGCTAAGTCTGCTTTAGAAGCACAACTAGGAATGGCTAACGTTCCACAAGAAATTGCTAATCAAGGATTGCAAGGACTTCTCACTGGTAAAGGTTTGCAGTATCAAAACGACACGTTTGCTGATGAATCCAAGATCAAAGATGTAGATCGACAGACTAAACTTCAACAAGCACAAGCGATGTACCAACTGCAAGTTCTAGAGGAATTAGATAGAGTTTCTAAAACAGAAGGTACTCTTTCAGCGGCCAGTCTTGCACAGAATTATGGAATTAATTCAGAAGTGTATTTTAATCCCGCAAGTAAAGATAAAATTCAAGAAACCATTCGCCATCTTCGTAACCAACTTGGTTGGAGTCCTGCTTACAAACAAGCTATGGATACTGCGAGTGTTCAGGCTGAAGCTTCTGTTGAAGGCCACAGAATTTCTGCAAAAGCTACTACAGACGCCGCTACTATTGCTGCGAATGCTAGAACTAAATCTGCTGAGGTGGCTGCCGCTGCCAAAAAAGAAGCTGATGCTAAAGCTGTTACTCTTGAAAAAGATCTTACAACTAAAAAGACAGCTTGGGAAAAAGCAGGTAAGCCACAAGAAGGTCCAATTGCAGAGGCGTATCAAAGTGCCCATGATGATTTCTTCACAAATCAAAACATGAGACAACCAGCGCAAGCTGTTCTTCAAGCGGATGGTACTATTGGTTATGTTACAGGCCCAGCCCGACCGATTCCTGATTCGGGAATTAAAAAGAAAGGTTCTAATTCTTCTTCCTCTAAAGGAAGTGGAGAATCTAAACTTTCTCCAGAACAGCGACAAAAATTAATTGATGCACTTAAGGCAAAATAATGGACTATAATTCTCTATCTGACGACGAACTTCTTCAACTATATCAAGAAAAGATGGGTGCTACTCCTGACTTTGATTCTATGTCAGATGATGAACTATTAGCTGCCTATGCCGAAAAAACAAAACAACCAGCTTCTTGGTTAGAGACACTACAAGGTGGTGCTGCTCAGCTAGGTAAAAATCTAGGTCTTGGTGGATTAGGTGCCGTTGGTGGTATTGAAGAATATCGAGACAAAGTTAATAAAGTTACCTCTTCTCTTCTTGGTGTCGATCTACCATCTAATAAAGTTGATGTTGGTCAAGCTATGGCTGAAACCAAACAGTTTTATAATGAAGCTGATCCATCAAGAGGAAAACAATTATCAACTGGACAGCGAGTAGCACAGGCTGGTACTCAACTCGGTGGTGCCATTCTAGGTGGTCCAGTTGGTATTGGTACTCTAATGGCTGGTGGTACTATTGATCAAGCAACAGATATGCTAGATCAAGGAATGCCTTTACAGAAAGCCCAAGCATTTGCTGGAGCTGATACTGCTCTAAATACTGCTTCTATGGCTTTAGGTGGAATCGGGAATTCTCCTGTCACTCAAGGTGTAACTGCTGGCCTAGGTAATATGGGAGGAGATGAACTTTCTAATGAACTAGCTAATGCTTTCCGTCGTTCAGAAGGAATTAAGGAACAAGATCGAGATTGGGTAGATCGTGGTATTTCTTTTGGTATGGGGGCAGTACCTGCTGCTTTAGCTACTAAGAAAGTAACTGAACAAAAAGATCCTACTGGAGAAAAGACAGCACGAGATGAAGCTTTCTCTAAGATTGATCAAGCAATAGAACCACCAAAACAAATAGAACCTCGTTCCACTCTTGAACTTCTTCCAAAGGATCAATATCCCGAACCACTAGGAAATCGCACAGTTGATCCAAACACCAATACAGTTACAACTGGAATGGCCGAGGATGTACCTACTGTTGATTTTCCTCTTCGTCCTGAAGCTTTAGAACAAGATCGCAAGTTTCAAAAGTTACAAAAGGATCTTTTAACTGAACGTCAGATTCTAGAGGATTGGAAAGAACGTGGTGTTGACAAAGAATCTATTGCTCAACAAGAAACCGTGGTTGAAGCTGCTCGTCAGAAACTAGGTGACTATCTTGAGCAAAGGTACGGAGCTAAAACTCCTAGTGATCTATATGGTCGTTCTATCTATGAGTCAGGAGAAAAACCTGCTCTTACAGTAGAACACGGCTTTGAGAAAGGTAAAGCGGAAGAAGGAATTTCTCTTGTCCCTAAAGACGAACCTACTTTTAAGAATGATCGTTTAGTTAAACAGAATCCTTTTAATTTAGGTAAACCAGAAGAAGCTCCAGCAAGACC
>ERZ650304.522-NODE-522-length-19790-cov-5.111477_pt1 | contig 19790 bp, 38 predicted proteins | sample MGYA00376240_ERZ650304 | MGnify/ENA primary metagenome ERZ650304 (study PRJEB26733, sample SAMN07839271) | wastewater metagenome | biome: small river; feature: stream; material: water | place: USA: North Carolina | collected 2016-03-01 ... | reverse complement strand
ACAAGTTGTATTTCGCAATCTAAGCTAGCATCTTTGTGTTCATCACGGTTCCCAGTTCAATTAACAGATAGCAATACTGTAAAAACAATAGTTATAACAGTAGATTCAACAAATTACGATATTGTAAATGAATTGCAAAAGACAAATGATAGTTTGTTGTTGGTAAAGCAAAATATAGTAGAAAAAATAAAATTGGTTAAAGATTCTGCTGGATGTTCAGATGTTATATCTTCATATAAAGGAGATATTAATCATTATATTGAAAAGATAAAAAAACTTAGTAGTCAAGTTAGGGGGAGCGATAAAATTACAGAAAATACTATTACTTATGTAAAGGTGAAAGATGTGGCAGAATTAAATGTTAAAAATAATCAAATTGAAATATTGCAGTCCAAATTAAATAAAGAAACTATAAGGGCAAATGAAAATGAAATAAAGGCTTGCTTACAACAAAAAAAAGCGATAAAAAGATTATGGTGGATGGTTGGACTTGTAGGAGTTATAGGTTTATATACTGCTTTAAAATTTAAAGCTATTTTGCAAAAATTTATATAATTGATTGTGAATATTCAAAAACTACCTTCAATAATACAAAAGGAACTACCAAAAATAATTGATAAATATGAAATAAATACTCCTTTGAGATTGTCTCATTTTTTATCCCAATGCGCAGCCGAAAGTGGTGAATTTAATATTGTAAGAGAAAATCTTAATTATTCTGTAATTGGGTTATTGAATACTTTTAATAAGTATTTTAAAACATCAATAGATGCAGCAGAATATGCAAGACAACCTGAAAGAATTGCTAATAGGGTTTATGCTAATAGAATGGGTAATGGGAATGAACAAAGTGGTGACGGATGGAAGTTTAGAGGGAGGGGTTATATTCAACTTACTGGACATGATAATTATATTAGTTTTGATAAAGAAGTAGTAGATAATTTAATTATTAATCCAGATTTTGTGGCAACAAAATATCCATTAGAATCTGCTGGATGGTTTTGGTCGCAGAAAGGTCTTAATAAAATTGCTGACACAGACAACATAGAATCAGTCACCAAACTAATTAACGGGGGATTAAATGGATTAGATAATAGAAGAAAGTATCTTACTAAGTATAAGTCGCTAATACAATAATGTCAGAATGCAATAAGAATTTCATTTTTATTGCATCCCGACTAAGGAACCAATATGTAAGTGGAGTAGTTGTCTTTTCAAATATTGTTCCCACAGTAGGATAAACCTGAAACCCACATGAAGAGCATTGATATGACCTGCGATTGCATACTTTAGTGAACTTATTGTCGCTTTCACATTTTGGGCAAACCAAGTTACTGTATCGTAACTGAAATATCTTATCTAAACAAGCATCATTGTTTGGGCAATGATATACATTTTTACACTAAATAGTTTGTTTATTTGAAATTTCGAGCATATTTTTACACTTAAATTGAAGATATGATACCCGAATTTAAAAGCATATTTGATTTAATAAATACATTCCCAAACGAACAAAGTTGCATTGACCATTTAGAAAAACTTATTTGGAATGGAAATCCCATGTCCCCTTTTGACAAAGATTCAAAAGTTTATAAATGCGCCAATAATAAATATAAATGTAGCAATACTGGTAAATATTTCAACGTAAAAACTAACACTATATTTGACAATACAAAAGTACCTCTTCAAAAGTGGTTTTTAGCACTTTATATATTTTCATCTCATAAAAAAGGTGTTAGTAGTCACCAATTAGCAAAGGACATTACAGTAACCCAAAAAACAGCGTGGTTTTTATTACATAGGCTACGTTACGCTTTTGACCACCCAAATTTTAAAAAGACTTTGGGAAATGTTGTTGAAATTGATGAAACTTTTTGCGGAGGCGATGCTAAAAATAAGCACTCAAATAAAAAGAATAAAAACGAAAAAGGTAATACATTACACGAGAAGCAACCAGTTTTAGGAATGCTTGAAAGAACCGAAAGCGAAATTATTGAACGCCCCCACAAAGTAATAAAAAACAAGACAGTTAAAGAAAAAATAGTTACAAAAGAAAGCCAAGTTAATTGCGAAGTAGTACCGAACAGAAGCAAAGAAACTATCTTACCTATTATTTACGATACAGTCGAAAATGATTGCGTAGTAATGACGGATGAATACACAGCCTATAAAGATTTGGAAAATGATTACACACACTTAAAAGTTAATCATGGTGCAAAAGAGTACGTTAACGAAATGGCACATACTAACGGTATAGAAAACTTTTGGTCTCATTTAAAAAGGGGAATTGATGGTATTTATCATTGGGTAAGTAAAGCGCATTTACAAAGCTATGTAGATGAATTTACTTTGCGTTTTAATACTCGTTGTTACACAACACAAAATAGATTTGATTTAGTCCTTTCTGCTGTTTCTAATAAACATTTAACTTACAAAAACTTAATAAAATGAATAATATAATAAAATACCAAGGGGAATTAAAATTAAATGGTTTATCAATACCTTGCTATGTTCTTGGTAATGGAACAAGAATACTATCAGGAAGAGGAATGCAAGAAACGCTAAAAATGGTAGATAGTGATGAAGATTCAGCGCCTACAAGTGGGGCCAGATTAAATAGATATTTAGAGCAAAAATCGCTACACCCCTTTATTTATAAGGATAAAGAACCGGGCCACTATGAACCTATTGAATGTACGCAAGGCGGCAAGAAAATTAACGGATATGAAGCCACCGTTCTTGTTGATATTTGTGATTCTTTTTTAGAGGCTAGAAAACATATTAAACTTTCAGCTAGGCAGCAAATAATTGCGACACAATGCGAAATATTAATTAGATCATTTGCCAAGGTTGGTATAATTGCATTGGTTGATGAGGCTACTGGTTACCAATATGAAAGAGAAAAGTTTGAATTGCAAGCAATTTTACAAGCATTCATTTCAGATGAAATATTAGAATGGCAAAGAACGTTTGAGCTTAGTTTTTACAAAGAAATATTTAGATTATGGAATATCCCATTTACTGCTGCAAATATTAAAAGAAAGCCTTTGTTTGTTGGGAAACTAACAAATGAATTGGTGTATAAAAATATGCCAAAAGGTTATTTTGTGTTAGATAAACTAAAAGCAAATACACCAAAAACAGAAGGCGGAAATTATAGATATAAACTACATCAATCATTAACAAAAGAATCTGGTAGAACAGCTTTAATTAAGGTAATTAATACCGTAGAGGCTTTAGCTTCAATTTCTGAAAATAAAGCTAAATTCCTAAAATTAATGAAGGACAAATACAATCCTGATTTGCAATTAAAGCTATTCCCTGAATTAGATAAACTTGCTTCTAAGGAGAATCAAAAAGAGCCAATACCACAAACGATATTTGATAATCAATTAAAAGGATTATTAAGTGTACCTCCTCCAAGAAAATATAAAGATCAATAGTATTTTAAAAAACTTATAGTATTATTGTTTCATAATTTATTGTAGCGTTTAGCTATTCCCGCAAGAAAAAAACTGGTAATTTTTTTACAACCCGCAGGACTGGTGCAAACGCTCACGCTACGGCGTGGGCTGTTGTCCGTTTGGGGTTGTAGGTTCTACCAGTACCTTTTCTTTCAGGCGTGGCTAATTGTCCCACGTCTTTTTTATTTACCTACTTATTAGGGACAAGTAAGTGTAAACTTAAATCAATGAAAAATTTAGGACAATTTCTTGTCGGCCTTTGGGTATTCCAAGCTATCAGAGCTATCTACATTTCAAGTACAGAACCAGAAATGACAATGAAATGGGGCTTTTTATTTTTAATAGTAGGTTCAATCCTTTGGTATAAAGGGAAACAGAAAGAGGATAAGGATGATTGGGAAAAGTGGAAGAAAGAAAATGTAAAAGACCCCGAATGATATTTTAAAAGTTACTAACTTATGGTGTAAAAATGTATATCATTGCCAATGATATAAATAGATTAATGATGACAAAATATTTTTTGATGGTTTATTAAAAAAAATAAAGGACTAAGAGATAATCTTAGTCCTTGTTCTTTAAAATACTTTGTGGTTATATATTTGTGCTTTGATTACATATACACCTTATCATTATTATAATTTTATAATGTTAATTAATTCTGATTCTGGTAATATCGTAACTCCTTTAAATAATCCTCTTATTGTTGCTTCATCTATTATATATTGCGCATTTTCAAAGAAATCATCATCACTCATAATGGCGTGATGTATTGATCCTATAAAACGGATTCTTTCAACTGGTGTTAATTTTTCAAATTTTTGGCAAATCATAAAATAGAATTTAGATTGTTTATAAATGTTTTTCACCTCAAATCCCCTTTCCATTTACGGATAAGGGGTGAGGTTAGCATGAAAACTTTGCGAGAAACATGCTAATAGGCGTGGGAATTATCTTACATGCTATTATTAAATAGCTCACATATCATGTTCATTGCTTTATCCATAATGGTGTCTGGGATAATATCAACCCATTCACTTTCTGCTTCTTTTTTATTATCCCTAGAAATCACAATACCATTTTTATCATAAATTACCATGTCCAACATCATTTGTTTTTGAGTAAAACAATTAATCTTTACTAACATTCTTGTTTGCCATTTTTTTGCAAACCCTTTTTTAGGAGGCTGCCATAACATTTTCATCCAAATTTTTATGCCATCTTTTTCAACAGCAATAGGAGTACCCATAAAATATAATTTATCACCATCATGTGTATGCCATACATATATCCATTTTGAATTTTGTTTATTTTCTTTTTGAGCATAGGATACTGAAAATATCAAATGAGTTAATATAGTTATAATTAATATTTTTTTCATTTTTACTTTGGTTTAATTATTTTAATTTTCTAATAACGGCTAAGTCTTTCAATGTGCTATTTTTAATTATCGTAGATAAAAATGTTTCTCCTACAACAACACGAGTTCCTTTTTCTAAAATAAACTTCTTTTTTGTTCCATAAAACACAACAGTATCATTACTTATCGATCTTACTGTAACTGTTCTTATATTACTTCCAATAGGGAATGGTATGCATCCTTGTAGTAGTAATAATAGGATTAAAAATATTGTAATTTGTTTCATGTAATTTAATTAAAAATTATTTGCAAAAACGCAATTGTAAAATCTAATATTTTAATTATAACATATTAGTTTTCAATAATTTATAAAAATAATACGCATATTTAACAATTAGTGTACTTGCGTATATTTAGGAGTTATGCGTTATTGCCTTTCGACAATCACATAACCATTATCGTGAAAAATTGCGTGTTCGTGTTTTAAGATGAACTCTGTTGTTACTTCTACCCCATTACTTGCAAGGTATTTTCCGTTTTTCAACTCAAAGAACACGACCTTTGAAATCGGCAACAAACGCATAACATCGGTTTGCTGCAAGGCAGGCTGACTGCCATTATTCAACTTTTGTGTTTCCATTTTGCTTTTATTTATGTGTTAAACTTTTGTGCTACTATACCTGCCCTGACAGCAAGCCGTTTACCGTTAGCTGCAAGGTTTGACGTACTCTCTAACACCAGCACATCCTCTATTGCAATTGTTATGACAAAACCAAGTATCAACAACTGCATCAATAGTTTCTTTGTTTTCCTTTTTTAATTCATCCGCTATTTCTGTATAAAAACCTGTTGAAATAGCACAATCTTTACAAGGCTTAGACAATGGCTCAACCTTTCTTTGTTTTATATGAAAATCCCAAAAGTTTGACGATAACCCAGCAGCTAACACGGGTTTTGCGTTATTAGGGCAGACGTTACTCACATCAACATTTGTAATGCTATCAATTTTAGTTCTAGCAGACGGAACGCTGTTGTTCTGTTGTATCATATTTAAACTTTTAGTTATTAATTATACTTCAATTCCCAGCTTGACGTTATAAAATTCCCCCAACAACGCCAAGCCTTTTTCGTTAGTGGCAAGTGCTACTCACCTCCAAAATGAGAACATTTTTCATCACATGGATTTCTTGGGGCAAATCCAACCCATTCAGCACCATCATATACTACAGGAAAGTAAACATACTTTTCCCCCCAAGCTGTAAACGGTTCACCTTCTGACCCACCAAAACCATCATCAAATTCTCTATTTAAACCATCTTTTGTGAGGGTTGTTACCATTTTTGAATAATCTTCTTTGTTGTTTGCAAACGCTTCTTTTAGCATATTGCCCCAAGTGTTTTTTGACATTTTCGTTTAATTTACCGCACCAGCCACTAACAACGGTTTGGTGCTATTATTTTGCCTAAAAATTTTATCTAAGGCTTGAAATATCTGTAAGGCAAAATAACAGACACCAAGCCGCAAACGTTACAGGCAATACTACTTGTCCTTAAAGTTTAGCTCTATAATCATAGAGCGACCTGATTCACTTCTTAATTCAGACAATAAATTATGACCTCCTACACTAAAGTTTGTATCGTAATCAGTTCCACTTGTCCAAGATGAATAAGCATACCCATTAGCTTCATATCCAGCATCAATAGACCCAACAAGTTTTTTTAACCAGCCTTCAACCATTTCGTTTTTTGTACAAGGGTTATCTGATAAATAATAATTTACTTGAACTTGTGAATTACTGAAACTTTCAACCGCTTCCTTAAATCTATTCACCAAATCAATTTTGTATCCATCTTCTTGTATCAGTTTTATAGTTTCCCAACTATCGGAATATTCAAATTTTATTACCCCACTTAATGTTATTGTTTTCATCTTCTTATTTTTAGTTTGACAAATATTAATTAATAGCCCGTACTGCCTGTAACATAGCATTTGCTATATGTGGGCTGACAGTACATTTCCCATCTTTTGTATTCCAAATTCCCACACATCGAAAATGCGTGGTCGTTAGCTGATATGCTTGAAGACCGCCACCGAGACAATAAGACTCCCCAATGAACCAACACCAGCACCAAACGAATACCATAGTCTATCTTGTAAGGTTGCAAACGCAACCTTTTTGACATTCCAAGACCAAATAAATGATATTAAAAACCCACAAATAAGAACACAACCATAAATAGCTTTGCTTATAAAAAAGGTATTTATGGCAACAAAAAATATTTGCGTAAGTCCAGTTATAAATAGCTTCATTATTTGTCGTTTAAAATCATTGATAATAAAATTGAGTAATTGGCTAAATCCAAAACACTATCTTGAATACTCTCATTGTTTGGTACTTTATCTGAATTTAGTAATACGCCTAATCTTGCCACTTTTGTAGCTATTAGTGATAAGCAATTTTGCTCTGCTTTTAGTCCACAAATACCACCAGCTAATTTGAAATTAGAAAGTCTATCAGTATTTGCATAATCATTACCTTTCTTAAAAAGGATTTCTTTCATTTGAGTAGTTAATACTTCAAAATGCTTTACTTGTTCTTCTTGTGTCATTTTTATATTTATTTAAGAGTTAAAATCTATATCCGAAAAAATATATCCAAAACAATTAATCAGAAAAATCAGAATAGAATATCAATGGATTTCTGACAGTTCTTTGAAATACTTTTTTCAATCCGAGTTTGCCTATAATATTCAAAAACACGATTGGGATATTGTAACTCAATCTGCAAACTAACGGTATGCATCCTTGTACATTGACCAAATTAAATCGCAACAGAAATAAATACCAATTGCAATAAAAAAAATAATCATTGGGGAAATGACCCAAAATCTAATTTTTTCTTCAGACATATATTTTAATTTGCTCCGCCCGACAAAAAACAAATCCAGCCGGACAGACGGTTAATAAATCAATTTTTAGTTCGCCACTTCTTCGGCCAGCATAGTACATGGGGTTTGCTGTCATGCCAGGGCGACCTGCATATACGCATCGTCCCGTTCGCTACTCATCCCATATCGGGCTGACCGAATACATATCATCAAAAGAACTTAATTTCATCTTCAACTAAATCCGGGCTGCGGTTCGGGGCTGAACGTTCCCTGAATACCGGCACGAACAGCAAGCCCGAACGTTGTGTGCAACCTATGACAGCGTAATAGTTCGGTCAGACAAATCTATTGCTACGTTATCTATTGAGAAAGCCCCATCTGGCTGAAACTCTGTATCATTATCAACCGTCCACCCGTCAACACAATTTGTTTCTATTTCAATAGTTCCTGAAACTGTATGGTTGTAACCGCTTCCATATTCTTTGCCACCAGCCTTTACAAACATTTCAATTTCTTCTTTTGACATTTCCCAACAATCAACTTCCCATTCAATAGAACATCTTATTTTAGTTGGCACTATTGAAATACTTTTAATACCCCAATCTCTTGCTTCTGGCTGTAATTCATAATCAATGTAAACTGTCGGTCTGCCAGTTTCAATATCGTAATCTTTTGAAATGTTTAGGTGTTCATTAATGCAGTTAATTTCAGTATCTTCAACCTTTGCATTAAAACATAAATCAAGTACCATAGTTTTGACAATTTAGGCTGCACACAACATTGGTATTTATGCAAGTGTGGCAGGACGTTATAAATTGGGAGGAAATTCATCATGGGAACTTCACCTATCCTTTAATTTATTAGTAGTGAAGTATTATATAATTCATTATTTGATTTTACTACTAAATGATAAATACCATTTTGAATATAGAATGGTAGTTTAATAGAAGCAAAGTTGGTATTTGATTGATAATTTAAAGATGTAGTAAAAATCTGTTTCCCTTCTATCGATAAAAGAGTTATTTGATATAGATTAGAAAGCCCATTAATCTTTAATTTTATTGTATTATGAACTGGATTTTCTAAAATTGAAATACCCCTTTTATTATCATTTATATTTACTAAAACAGACTTGCTATAAGTAAACGTACCGTCATTATCAATCATTTTTAATTTATATACATTTTCATTAAGTGGATGAATGTCTTTGAAAGATGTATTTTTTGTAGAACCAATGACTACATTATTACGAATTATTTCAAAATGACTGAAATTAAATGCGTTTGTATATTCCCATTTCAAGTTTACAGCATCATTCGTTGAGATAACATTAAAATTAGTTAATGTAATAGGCAATGGAGTAAATGAGTGGGCATAATTATGCAATATAGTTTTTGATGTTTCAGAAGTAGGAATATTATCATCAGGTATTGCATCATAAACAGTATTACGTGTAAGAATTGCGCCTGATAAATAAAACTGTGCATCGAATCGAGTTACTAATCCTAAATAACTTTTTGGTATTGATATTTCAAGGCAATCGTCTTGATCTGACACCATTACATTACTTGCAATTTGACTTCCCAAAAAATAAGTGGATGGCTCCCAATATGATCCATTATGAACATAAACATTATATGGATCATATAAAGGAGAATTAAAACTTCCTGAAATCATTAGACTTGGCTTTCTTGGATGTTCATAGGTAACCATTCTAGGTCTAGGATCGTAAGCTCCTCCGTCTCTATCATTTAGGCTAATAATAAAAGCCCAATTCATGCTCGTAGTTGCTTTAAACGATACTGCTAAGTAGTAAAAGTACGCATCTTGAGCAAAATACATTTCTTTACCGTTTGCTATGTTAAATGGGCATGATTTACCATCTCCAGTTGCTATTTTAGCATCATACTCATCAGGCATAATAACACCATCAATAAACGGAGTTTTTGCATTAGATACTACTATGCTTATAGTAAGCATTGATAATAGGATAATTTTTTTCATAGTTTAAGTTTTATTTTAGGTTAATTAAATTATATTATATTATATATGTTTTATCAGGATTATCCATACATGCCATAGTAAATTCAGGAGGTGTAGGAGCTGTTTTTGTCCATTCTCAATTTATTAAGTATTCTGTTCCTTTATTAGTAATCCTAGCAGATATTTGTTGGTCTATTTTTTTTGCTTCTATGTATTTTGAAATGTTTGTGTAAATCATTTTTTATAGTTTTTCAGTTTTAGAAAATGAATCATAGGTTTTAATTGTAATCCAAAGTATTAGTATTAATGATAAAATAGTTTCCATAGAATTGGTTTTATGTATTTTGAAATTAAATAGAAGTTACAGTAAGTATATGATTCTTATAACCCTCTAAAGTGTTTATTTCATTTACAATTAATTCCTTATCATTTATTCTACCTTCTATATTTTTCAATGAATGAGGAAACAATATTTTTTGGCAATTTATAAATCCTAAAATATCATCTAATGTCACTTCAACATAATTTTCATCTTCATATTTTTGGCTTAAATCTTCGTTGTTTTTATTTACAACACACCAAATGTCATCCAATAACCTAAATGGTCTTTTTATTTCAATTTTTAGTTCAGTCTTCATCATCATTTTTTTTAGTTGTTATAGAAAAGTAGCAATCAGCTATTATTAAAGATAATATTATAGTAATGGCAAATAGTAAAGGCATCCAAATAGGAGTTAATATCCACCACCAAGAAGCAGTAATTACATTGGTTATTTTTAAAGTAAATATTATCAATAAAACAATGAATATGGATCGGTAAATCATAGAAGTATTTTTTTTTAATTAAAAATTATTTGCAAAAACGCAATTGTAAAATCTAATATTTTAATTATAACATATTAGTTTTCAATAATTTATAAAAATAATACGCATGTTTAACAATTAGTGTACTTGCGTATATTTAGGAGTTAGGCGTTATTTTGACGCTCAACATCGGCTGGCGTGAGTAATTCACCTATCCTAATTTTAAATGCTTCGTTTTCCCATCCATTCGACAAATCTAAACGCTTAACAGTATGATAAGGGAAAGAACTGTTGTCTTTCCAAAGGGCAACCAGTGAGCCGTAATATTTATGCTCACCAGTTGCTTTAATTTCTAAGTGGATTACTTTTCTCATAAACTACTTTTTTTACTGGCAATCTGCCAAGCCTATAAGTATCGCCGAAAATAGAAATACCTAAAAAGCTATCTTTTTTAATATTATTTTTACCAATGGTTCTTTCAAACCCATCATTACAAATAATACTATCGCCTATTGAGATAGTAGAGATATGAACCTCTACTATCTTTTTTGTTGTTGTCATATTTAGTAAATTGTTCTGATACATTCTGAAATTGCTTTTACGCTTGAATAGTTTTTTGAAGCGTAATCAAAATGTAATTCAACCATTTTAATTACTTCGTTTTCATTGTTGCCCCATTTAATAAGTTGAGCAATTACTTTGTTTTTCAAATTTGCGTTTGTCATATCTTTTTGCTTTTGTTACACAAATATACAACATATTTCCGTATCACCAAACTTTTTTGTAATTATTTTTAAAATATTTCTAAAAAGATGAAAACAACGCCTAACAAAAGTATTTATGTAATTGTTGCTTGACGTTCAGCAATTCGGCATTAGTACAAAGCCCATCGTAAGTAAGCAATTGAGCTTGACGAAAAAAGCCGCCAACAACTACATAAATACAAAATCGTTGTGCGTCACCTTATTTAGACACCAAAAAAAATATTAAATTCTTTCTATGAATAAAAGCACGTTATTTACAAGACAATCCTTAAAATATTTTATCAAGGAAATATTCTTAACTTGGTACTCAATCGCATGGACTGTGTTGTTTCTATTGTTATTTTTCATTGTGACAAAAAGAATAAATTTAAACACTATTAAAGCAGGTTCTTTTGAATTTGCTTTTGAACAAAAATCAAAAGACCTCAATGTTTATAACACTCCAGAATTTAAAAATTTAAAAAACTTAAACGAATCACAATTAAAGCTGTTCCTAATCATGGGTGGAGAGGATGCTGCTTATTATAGATTTACAAATACCGCTTTAAAAAATGAAGCATCTAAATATCAATTCAAGAAGTTACAAGAAGCATATCTACTTAATTATAAAGAACTTGGTGGTGACACAACAATGATATACCCAACGGATATTGGCGCAAAACTTCACAAAGCACTTATACAAAGTATTTATTCACAAGTTATAAAGTAACTATTGGAGAAGTTTCATTTCACCCGTTAATGTATCTGTTATCAAAATTGTTCCATGAAAATCTTTAATGTTGATTGTGTCATTTGTTATTGCGGCTGGAGTGTTTTCCCCCTTACATCTACAATCACATTCGCCGCACCCATTAATAATTATTATTGTAAACAGTGTTATTAGATATTTCATCGTTTAAAAATTGAATAAAGATAAAAGGCGAACGCACAACAATAGGTTTGGCGTTATGGCTGCTGGACGTTGTAATCTTGGGCTTTTTATCGCTTTTGTACTTTATATCCAGCTTGACCATTCGCTATTCAACTGTTACTTTTCGCTTCATCTTTTTGTTAATAATTTTACTTTTGTTATCAGCTTGACGGAATACTAATTCAGCAACAACGCCAAGCCTTTTTCGTTCTATGCTATACTACCAGTCTTTAATTTTGGAAGTGACGGGAAAGGCATCCAATGTGTAACGTTATACTCATCATCAAAGTCTGCATCTCCATTAATATCTCCATTGCAATTTGCCCAGACAAAACCGCCATCTTCGCCGGGTATATAACAGTAACACATAATCATTAAATTGCCATCACATACCGCCCAAACGTTGTTTGAGTAATTTTCGTTTTCTAAAAGTTCTGGCTGTCGCTTATTAGCGTCAATCCATTTATCTTCATTAAACCTTAAAAGAAGTTCCCCAATAAGTAAATCCAAATCACTATTTGGTCTTGCTGGTATATGCTTATAAGGAACTTTCAATGTTTGAAACATTTCATCGGTCAATTCATCAACCTTTTTTAAAAGCTCATCATTTGATAATGTGCATTTTCTAAAACTTGCTATTGCATTCATAATTTTTATTTTGACAGTTAATAATTAAATACCCGTACAGCATAGAACATTGGTATTTGCAAAAGGCTGGCGGACGAATAAATTCTCAACCTATTGCAAAGCCGGGCATCAGTTGTTTGGGGGCAGAGGTGCAAAGCCATCAGCCCTTCGGGACTTCGTGCATCGGCAGTAGTACTTCAATTCCCTGCCTTCGCCAATGAGTTGTCGTTGTGTGCTACCTTTCGCAGCCTTCTCGTATTCAGAGAGACGATTAGACACATAACCATCTAATTCAGGCTTCATGCTGACAGGAACACGATAATTTACCTTTACTGTTTCTTCGCCGTACTTTAGTTTTCTGCCTTGATTTCTACCAGAACCACCACGATTTTCTTTTTTCTTTTTAGGCATAATTCAACTCTTTGGTTTCAATATAAGAGCCTGTCAATTTACCTGTTTCGTAATCTCTTCCCCTGTGCCACGTTTTTGTTTCTTCATCATACATTACATGAGTGTTCCAAGTGTCTCTGCCAGAACCGCAAGAAATTTTATCACCCTCTTTTAATTCTTCGCCGTGTTTATTTATACCCCAAACTTTTGGCTTTAAATAAACCATAACGTATTTAGAAGTTTCGTAAAAATCGCAATGTTCGCCTCTTACGCAATACAGATGATTTTTTGGTATTTCAGCATCAATGTAAATAATGGGAGCATCTGAATATTCCCTTACTTCTGCTTCGGCTTTTTGTTGTAATGTTTTCATGTTACTTTGTTTTTGTACCACAAATTTAAAGAGCATTTTTCATTCTACCAAATATTTGTACCACAATTTCAAAAAATAATTTTAAGCCTCTAATTGGTAGCACATAACAAGGTGCTTTATGTAATACGGGCGGACGGGAAAAGCCCAGCTATTACAAAGTCAAACGATAGTGCTAAACATTACCGTACTACATAAATCACTACCGTTAGCCACAATTTTCGGACACACCACAAAATTTGAGGATTGACATTTTAGGAACTTCAACAAGCCATTTTACACGTCTTATTTTGAACTTAATTTTCCCTTGCTTTTGCAAATCATTTTTATCATCTTCGTTTAAATAATCATAATTGTCATTTTTTGATTTTTCAAACTGGTCTTTCGTAATTTCAAAATCACCAAAACAATATTCAACTTGCCAAACTTTAAAACCATCTTTTGTTCTAAGTTCTGGTTTTAAAGGCTCAAATTTTTTGTTATCTCTTACTTTTTCAAACCAATCAGCTTCTTCTAATGAAGTAATGCCATTACCAAAAGTATGTTTACTGCCAGTAGTTATTACCGCTTCACAATATAATTGTGTTGAATGTTGATGATTTGCTGTGTTTTTACCTTCATAAAAAGGCTCATACATAAGTATTACAGCAAAATGCAAACTCGTTTCTAATTGTTCTGAATATACAACCTTACCATCTTTTACAGGTGTCCCTTTTAAATTGTTTATTGCTGCCATTTTTTTAGTTTAAGTGTCTGCCAAAAGCACTACCACCAACATTGGGTTTTGTGTTACTGTAGCTGGACGTTAATAATTTAGCTTTTGTATATCACGGCATCTTTTGTTCTTACCTCAACTTTGTGCTGCCAATGCAACAGCATCACAAAGCCCTGAACGTTATAGGGTATTTAAAGAGCCTGTCTAACCATATCATTTTTATTTGAAACGATTTCGTATGATTGGTTGTATGGGTAGAAATCAAACCATTTATTACCCTTTCCATTTCGTTTTTGTTTCTGTATTTTTTTCATTATTTAAGTACTGTTTATAATTTCAAATAAACTTTATATTCATTACCTGTTTTACTTTTTCTTATGTAGAATAGTTTTCCGTTTACACTTTCAAATACTGGATATACATTGCCTTTTGAATCAGTAAAGGTGCTACCTGTATTTTTGGATTCCTGCAATGTTTTTGATTTGTTTACTGCCACATAATTTCCTGTGCTATCCTTTGTGGCGTTTTGTGATTTTGCGCCTGTTGTAAGGCTTAGAATAGAAATGATTAATAATAGAGTTTTCATGGCAAAGTTTTTTTTGAGTTAATAAATTTATTTAGATAATTTCTTACTAATAATAACACTAAGCATTAAGAGTAAAGTCCAATAGGATAATAGGTGGAGGATAAAGGTTGTCATGGTGCAAAGTTTTTAATGGTTGTAAAATGATTAATTTAAAGAGGTATGATATTTATTTCGTATCCCAATTGTTTTATGTGTTCTATATCTCTATAACAAAATGTCTTTTTACCCAATAAGTTGGAAAATTTTACAGAATTTTCACAGTAAGGATAAAAAAGCGTGTTACCGTAAACGCTTTTTTCTTTAATTGTTAAAGTTTTCATGTTGTTGCAAAGTTTTTGTTTGTGATTGATAAAGCAAATATACAGGTAATAAAGTTACGCATCCAAATATATTATTGCAACATTGTTGCATTTGTATTATAACTAATTGATTTATAGGAATAAAAAACTTTCATAAAATATTATTTTATACGTATTACATTAATAAATGAATCTGTTACCTTCCTAGTAATAAATTCTTTCCCTCTACTGTATCCTATCCTTGTAAGATAGCTTCTAAAGTTCTTTTTGTGAATAGGGCATACCATTATGGAAGATTTGATTTCAAGTTCATCTACTATATTGTAAGCCATTTTATAATCTTCCCCATTTTTTAGTGGGTGATCCCTTTCTATGTATTTCTCTATTTTAATCATAATGCAGCAAAGTTACACATCCTTTTCATTCTCCCCAAATAAATCTTTATAAAAATCTACTAAATATTTTCTAAAATAATTCCTTTTAGCTCCATCCAAAAACAATCGCTTTAAAATAAGCCTCAAATAGCCCATAAAACAATTGATCCCAATATACTTATAAAGCCTAGTGCTATACATTCAAAAGAATAGGCGTTAAAATGGCTGCAATTGGCACATTGCTCATCCACTACATTCAATCCAAACAAGGCAATATGAATTAAAGCCTCAAGTAAACCTTAAATTCCAATCCAATCTTATATAAAATACACCAAGCATTTACAATCATCATCTAAACACAAACCCAATACTGCATTGTGTTTTAGCTTGTTAAAATCCATTCCCAATGCCCATCCAAACAACAAATTAGAATCATTTACAAACCCAAATGCAAAAACAAGGGTACACGGTCATGCGAATTGAACTCCCCAACGACCCCTCAACGCTATACAATGGGGCGTACCCCTACGACATTCGATGCGTTTAATTTTTTTTAATTTTAATGGGTGTTAATTTTTTTTTTTTGATTTAGTGTTGGTTTATTTTTTATTGGGATTCGTTATATTTGTGAGCTTTCATAAGCAGTTTTTCATAGAATAGGGAAATTTTAGAAGCGGCTGGTGTCTCTACACCGGCTTTTTTATTTTATATAATGCGCATATTTTCTTCAATATAAATAAACCACGCTGTTAGTGTCAACGGATTGGTTATTATTTAAAAATAATTCTAAAAACATTTGGATATTGTGAACATTTGATTTAATTTGCATTAAATTATAACAAATGAATCAAAGTAAACAAGAAAAAGTAAGGTGTACTATTTATTTAGAGCATGAATTATGGGATTCAATTAAATCAGAATCCGATAAACAAAAAAGACCGTTCTCGTCTCAATGTGAAATACTTATTGAAGATGCTGCTCCTAGAATAATTAAAGGATTTAAAAAGAAATAATATGAGTATATATGTATTACAAAAAGATATGCCAAACTTATCAAAAGGAAGCGAATTAATAAAAGCTGATAATGGTTGGTATTATGTTGATAGAGATAATTTTGGAATGTACTTTTCTCTTTTTAATAAAGTTGTTGAAAACAATACTGAATGGTTTAAATTAAAAGAAGAATCAGTAAAAGTATTAGACATTATCAATGATGGGTATACTGCAACTTTTGTAAAAAAACATCATTTAAAAGTTACATTAAATAGGTTTATTCCATCCACACAATTACAAAAAGTAAAAGAAGCCATAGAGAAAGTATTAAATGAAGATTTGAAAAATAAAAAAGTTTATAATCCAATTAACGGGTGATTTTATTCAACCATATTAGGGGAAAATTTAAACAAAAAATATTATAATAAAATTTGATATGCAAAAAGAAACAATACTTGAAAATTGCCAAAGGCTTTTAACATTTTTAAAAGATGAAATAAACAACCCAATAATTACTAATGATATTTTACCTGCAATAGAATTGTTAAACCATTATGAAGTAATACTTGATGTCAATGGATGCCAATCAAAAGGGTTATCTGTTTTATATATTAAAGACAAGAAAGAATTTGAAGAATTAAAAATTGTTGCATCTGAAATTGGTGTTGAAACTTTTAAAGAACACAACAACCAAGGGGATATTTTATCACAGATATTATCTAAAATTTATCCTCCAAAATTTTCATTTTTATATAACGGTTATTATTGGTCAGTTGAGAACAGGTAGCATGTTATAAGTCATAATTAATATATTTTCTAAAAATTAACCAACACATTTAAATAACATGACTATTTTAGAAAAAATGTGTGAAGAAGGTCATACGATTATGGAATCAAGTTTCCAACAATTTATAGAAGATAACCCTACTTACCCTAAGAAGCAACAAGATTGGTATATTGAAGTATATGATTACCAATCAGTAGATTTATACTTACTAAAAAAAGCAATAAAATATCAATTTTTAGCAAAAAGCATAGAGCGTAAAGATTTGCTTTTGAAAGCTATAACTCAATTTGTCTTTATTAGAAATATTAATGTTGAGAAAGAAATGGAAATGCGACATGAAGTCCTAAATGAGTTATTTATAAAAATGAGTTACCAAGAAAAAATAAAAATAATAAACTATGAAACAACTAAATGAATCCCCAGTTTTTAAAATTGGGACAAGTGATTGGCTAATGTCGTTTCCATTAGATGAAGAAATAAAAATTAAAGATGGTGCAAAATACATTCCTTATAAAATAATTGTTGATAAGTTAAACCGCCTGTGTGGCCACAATTGGAGTATTTGTAACTTCAATGAAACATATATATCCCTCCCAAAAGGAAGGATATTAGTTTCAGGCAATATAGAAGTGGAAATTAACTACGAAATAAATGGGCAGCAAATAAAAAGAAAACTAGCTGGCGGGGCTAATTTTGTCATTAATAGAGGTTCTAACCCACATCCAACAGGAACTGTTAAGAGTTTAGCCATAATGAATGCCGTAAAGCCATTGGGGAAACAATTTGGGTGGGAATTAAACCCTGAAAATGAAGATGAAAAAACAGATTTTATTTCAGTATTCCCAAGCGATAAAACTATTAAAATAGACAAGGAAAAAGAAAGATTAAGGCAATTAATAGATCAATGTGATAATGTAGATACACTATTAACTTTTAAACTGCTTGCTGATACAAAAGGCTTGAAAAAAGAATACGCCAATAAACTAAAAAAACTACAATGAATTGGGATAAAACATTAATAAGGTGTTCTGCTATATATAAAATAATGTCAGAAAGCCGTGAAAACCCTCCAATAACACTTATTCAATTACAAAGGATATTAGAGTTAGAAGAAAAAACAATAAGAACTGCAAAACAAACAGAAGAATTGGCAACATTGTTGCAAAAAAAAGAAAAAAGCAAGGATGTTGTACTGTCTGAAACTTGCATTACATATCTTTTGGAGGTTTACGCATGGGAGAAGTATGGGAAAGAGCCACTTAATGCTGATAAAAAAGGTAGGGCAGTTGAAAAAGGTAAACTTGTCGAAGATGATAGCATTACACTTTTGTCTTTAGTAGATAAAAAGATGTATGTAAAAAACACATACCGATTTAGCAATGAATATTTATCAGGAGAACCTGATATTATCTCAAAAAACAAAGTAATTGATATAAAAAGCAGCTTTGATATTATAAGTTTCCTATCTGTAATTAAAAAACCTATAAATCCTGCGTATAAATACCAAATAAACGGGTATATGGACATTTTAAAGTTAGACGAAGGTGAAGTGTCATCTTGCTTAGTAAATGCCAACAGAAGCATGATAAATGACGAAATGAAAAGGTTATTTTATAAAATGGATGTTGCCACCGAAGAAAACATTGAATATAAGAAGGCAGGAGAACAACTAATGAAGAATATGACATTTGAGGATATACCAATGAAGAATAGAGTTCATAAAATGCAAGTAGAAAAAATAGACATGGAACAAATCTATGAAAGGGTATATCATTGCCGTAAATGGCTAAAAGACTTTGAAGATGTACACGAAAATCTAAACAAATAAAATTATTATATAATATACAGTACATTACTGTACATAAATACTAAAGAAATGGCACAGTTTACATTTTCAGAAAACCCAGAATTTATTAAACTTATTGATTTAATGTCAGAAAAAGACGATAGATCAAGAAGTGAAACAATTAGTATCTTACTAAGAATTGGTTATAGGGAAAAAACAAGACAAAGAAGTGGAAAAAAAAGTAATATTAAAAATAACTCCGCAAACTCATGTTAGAGCAACGCAAGGGGATCGTGTATTTTTCAGAATACCTCGTGACATATTAAGACCATCAGGCTTAAAAAGATTAATGAGATTAGAGAGGTATAATAAATACAAAATCGATTTACTTGCTCTTTCTAAGAAAGAGAGAATGGTAATACCAGAACAAGGTTGTCATATAACCTTTTATATACCTGTTCCTAGAACTTGGAAAAAATATAAAAAAGAACAAATGCACATGCAGTTGCATCAATCAAAACCAGATGTTGATAATTTAGCAAAGGCAGTATTTGATAGTATGCTTTCTGAAGACAAGAGAATAGCAGACATAAGGCTTACAAAAAAATGGGTAAATAAAGAATCAGGTTGGATAGAGTTTTTAATTACAAATGGAGTTTACCGAAGTGCGGATGTGCTTTTATAATAAGTGTA
>ERZ650304.521-NODE-521-length-19812-cov-14.701422_pt1 | contig 19812 bp, 24 predicted proteins | sample MGYA00376240_ERZ650304 | MGnify/ENA primary metagenome ERZ650304 (study PRJEB26733, sample SAMN07839271) | wastewater metagenome | biome: small river; feature: stream; material: water | place: USA: North Carolina | collected 2016-03-01 ... | reverse complement strand
CAGCTTGCAGTTTCTTTTCGTAGTCAGAAAGAATCATTTTTACTCCTCATTCGGAGGATAACTTGACAAAACGGCTATGTTGGGCGCTTAATGTATATATGAATAAAGATCGTCCGATTGATATAGTCCAGCTTGTACTGCTTCTGCTCACACTAGCAGGAGTCGTTTATATGAATATCCAGACATACGAAAATAACAAGGCAGTCAGAGCGGACCTCGTTGAGATAGCTTCAGATGCCTCGAAGGCTGCAGGTGCAGCACAACAGGCAGCACGTAATACAGACCGTCTGACCGACTAGAACGGTTGACCAATCCTTACGGCTTTGTTTTTGGCCTTCTTCGTGCTCGAAGATGACTTAGGGAGTACTAGCCTCTTCTGGGGAACTGTAATAGATGTTCTGCCCGCAGTTGGGACTTTATACTCTGCAGCGTTGATAGAGGGTAGCCGTTGACTCGAGTTAGCTTTTAATACGCGCTGTACTCTTTGTTGATCAGGAGTCAAATCACCCCTATCAACTGAATCGTACTTACCACCTTTAAGTGCCCCAAATGTAGCTGTATTAACAAGAGTTTTAGTGATTTCAGATTTACTTGGGACATCCCTACCACCAGCTAGTCGTCCCGGATAGATATACAGGGTGCCGACGATATCTGTCAGCGCCTGTTCCACACGTGCCTTCAGGTCTTGGGGGATCCTATCTGGCACGACTTCACCTGTCTTCGGGTCAAGGTATGGGCTATCAGCCTTAAAGACGCCCTGTCCCTGCAAAACTTGTGAGATGACACCAAATGGTAAGCCACCGATTGAGCCCAGGTCCTTAAGGTTCTTGGTCTTACCACTCAGTGTTCTCACAACCGACTCAACCGATCCGACAGGTGTGAAGTATCGAATAAGTCCGAGCACTTCAGAGTTGTCCGACTGCCACTTAACACCTTCGTCTGACTCGGTGAAGTCCATGAAATCCTTGAGGCCCTTCAGTACAGCCACCTGCTCAATCCCGGGTCGCTTGGCAAGAGCCTTGTATGCGAGCTGGGTAACTTTGATGTTGTATCTAGTTGGGAACAGCGCCAGGTTGAGAGCCTTCATGAAGTTAGAACTTGTGAGGCCCTTCTCTGGGTACTGCACAATTGCTTTCATATTGTCCACTAGACCTGCGTTTTTAGGGTCATTGATGAACTCTTTGACACCCTGTTTACTACTGGAGGCAAGTGCCTCGAATCCAGCAGCCAGAGTACGCTCCTGATCACGTTTGAGCTTAGAAGATATGCGTGCTGTGCCTTCGTTCGCAGCTTCCCCAGCAAATCCAGCTGACAGTATCCCCTCGTTCTTGAGTATGTTGCGTGTCTGAGTGTAATCGTCCCCTAGTTTAGGACGAGCGCCAGTGAGCCCGCCGACACCTAGACGAGTCTCAACTCTTTCTTGGAGGCCGAAGAATGGGTTCTTCTCGTATCTGAATGTGCCCTGAGCTCGTGAGTAGGGTGCAGCGAGCGGATTTTTTTCCAGGTTTATGTCCTGTATCTTACCAGCCAGTCCGCGGCTACTCAGTGGCTGAGAGCTGAAGCTTTTCTTTGCCTCTTTCAGAATATTTTTAGAGTCGGACAGTGAGGTACCAAGTATCTCCTCTACCTCTTTTGCACGGAGTTGGCGTATGTCAGTAACGCCGGTTTTTGATGTAGCACCCTCGAGTTTAGACCAGATTTCGTCACCTGGAATGTTACCTGACTTGCCGGCTACGCTAGGTACACGCCCTACGAAGTCACTCTTTATTTTTTTGTAGACTGAAGCAAGGCCTGTTGGCTCTTGGGTAGAGAGGCCTGCCTTCTCGAGGGTTTTACCAATTGCACCAAGCGGCGCCTTATTACCCTGCTCTAATGCTGCGGTGTCAGCTGCATTAGCAAAACGAGCTCCTGGTCTTACTCCCATATAGTAACCGCCAGGTAGTTCTACCGCCTTGAGGGTGCCGTCAGCTCGTTTTATGAACAACTTATTTGTTCCAACTAGGTTTGTCTTCGCGAGTACGGCTGCCTCATCTCCAAACTTACCCGCATTTAGAATGTCGTCAATAATACGCTGGTTCTGCTTATTTGATATGAACCTAGGGTTTGTACCCACAAACTTATTCACCGCATCTCCGGCTTCCATTGAAGTCTTACTCTCCTTAAGCAGCTTCACAAGCCCAGATACTTCACTTTGACTCGACTTAACAGCGCCCAACTTATCTAGTTCACTCCCGCTGGCCGTGCGGCCATCAGAGAATACTATCTCCTCACCCTTCTTCAGCTTCTTTGGTAGGTTCTGAATACTTCGATCTGCTTCAATAAACCTTTTCTGTTCTTTAACAAAGTCGTCAATACTGATATTCTTGAGGTTCTTCTTTCCTATGTACTCAGTTAAGAAGTCAGCTGCAGCCTGTTTGTCACCTTTAAACGAGCGAAGGTTGTAATCCTGCACCTGCTTGAGAACCTTCTCTGCTTTGATCGCAATAGCAGGGTCAGCCTCTCGAAGTGCCTTGTAGGCTTGGTTAACAGTCTGGCCACCCTTAAGTTGGACCATGTCAAAAAGACCCTGGCTATCATAAAGTGTATTCTTGATGAGCTTACCTGTTCCGCCGGCTGCGGCACTCACCGCGCGTAGTGGTCCACCGGGTATGAGGGATGTAGCCGAGAACGCTATATTGCCTGGCTTAATGGCATCTGGGGTTGTAAAGCTAGTGGTGTCGAGCAGGTTCATACCTGTACGCCCGACAAATCCAGCCACTCCACGTAGCGCGCCGCCACCCTGGTTCACAGCTTGTCGCGTAACGAATCCCGGCAATCCAGCTTCAGCCGCAACACCTTTGGCTAACCCACCGATCCCATTACTGAAAGCTCCCTGAATTGCCTCCTTACCCGCTGAGCTTGCAACAGTTTTACCAGCAACCTGTTCTACTCCGGTAGCCAGAATGGTTCCAATCTTCGCATTATTAGCAAATTGCCTGCCATATTGGCTCGCGTCTTTGAGTGCTTCGGCAGAAACAGCACCCTTCTTTCTTAACTCCTCGAATCCATCGTTAATAGTCTTCATTTCGGAGTCGAACTGCTTCTTGTCTATAATACCCGCCTGGAGCCTTTTGAGCGTGTCACTAGACCGCCTGGCAAGCTGTGCTGAAATACCCGCACTTTTGCCCTGAATGTTAATTGGGCCCATACTAAATCCGGTCTCTTTTATAGACCTAATTACTTGAGGTATCTTCGCCAGAGAGTTCTGAGAAAGCATTTCAATACCTTCACTCTTTAGGGAGTTACCAACACCGGCAATGCTCTTCCCAATATTGCTAAAGAAGGCGTTAGGAGACGATTGAGCCTTTGCGTTAGATCCCCCAACAGCTAGGGCGCTCTTTGGTGCGGTACTTGCCCCGTATTTATCTGTAATGTAAGTCATTTAGAACTTCTTTCCGTAGATATTTGCAGCGCCAAATGGATTTTGATTTAGGTAAGTCTGGATTACCGGTGCGGCAGAGCCTGTTGCCTTAGAGACTTGCGTGGCGGCATTCATCGCGCTAAATGGTGCATTTACCCTCACACCCTGACCATTGTTGTATGTAGCTTTTGCTGCTACAGGGAGAGGGGCTAGTGCCCTAGTAGCATTTGCTTGGAGTGCAGCCGCTTGGCGACGGTTCTCCTCAAGTACCTTCTGTCTATCAGCCTCCTCTTTAGCAGCCTTGATCTTGTTGATCTCCTGCTGTCTACCAAAGTTGGATATGATTCCAGTGAGGGCGCTAGTTGCTGGTCCTAATGGCCCTAGTGCAGCTGTACCTAAACCGCTGAGCATACCGTTCTTGTAGGGGTTCAGTATTCCCATTGCCACATCCCCCGCACCGGTACTTTCACTTATCTTAGCGTTGTCTTCTTCTTGCTTCGACTCAATCGCTCGCTCTAAGGGTACCCTTGTGTTATCGGGCCGTACTAGTATCTCTTTGCCTGTCACGGGATCTACGTAGTAAGCAAAGTTACCTAGCTTGTCCTGAGCCTGTTTTAGGTTAGGGTTATCTTTCGAGGAATAAACCTTCATGCCTATAGGCACAATATCTGAACCAGCTTCACCGGAGAGGTTACGATTAACATCAAGTGTACCGCTTCCACCCTCTTTCGCAATCTTACCGATATCCACCTGTGGGCTGCCAAACACATCTAAAGGATTCTTGCCGGCTCCAACCTGGCCAACCACTTTGCGATCTTCCAATTTGAATTCACCGGTTTGGTTATCTTTGACAAATCGGAATGGTAGCTTATTATTGTCAACTTGTCCGTTTTCACCGACTGCAGCCGATACTCCCTGCTTATAGTACTGCAGCTTTTTATACTGATCGTTTTCGGCTATACCTTGCACATCTTCGGCATACTTATTCGCCTTACTTGGGTCTATATTCGGGTCGGCCGCTGCCTTAGTAAGGAAGCTTGCCTTTTCCTCCATTATTCTTGACTTAAGTTCGACATAGGCCTGTGGTGAGTGTTGGCCACTGTTCATTTCCCTATCAAGGGCTTTAATGTCACTGTCGTACTCTTTAGCCTTAGCGTCATAATTCTTAGCTATCTGCGCACGTGCACGTTCTCCAGCAGCACCCGCCGAGCGAGCAGCTGCATCTAATTCGTTCTGGATAGTAACACTTAAGCGGGCGGCCTGACCCTCTAGTCGTGAGGCGAGGTTTTCGTCACCAGCTTCGAGCGCGTTCTGATAGAGTTTGGCAATTGTGTTGTACTTATCCCGATTAGAACCAGTACCATAAAGTACCTGGTTTGAAGCACGACTAATCTCTGCCGATGCAAAGGAGGAGTTAGCAGAGTTTACTTTCCGCTGGTATTCAAGTGCTCTGAGTGGGTCTGTTTCGCCGTAAGTTTTAGCCCTCTCGCCAAGGAACTTAGCATACTTAGAGTAGTCTTCAGGGCTTCGGGCAGACGTATCCCACTCATAACTGGCAATTGAGTCCTGGAGTGACTCCTGTCGCTTACGTGCGGATGCGGCTGCACTTAAGAGGCTTGAAAGGCTACCTGCGTTACCGTATACCATGGTAAATCTCCTTGGCATTCTGGTACGCGTAATGTGCGTCTAGTTCTTCCTTGAAGTAACCTAGCCACTTTCTGATACCTTCTTTGGTTGTTATATAGGCAAACCACTTATTCCTATCTGGCTTATAGCTAACCCCCACATATTGACTCTTAGAGCCTTTACGGGAAAGTCTATTCCACTGATTCTGCTGCGTAGTAACTGGCCTCAGGTTACTTGCCCTATTATCTAGAGTGTCATGGTTAATATGGTCTGCCTGGAGACCATCAGGAGTTGAGTTCACAACCCTATGCATATAGATAGTTATTCTCTTACCACTTTCATCGCGCGACATACGAACGGCATAGCCGGTACCATTTACCTTGCGTCTGAAGTACCACTTGTACTGTGCCAGCTCGTCATACCACCTATCATCAACTAGTGCTTTCTTCCCCTGTGTAAGTTCTATCTTTTTCATCCACCATTCCTTTGTGCCATCTGGTTCACTGCGCCTTCAGGTGTTACTGGTTGTGCCTGTCCACTGCCCGGCATAGAAGCCGTCTGACCTGTATTCTGATCTGCCGTGAGGGTTGGAGTCTGTTGATCTTGGATCGGCTGCCCATCTGGACCCTGCTGTATAGCAGTACCACCGCTGAATGGGTTACCATTGAGGAATCCAACGTTGTCTGCATTCTCCTGTGCGGCAAGTCCGCCACTACCCTGTGGGCCAGCTGTAGGAGGGAATGGACCCTGATTGAAGCCTTGCATTGAAGCAATATTAGCCTCTTGGTAAGGTGTGAGGTCACCACGGAGTGATACTTTAACATCTGGCTGCGGTGCAGAAGGTGGCTGAATGACCTGTTGTGCGAGCATGCTAAGTGACTTAGACAGCACGGCAGCCGTAAGCGGGTTAGCCATCTCATCGCGTAGTCGGTCAATCTCTTCAGATACGTCATCTGTCCCCATAGCCTCAAGGTAAGTACCGAGAGAGGTTGTACCCATAGTAAGGCGGTTAAGCCACATTTGCTGGTAAGTAGAGTCTTCACGACGGAGGACACTTGGCCAACGGACGTAGAAGAACCATCCTTCCTCATCCACAACATCTTTAATTGTCTTGTCAAGCTTAGAGGCAAGTTTAAGAGCATCGGTAAACATGTCCATAATTACAGGTTCCCAACGTGATTGCTTGTCCTCAACGATATCAACTACACCCTTAAGGGTGGTCATAAGAGCTTGGTTACTAGTAGGGTTGATCGTGGGGTCGTCGAAGAGGACACGTCCGATACCTGTAACGCGTACGAAAGAGTCCTTAATTTCACCAAGGAGCTGCTGTGATTGATTGCCAAACCCACCAGGAGTCTGTATCAGTTCAATATTCTGGTCTATGCTCATAGGAACAAAGTTGGCCATCTTACGCTTACGCTGTGGGATACGCTGTCCCTCAAACCCTTTAGCCTGGTAGGTAGGAGCTATTTCTTTATGGAAGAGAGTTGTCCATGTTGACATTACTTCAAGATATGTTCTATTAAGGTCGATAGCAGAAGTATCAAGGTCAGACTTTCCAGCAGATCGGCGTGGCTCTAATTTATTAGGGATGTACCAGTAGCGAGGCATATAGTCCTGATCCTTATACGCCTGTACAAGATGTCCGCCTACAATAAGTGCGCAGAATGGTTCTTCCTTACCACGGTCAACTTCAACTGGCTTGTTCTTATCATCGAGGCTCCATCCAGGTATAAGTCCAACCCAGTCCACACGAGTACACATTTTAGCCTTTGATGATTCATCTTCAGTTGTGTCAGCATTTGCTACAGGGTTGAGAGTGTTAATTGGATCAACAGTCTTAGCATCTCCAATCATAGAACCCTTAGCAGATAGGCTGAATTCTTCACCTTCGCCGAGCTTATCGCCGTATTTCTTATACGCCTGCATAGGAGAGATCTGGTCAACATATGCTTCACCTTCACGTTCACGGAAGTTACTATCAGCCCAAATTGGGTAGTAGTTCTGAGGTGTCTCGAGGAGAGATATCTTAACCTTCTTCTCATTCTTATCAAGCCAAGTCTTGAAGATTGTAATGCCGTAGCTGGATCCAATGCGGGCACCGTGCTTAAAGATAGCCATTCCACCGTTATCCCGGATAATAGCATCAACAAGTTTCTTACGAGTGTCAGCATTCAGCTGTCGTTGCTTGTTCTTAGCCTCAGCTAGTTTCATTAACTTTTCTGGATCAGGCGCAGGTGCAGCCGGAACTGGTTCCTGTCCTTCAGGAGCAGCAGTTGGCTCAGGTTGTTCAGCATTCTCAGCGAGAGAGATATCTTCCTTGTTGTAGTTGGAGTAGAGTTGGAACCCACGCCCCATCAGTTGTGAAGTTTGGATATCAACTACTCGTGAGCAAAAGTTATACATTGTACGATCAACACCGTCAGGGAACTCGAGGCCATCATAGAGACCCTCATCATAGATAACCTTATCACGCTCATTCATATAGGCATTACGCTGTGCGATGTCAGGTTCTACCCGTATCAGTTGTGCCATGATGGCGCTTACTAGGTTCTGTTTTTCCATAAAATAATTTCTACCAACCAACTGCTTCGATCATTTCGATCTTAGTAACCTTTGGTCGTCCGTCTGTGGCTAGCCAGCAGGCTAATGCCAGACTCATGACCCGATCAGTTGGTAGCTTGTTGTCCTCTTCTCTATATATTGACAATTGCTTAATAAGGTTGCTTTCAATCGGTATTTTGAGCTTCTTATTAGCTAGAAGTTTGCGCAGTGCTATAAGAATCTCTGCTTTACGCACGTTTCGAGGGTTCCGGCCAATCATCTTGGATGTAATGCCGGGTGGTTGCCACGAACCAAAGCACTTGGTGTTGAACTGCATCTCCCGCGGTAGGTCCATATAGAAGCGAGCACTCTCCCCGTTCCACGTTTCTAGGATGATCTTCACATTCTTAGCTTGGTTGTAAGCGTCGTAGAGGTCCATCAGGTCAAGCATGTGCAGCTGTGGAGACTTAGAGTTACCCTTAGCCCCAATCTGGCGTACAAGACGTATGTGCTCTTCGTCAGTGACATCAAGCACGGTGTATACCATCTCGTCCTCTCCCATCGCAGTGTCGATCCCGATGATATAGTTGTGCTTCAGTTCGTACCGCTCCCCATCGTTCAGTGATTCATCCTGTGCCTCAGCTATATCTCCAGCTGGGAAGAGGTTATCCCCTGCAAAGACGAACTTACCGTAAAGCACCTGGTCAATAATTGGATCTGTACCAAGTGACTCGTTCACCTGTTTAAAGTAAGACTCAGGAAGGAACAGGTTCTCGTAAGCTGAACCCTCAAAGGACTTAAAGCCTTCCTTTAGTTCCAGTCCAAGTTTAAAGATCTCGTAGTGGTACAAGAGAGACGGTGATGCCTGGTCAGGAGTAGACGGAATATCCAGCTGTGCTCCCATCTCACCGAAACGAGGGATGAGGTTAGACTTGAGTTCGTACTCCAGGTGGTATGAACGTCCCCCTTCGTCATAAGAACCATAGCCAAACTTCTGTCCCTGTACTCCAGACCCCTTGTTATCCCCAGTTGTGGAAAACTTTATGCCAGAGTTATCTTTGAACTGGATAAAGAATGGTGCAGAGTTGCGGCATTTGTCCCATTCCACATACCAGTTGATGCGACACTGATTCGTCTTGATAGGTTCATCATCTTTAGACACAACAAAGTTGCCCATCAGGATGTCTTTAATTATCTTGAAGTCGGTATCGAGGATCTCAGACAGTGGAGCAAGGGCAACAGTCCGATAGTAGGCACGTTTCCACTCTTCCGCATCCCCCTCTGCTACTCCGATCTTGTAAAAGTTGTGCCAAATGTGCCGCACCGCGATAGCAACCGTCTTCCCCCATCTGTTTCCAGGTACGAGCAGGTTCACATTGGCAGTAGCCCCTCGCAAGAAAGCCATCTGACCGGGGTGCAGCTTGAGCCCCAGGAAATAGTACGCAAAATACACCACATCCCGCCGTCCTCTGGTGAGGTGATGAGATAGTGTCTTTAAGTCTGAGGGGTCCATGACTTCTCATGATCAATCCAATGGGCTAGCCTAGCCTCAGCTATTGGGATATATTCCTCTGTCAGCTCAACTCCCTCAACGTATCCCCAGCCAGCTTGCAACGCCCCTATCATCTCACTACCTGAGCCACTGAACGGTACGAGTATTCTACCGCCTGTTGGTGGTTTGATGAGGGTTGCAAGGTATTTAGTTAGGGAGAGGGGTTTTAGAGTCGGATGGTGATTCTTGGTCAACTGCAACTGTGGCCTGTTGCCTTTACGTTTGTCATTTCCCCCCTCGAGACTTCCGCCCAATACATCCTCAAACCCCTCTAGCCCTGCATTACGTTCACTCTTAGAGGCTTTAGCTGTGTAGAAAAAGCGTGAGGCAGAGCCTTTGTCACCAGCATATTGAGTTGGTTCTGTTTCTTGTCTCAACCATGTTTCTCTTTTGCTCGTTGAGTTACCACCACCGTTTTTTGTCTGCGGAAACACTGCCTCTACTTCATCAGAGCCGTCATGTATAAGGTTTGCAGGGAAGCGACCTGTATCTACTGTAGTTCGTTCTAGCTTTGGTCTGTCAGAGTATGCTTCTTTGTCCTGTCCGTAATTACGGCCCCTCATATCAACTACCTTATATGTCTTTACTTCGCCTGTACCTGTTCCTACCCTCGTACCATCTATATTCAACCCACCAGTACCATGTTTGAGTACGTTATTCGCTACTGTACCATCTATAGGCTTACGAGCTAGGCAGATGGGTTCGTGTGCTGGTTTAAGAGCTGTGCCGTAGCCTTCGTAGGGTGATGTGCCTTTAGTAACAAAATCAGTCTTATCCTCTATATCGCCGTAGGTATTCGCAAACTTACTAACAGTTTTATTCCGTCTGCCAGCTTCGGGGTCTTGAACTTGCACTCGCTCGTTCCCCTGTATCTTATCCACTGCCTTACCGATATTCAGTGATTTCGGGAATCCTGAACCATACACCCACTCAATCATGTCTCTAATCTCAAAGCCTGCATCTTCTATAGCTACCGCCATACGGTGATAAGTTCGTGAGCCTGAAAAGGCTAGTAAGTGTCCGCCTGGTTTAATTATTCTATAGAGGTCAGCCCACATATCAGTATCAAAGGCTATTCCCGATGAATCCCAGCTCTTACCCATAAAGCCTAGCTCATACGGTGGGTCGCATAAGATAGCGTCGAATAGCTCACCCTCATAGTTGGCCGCCCATTCCTTAATATTAGCGTGGTGGATTTTGTGCTTAGACATCTTTACTCCACGGGCTAAACTCTTCATCAATTGCATCCCCTATAACCAGCTCCCCACTGCGGGACTCCATCATAGCCTTCATAATGTCTATCTGTTGATCTGTCTTCTTCGCAGCAGCATTGTCCGCGTCTCGTAGTGTGGCTAGCAGGTCCTTTACAGTCATCTTGTCATCGAATTCACCGTTCTCTAACTTGTCTGCCAGTCGTTCCATGAGGTTCTGTCTGACATCTCCAGTCTTCCTCTCCTGCCTATAGGCTAACTGGTCTGCCTTCTGGATCTTTTCATTCATTCGACGTTCAATTAACTTGTCAGAGTTGGTAGCTTGGTGCTTCCGTGCATGGTTGTACAACGATTGATACTTAAGATCAGTCGTATAATCTTCCAAGATGTGTGTCAGTGGCTCCCCTTTACGGTGAAACTGTGAGGAGAAGGCTATCCTCTCGAACAGTTTCTCATCTCCAGCGAGGATCAGTTTACACACCTTACACTTTTTGTCTGGTTTGAATGCTCCTGAACGTGCCACTAGAGTGCCTTAATTGTTCTTAGCCTTCTGTACTTCTCTTCTGTTGTATGGCCATCCCATACGAAGTCGCCCATAAGGTTCAAATGGTCAAACATTGGACGGTCGAAGTCATGTATATGCCAAGTCATTTGAAAATATTCCGAGGGCTGCTTCACTTCGTCCTTGTAGATAGTTGCCTCTATGGGAAGGTTTATAACTACAATATTTCGCCAGTCCTCTTCCCATTCGGTGTCACCTTCCGGGTGCTTGGCTAGGAGGGACGGGTATATCTTTGACAGTGCTGATACAAGCTGATTCCGTTCCCAATACGCCTTATCTTTTTCACTCATAAATTCTCTCCTTTAGCTAATTAGGAGTATGTGGACTCTTCAACCGGAGGTTAGTTTGTCTATTGACACAATGTCCACTGTATTACATCGTAGGTTTGATGTAGGGCCGGCATTTCTGGCACTTTAAACTGTGTTAAAGGTGGTAGTGATGTATTGACATTGTTTAGTAATTGTTGCACAGGTACTTAATAATGTTATTTTAGTCATTTTTCACAATATATTGGGGGAGTAATTTAAACAACAGTGGGTCACATTTAGTTATGGGGGGTGGTTTAAAACATTTGCTATGGTGGTGGGTGAAAGGGGGTATATGTACGTAGGCTATAGTTATACAAACACCCCAGTACCCCTGGCTGAATGCTCCCCAGGTACTAATTCTGGCCCATTACACTGTTACCTCTGACCTGCTTTGCCACATATAAACACTGTTGTCTATGGTTCTATCTGTAGCACACGGCGCACAATCTATGTTGTACGACATTAGGTGTATATACCACAGTTATACCTAAGCATAGGTAGTAACGTGTGCATGTTGCGAACTGACACCCACTACTGCTACACCCTGCTACACCTGTACCACCCGCTACACCTACCCTACCGCTACACAGGGATCACCCAGCATATGGTCTACTGACCTGTAGCACCCTGATCCCCTACTCAACTGTTACACATGTTACCCACTGTATACTCTTCTCTACTCTCTTATTAATAAGTAATAGGTTCTTTTCTCTGTTTGCGGGGATTTTTACCTGTTTACAACTCTCGCGTTTATGGTGTGGTATAGCTATACATGTAATTAAGTGTGCATGAATGTCATAATGTAGTACGTAATGTATTGACATTGTAGTACACACTGTAGTATACTGTGTTCAGTGAGAGATTGAGACAAGGCAACACACCGACCTATCGTCTCACTCTCACCACACAGAGACACTTTGACAACTTAATACTAACGATCGTAAGTCGCTACCAGTGGTTCTGGGATACATTCTCCGACTGGAGCAGGTAACCAATCCATAAGAGTATTCCGACAGCTGGTAAGGGCTTACGATCACAAATGACTGCTACAGGGGACTATTAAACAAAGGAGATCACCTATGGATCACTTGCAGCAAGCCTTACGTAAGATCAAACAGATTGAACGTGACAAAACACTACTCAAAGGACACTTCAGCCTAGTAGCAAAACAGTACCACGTTACCGTAACTGACCTTAAGAGGGCATACCAGGGCATGAGCATTTAATGCTCGCCTGTAGCAGTCAAACCACAATGTCAATCTGGCTATATAACCATAAAGGAGATACACATGAGTGCATACATTATGAGCGACGAGAGCATCAACAACATAGTCAACTATTTTGCCAACGCCGCACGAGAACAGGATCAAGCCTACGTACCTATGAATGGTACATACAACTACATTACCCACAAGACAGCCGAAGAGGTAGCCAACATCCTCTATACGCAGAACGTCCGAAGCGTTGACTCACGATATAACGAAGAGAACCAGTATAGCTTCACATTCAAGCCTAGTTACAAGAAAATTTCAGATAAAGAGCTTGTAAACGAACTTTCAAGCCTAGAGTACCAGTCATGCGAGACAGGCGACTATTACACAACAGAGGCATACCAGATCATCTGCCGAATGCGTAAGCAACTGCTACAGGACATGTTCGCAGAAGAAGAGGAAGTATTCCAGGGATTCAACCCCTACACAGACTAACTAACACCGGCTTATATAGCCGGACTGGCATTGTGGCCAATCGACCCCCTGAACCGCGATGAAATGCCAATCATAACAAAGAATTAAAGGAGGAGTAATGCTCAAATCCAAGACAGTAGACAGCGCTGTAACACGCGCTAAACGTAAAGAACGACTAGAAAAGGCCAAGACAATAACAATCGTTATCATTCTGGCCCTAGCTGTAGGATTCGTGACCGGTTTCAAGGCACAAGAGTCTCTACAGGTAAAGTATACAAAAGCTGTACCAGTAGCACAAGCTGCAACGGTTACAACCGAATCACCTGCCCCGCAGTCAAAATAAGTGCGCCTACAGCTGCACAGGCCAGCCTAGCATCTAGCACACCGGCGAAGACAATAGTCACATGCCGAGAAGCTATAGCTGCTATCTGGCCTCGTGAATTACAGGCGCAAGCTATAACTGTTATGACAAGTGAGAATGGTACAGAGAATCCGAAAAGACAATCTGCGCAAAACTACAACGGTACATATGACTATGGATGCTTTCAGATAAACTCTATTCATGAACGTGAATGGAAGACAATGGGCGCATCTATATATGACCCAGTAGTGAATGCAAAGATGGCTCTGGTTCTTTTCAAAAGACGGGGAAATTTCAGCGCATGGTATGCGGTATGTACCCCAAGTAAAGCTGCAAAAAAGCCAGGTATATGGTGTAAATAAGGTAAAGGAGGGTGAAATGACAACAGATAGCTATAGCCTGTTGAAAATGTGGGAAGAGATGGGTGGAGACAATGGTAGAAAATATGGTGGAAGTAAAAAATATAAGATCCTGCGTGCGTGGTATCACGGGTACATGGGTGAGGCATCTACAATAAATAGCCTCATCAAAATAGGAGCAATTAAACAGGTTATCAAGGTCCAAGTCAAAGAACTTGCCTGGTAGTGTGAAAGGTGTTAAAATGAGCAAAATGGTAGTACGACCCAAGATACAAGTAGATGCTTCACCTGCTCTTATAGAGCTAATGAAGCAAGCAAGCGAGGTAAAAGGATACAGAAGCTTTAAAGAGTTTGTGCTATTAAGCATAGCTGAAGCTAATCCCGACCTTAAGCAAGCAATTTACAGAGAGTTAGGACTATCACAGTTTCTAACGAAGGATCAGTAGAGACTGACCTTATATAAGTCCCTAGAGCCACATTTTGGACACTCTAGCGGGCTTATATCTTTATATACGTTCGCACATGTACGACAGACGTACTCGTTGTATACACGGTCTACTACAGTATGGTAGACCTGTTTTATTTGATTCTTTTGCCAGCGTACTGCTCCATTTGTTTGAAAATCTAGGTTCTTCTCTATTTCGGGGTTGGTTTTGCCGTCTAGCAGCTGCTTAAAGACCTCCTGAGACCGTGGTGGGAGCTGTGCCATGATCTTTTCAATGTCTAGCCTGTCCGCTACTATATCCTCTACCGATGGTGACTGAGTATCTGTGATCTCAAGGTCAGTCAGTGAGACATCCTTCTCATAGTCATCGAATGGCCACTTTTGCTTATATGCACGGTAGCTCTTTGTCTTCAGTACCTTCTTAGCCATACCATACTTTCCATAACTTGCAAGCATTTTGTCCCATTTGCTTCTTTGTTCTTCTGATGATTTGTATTCGTTTGGTTCCATTGCTACTTCTTCCTTAGGTCCTTACCACAGTCCCAACAGTGACCTTGTAGGGTGCTGCCGTGTCCGAACAGCCAACAGTTAAACCTGTCCCATCTTGTTCTAGGCTCAAGTAACCCCTTCACCTTAACCCTGCCTTTATCTCTGTACCCATGTTCTTAATGAGTGTCTGCCCCAAGCTGATCCGCCGTTGGATAATGTCACACATGTCGCCGTAGCGGTTCATTGTGGCCTCATATTCAGCCGCCATACCGTCCACACGTAGCTTACGGGTGTATTCGGTCAACTTGTTGCCACCTTCGTCCCTATCGTGCAGTACGATCTTCTGACGGAACTCCTTAAGCGCCTGTTCAGCCTTTCGGTACTGTGCCGACATCGTGCTACTCCATGCCTCAGCTTCCGCTAGTTGGTTCATGAGCACGTTTCCGTCATCTGTGTTCAGTGGGATAGTTAATAGTTTGTGCGTTTCTTCAATCATCGTCATGCTCCTTTTGCTATTTTCTTTTCTAATTCGCGGGAATATTCTTCAAGGTCTTTTATCGTTTTTCTAAGATCCATGTAGGACTCCATACGCATCACTGAGAGCATTGGACTGTGGTTTCTGGTGATATGTAACACCGGCTGCTGATTGATGCCACATTGTGATACGGTTTGATCCCACCACGCCCACAGTTGAACCTTTTCCTGACACTTGACTTCGTCCACAAATATGTCGTACTCACCTTTGAATATGTCTCCCTTGTGGAATTGCATAGCACCTGACATTGGCATCCTTTGCGCATTAGGGAATAAGCCGGTTTGCCTATAGGCGGTGGCTACAATCCTCTCTGCGCGATTGCCCTTTTCTTTTCTGGTGCGGGGTGTATTAGCGGTCATACTACACCTCTGTGGCTAGGTGTATTCTTCAGGTTCTTTATAGATATATCCGAGTGAATCCTGCCATGCTCAGAAAACTTCAGTAACTCCAGGTTTGACTCCCTGTTGTCGCTTCGGTTATGGTTCCTGTGGTGCACCACCTCGTCAGGACGAAGTTTCCTACAGATCATCTGCTCCATAATGTGGCGATGTTCTCTCACCGCCTTACCATTCACACGGATCATCACGTACCCTTCCCGATCTATGCTCCTACCACCCTTCCAGCGGGGATTCTTCTCCATTGAGTTGTCTTTGCCCTTTGCCCTGGCACTAATTTGGCTATTAATCACGTCCTGGTTCTTTTTCAAACCAAGTCGGAGTGCCCTACGTGTAACCTTCTGTTTTGAACGGTCAAACATGATTGCTAATATCCAGTTTGGAGTTGTAGGGTACATGTCTCTCATTACAGAGTCTTCAAACTCTGTCCACCTTCTATACTTGCTTTTGTCCTCCCGGGATAATTCCGGTTTGGTGGGTAGTTTTTTAGTCATACCCGGGACTGTCTTACGCTTCATACCGCTTACCACCATAGACGGCTGAACCGTTGTGAATGTGAACCTCGTACACCTGAAAGAATCCAGTTTCCTCGTCGTACTCGACTACGCCGATTCCCTGTTGCCAATTCTCGTAGTGCTTCACTGGTGCGCCCCAACTATCGGTTGCACCGTTTGTAGATGGAACTGCGCCATCAATCCTTGCAAGTGTCCCAGGCGTGTACGCCATACGTGTCTTGCACTTGCCCCTGTCGTCCTTCGTCTTGTAGTGCTTCTCAATACGATGAACGTGTCCGAAGATCACAGAGGCATCTTCGGTGTCGCTGACCACAGCATGTGCGGTGCTCCCATTCGAGCGAACCTTCACGCCGTGGATGCACTTCAGGTTGTCGGTGATCCAGTAGGATCCATTCGGATAACCATCCACATATTCCACCCCAAGCTCTTCAAACCTGAGAAGGTATGGAAGGGTCATCACCGGCCACTTGTCCGGACATTCTGCACGTCCGATGCCCCAGGCTGCTGCTGCATTGACCATAAGGGACTTCGGGAGCCTCAGGTCATGGTTACCCTCAAGCACCACAACATGAGCATTTGGAGCTGCTTGCCGCTGTTCTGCAAGGAACCTGTAGCCACGGTCAATTGCTGGCTGAGTCGTCAGTGCGAACCGTGGCTCCTGGAGGAACCGAGCAAACTGGTTGAAGTCCAAGAAGTCACCGAGGTTCACAATCAGATCAGGATTCACGTCCTGAACGATCTGGAGTGCCACGGTCATAGCAGTCTCATCGTGGAATGGGTCAAGCCCGCTCGTGAGTTGACGGTATCCAATCTGCGGGTCAGGCAGAATGACGGCACGCTTCAGCTTTGAGCCGTGCACCGCCTTCTTCGGGATGGTAAGTGGAACTTGTGCAGCCCTATCGACGGGCTGCCAATCCGGACCATCCTTGAAGCTCGGGTCAATGACGAATCGAACAGCATTGAGGTCTACAACCTGCGCCTCATTGTTCTCGTCCTTAATCATTGACTGGTAAAGAGATACTGCTGCTGGGCGAATGTTACCAACCGCCTCAGGTGATACGTTCGCTGCTTTCAGCGCCTCTACCACACGTTGAGCAACCTCTGTGAAGTTACCATCGGTCGGCGGGACACTTCCCTCTGACTCTCTCGCAGACCATGACAACTTCATTCGTCGCCTTCGGCCGCGGACAGCGTCTTCGGAGATATTGAGGTACGAAGCCATCTCCAATGCTGTCTGAGTCTCAGAGTTTGCACGGATATAGGCGTTAATCTCGTCATTTGAACGAGCCATTTTGTTTCCTCCTTTAGATGCCCAGCGACCATCGCTGGTAAGTGATGCCGGTTAGACTGTCTCCAACCTTTCGGTTATAAAGATCCGGCACCACATACCAATTAAGGTTGGGGGTGAGCAGTTTCAGTCATGCTCAGGACTTTCGCTGGGGGAGCGAATTACCAGGCTTTACGCCTGAGATAGATCACCTCCGTCAGTCGTGGTAGTCGAGAAGGGGGTCGTAACCCGGGTCTCGCCTACGTTCGTTCCGCCGAATCCTCCGTTCCCATCCCTTCAGGAATCGGTCGAAGAAGTCAACGGTTCGGTCTGTAAGTCGCATAACACCTCCATTTCCACAACGAGTAGACGGCGTTCCTCCTGGATCGTTTCGATCTGCTTCAGGAGTCGAGCGTGTTGACGGTACCTGTCGGCAAGCTTCTCATCGAGGAACTTGAGCCGATTGGCATTCACGGTTCCATCGGTAGGAACCCAGATACCCCGTCCCGGTTCAAAAGCCAAGCCCAAAACATTACCTCCTTTTCCTCGAACCCGGAAAGATCTTTTTCTTCCAGGGGCACAATCTTGTAGAACTTGGTGTAGGAGTCCACGACGGCTTGCGGTGCAAATTCCTCCGTGATGAACCCGATTTCTGCTGCAATGCAGTACCTCATTTCCCAATCGAAGTTTCCAACGATGAAAAGGCCGTTCACCAACTCACATTGCGGACAGATGATCTGCTGCCATGAGAACCACGGCTGACAGGTGTAGTGGTATACGACTGTGTTAGAGGGGTCCAAGTCGAAGACCAGACCGCAGTTGCTACAACGTGCACGGTTTGGTTCGTCCATTTTTCCACCTCTGTGAAAGGAACTAAGCCCGGATCTCGGACTTATATCTATTGGGAAGTTCAGATATAAAGCAAAGAGCCCTACCAGGGTTGGCAGAACTCTTGAGGTCGCTCTATTCGGTTGTTACTACTAGTATGGTCTCACAAGCACTAGCAGTTTGTCAATAGTTTGTCTGTAAGATATTTTGGTGACTATCCCATCATAACACGTATTCTTATCTTTTAACATTAGATTTTTATAGCCCTTTCAGCTATGTGATTAGTTAGCAATTGGGGCATTTCTCCCCGGCTGATGTAATCTCGTTTGTGAGCCTTGCCCAATTCTCCGTGTAGGTGTGGCGGATTGACTACGGTACATTGTGGTAGGAATTGTGGGTTAGGGTGATTAGTCCATACGTCAGTAGGTTTCATCACGTATTGGTCAGTGTAGCCGTTAGCGTTGCCCTTATTGCCGTATGAGCAGTAGGTAAGCGTATAGCGTGGGCGACCCTGGACAAATGGCATATGCCGCATACGTCCTCTTGGGTTTTCCACAAAGTAGTATTTTGTGCCAAGTGCTACCAGTTCGTCTATTAGTTTCCACAAGGCTACGTTTACCTGGTCATCGTGCCGGGCTAGTTCGGTCTTAGGCACTAGACCCTCTTTAAGCGTTCGGTGACGGTGCGTAGCGATTGAGTAGGTGGTGCATTGTGGACTTGCCCATATAACATCAGGAACGCCGCCACAAAGGTTTATAACGTCCTGTGCGGTCAGCTTAGATACGTCAGCGTGTAAGTCAGCCTCAACCTTTTGCGACCAGTCCACACGATACGCCTGTCCACCCTGGGCGATAAATGCTTTGCTTACGTTGCCCATACCCGAAAACAATTCAAGTAGTATAATAGGTTTATGACTAGACACGATTTTCTCCAACTACTGCGACTGGCAAGCAAGCCTGTGCAATCAAAGCAGGAAAAACAGGTGCGTTCCGCAAGTTATAGCGGTAAACAAACTCGTCCACGTACAGTTACTTGTCTCCCATCTTCTTAGACTGGTCTGGCTGTGGGTTCATGAGGTTGCCTCCTTAATCAACTATATATTTATGAGTCTTAGCGGTTAATAAGCCTTCAAGTAGCTCCACATTCGCACCAGTCACAATACATTTAACGTGGGGGTGATAGTTTTCGGCTAAGAGTTTGATGAGTGGTTTCGCAGCTTCTAGTAGTTGTTCGTTAGTTGGTTGTTCCATAATATTCTCCTTACTATTCTTTACTTGCTCTACTGGGTTCATGACAGCAGCTCTTTATTTTCGTAGATGTTGCCTATCACCTCAATATCATGGCAACGTCCTAGTGAGTAGGTATCATCAGCAGAAACTGTAGACCCCCAGATTGGGTCGACTTCTACTAGTACTCCCTCGAAGTGCTGAGGTTCATTCCTACCCATCCTAAAAGAGAAATTCACTATGTCTCCTTCGTACATCTCGACACCATTTTTATCCTCTAGTCCTGTGTACTGCATAAGCTCCACATTGTCTGGGTGGTTAAATACGTCCATCCCAAATACCCAACGGTCTACTCCTTGGGTTTGTGATACATCAAAGAAACTACCGCCATTCACCATAGTCCGCTTGTTCTTATCCCACGCTCGGAACTTAATCTCTCTCTTTTTAGACTGGTCTGGCTGTGGGTTCATGAGCCTAGTATCTCCTTCAGCCTGTATTTTATAG
>ERZ650304.520-NODE-520-length-19844-cov-5.423518_pt1 | contig 19844 bp, 23 predicted proteins | sample MGYA00376240_ERZ650304 | MGnify/ENA primary metagenome ERZ650304 (study PRJEB26733, sample SAMN07839271) | wastewater metagenome | biome: small river; feature: stream; material: water | place: USA: North Carolina | collected 2016-03-01 ... | reverse complement strand
TTCCGATCTCGAGACTTTGGACTTTCTCGTATATCATTTCGCGAATTAGCAAACGAAGGGGTTCTCCCGGGCGTCCGTAAATCATCTTGGTAATTATATGAATCCACTAGCAAACTTTCTAATAAAACTTAAGAATGCGTCACGTCAAAAGCACGAAACAGTGACTGCACCTTATTCAAAATTCATTCATGGCGTTTGTTCATGTCTTCTTCGTGCTGATATAATTTCAGGCTTTGAGAAAAAGTCTAAAAAAGCTGGCGAAGAAATGGTAGTTACACTTAAATACACAGCAAATGGTCCAAAAATCAATCAATTAGCTTTGATTTCAAAACCTTCTGCTCGTAAATATGTTGGTGTACAAGATATTCACCCAGTTAAATCTGGTTTTGGTATTATGGTTCTTTCAACTCCAAAAGGTGTTTTAACTGACACTGAAGCAAAGAAAGAATTGGTCGGCGGAGAAGCATTATTTAAAATGTGGTAATTCACTATATACATTTATGTCAAGAATAGGAAAACAAATCGTAATAATCCCTGCCGGAGTAACAGCTACAGTTGACGGATCTTTTTTCAAAGTAACTGGACCCAAGGGTAATCTAGAGCGAGATTTCAAAACTGATTTAATCAGTATTGTTATCAATGGTAATGAAATTACTTTTACATTAAACAAAGTTTCTATCGAGTCTCGTGCTCTTTGGGGAACAGTAGCATCTCATGTTAAAAACATGGTTGATGGTGTTAGCGTTGGTTTCACTAAAAAATTAATTCTAGAAGGAGTTGGTTTTAAAAGTGAAGTTAAAAATGGAAACCTTGATTTAGCTCTTGGTTTTTCACACCCAGTATCAATGCCAATTCCAGAGGGTCTTACTGTCACAGCTGAAAAAAACAATATAACAATTCATGGACACGACAAAGAACTAGTTGGTAGTTTTAGTGCAAAAGTTCGTGGTATGAAAAAACCAGAACCATATAAAGGTAAAGGATTCCGCTATGACAATGAAATTATTCGTCGTAAACAAGGTAAGAAATCTGCTTAATATATGAAAACAACTAATATAAAAAAAGAAAAAAGAATTCGTCTAAAGCGTAAAATTCGCGCTAATATAAATGGTACAGGAGAAACTCCACGTCTTTCTGTGTTTAAATCAAATGTACACATTTATGCTCAAATAATTGACGACACACTTGGAAAAACTTTACTAGCTGTATCTGATCTTTCAATTGGTAAAGCAGATCCAAAAGCTATCAAAGGAACATATCGAGAAAAAGCAGTTTTAGTTGGTAGTACTATCGCTAAACAAGCTGTTGCTATGGGAATAAAAACTATAGTTTTTGATCGAAATGGTTATAAGTATACAGGTCATATTGCCGCATTAGCAGAAGCTGCTAGGGAATCTGGCTTAAAATTCTAAATATATGTCAGAAATACAAAAACAAACAAATAGTAATCCTGCCCGAAATGCTACACATAACGTTGCAGGCGGGCCTGGAGCAAATCGCCCAGCCGGTGCACGCCCAGCTTTTACTCCTCGCCCAGCAGGATCACGCCCACCATTTGCAAATCGTCCAGCAGGACCAGCAGGTGCAGGCGCTCAACGCCGACGCATAGTTCGTGGTGAAAAAAGTACAGATGGTACAAACAAACCAAAACGCGATGACCGAAGATCAGGCGGAGCAGAGAGACCTCGTAGTGAATATGAACAAAAAATGATTGATGTTCGTCGTGTGACTCGTGTTACATCTGGTGGACGTCGTATGAGTTTTGCTGTTGTTCTAGCTATTGGAGACAAAAAAGGTCTAGTAGGTCTTGGAACTGGTAAAGGTTCTGACACTGCTATTGCTATCGCTAAAGCCTTAAAACACGCTAAGAAAGGATTAATCAAACTTAATCTAACTGACAAAATGTCATTACCTCATGAAGTTGAAGCAAAATTCAATGCATCTCGTGTTGTTATTCGCCCAAACAAAGCAAAAGGTATGGTAGCTGGTTCATCAATGCGTGAAATCTTAACTTTAGCTGGAATTTCAAATGTTACAGGTAAAGTAAATTCTGGAACAAAAAATAAACTTTCTAATGCTCGTGCTACAATGAAAGCATTAGCTATGGTTGGTCGTCCTGCTCCTGTTTATACAGTTGCATCAAGTGATGCATTTACAGCTTAATTAATATATATATGCAAAAAAATACATTAATCGCACATACACCTCGCAAACATGGTAAAACTGTTGGTCGTGGTGGCAAACGCGGTAAAACCGCTGGCCGTGGAACAAAAGGTCAATCAGCTCGAGCTGGTAATAAAAAGCGTCCAGAACTAAGAGATATAATTAAAAAGTTACCAAAACTTCGTGGTTATAAATTTAACAGTGTTCATGACGATAATGCTACAGTTACAATTGCTCAATTGGAAAAATCTTTCAATGACGGTGAAAAAATAACTCCAGGAATGCTTATTGCCAAAGGTATTGTTAATACTCGTAATGGTAAAGTTCCACATGTTAAAATTTTAGCTAAAGGTAATTTAACTAAAAAATTATTTGTTTCTAAATTTTCAGTTTCAGCTGGTGCAAGAGAAATCATTACAAAAGCTGGTGGTAAAGTAGAATAAATTTATGGATACCTTTTTAATCACATTAAAACGAATATTTAATGATAAAAAAATCAGAAAGCAAATTCTGTTCATGATTTTTGTTATCGTACTATTTCGTTTACTTTCAAACATTCCAATTCCAGGAGCTGATCCAGCACGGTTGTCGCAATTTTTGGATAGTGATTCATTCTTAGGAATCTTTAATTTACTTTCCGGAGGTGGGTTATCATCACTTTCTGTTATTATGCTTGGAGTTGGACCATATATTACAGCTTCTATTATAATGCAGTTATTGTCTTTCGTTTCACCTCGTGTTAAATCACTTTATCAAGATGAAGGTGAAATCGGCCGTAAAAAAGTTCATAGTTATACTCGTTTAATTACAGTTCCACTTGCGATTTTGCAATCAGTTAGTTTACTTGTTTTGCTTACTCGCCAAGGTGTACTACCACAATTTAGTACCATTGATATGGTAATTAATGTAGCTGTAGCTATTGGCGGATCATTCCTATTAATGTGGATAGCTGATGTTGCAACAGAATTTGGTATTGGTAATGGAATGTCATTTGTCATCTTTGCTGGTATCGTTGCTAGTATCCCAAGTTATACTAATCAAATTGTTCTTAACTGGAGCCCAAGTGATGCTGTAATGTATATTGTATTTGCTATTTTAGCAATATTGCTTGTTGCTGGAACAATATTTATTACCGAAGCTGAAAGACCAGTTCCAGTTACATATGCAAGGCAAGGTGGTAACGGTGGGCGAGTATTTGGGGCAAACCAAACATATTTGCCGTTACGTGTTAACCAAGCCGGAGTTATTCCAATCATCTTTGCTTTATCAATTTTATTGTTTCCACAAATAATTGGTAATTTCCTATCTGGTAATTCACATGCAGTTTTAGCTAAAATTGGTTCTTCTTTGACTCATTTTAGTCAAACAACATGGCTTTACAGCATAATTTACTTTGCATTAGTGGTAATATTTACTTATTTCTACACTGCAGTTACTTTTGATCCAAAACAAATTAGTGAGAATCTACAAAGAAGTGGCGCATTTATTCCAGGAGTTCGTCCAGGAATTCCAACACGAGACTATTTAGGTCACATTGTGACAAGAATTACTCTTGTTGGTTCAATCTTCCTTGGTATTATTGCTATTTTACCATTAATAGCTAAAGCTATTTCTGGTAATCAAGCATTAGCAATAGGTGGAACAGCATTACTTATTGTTGTTTCTGTTGTTATTGATATAATCAAAAAAATTGAAGCCCAAATGTCATCTCAAGAATATCGTTAAAATAAAACCCCATTTATGGGGTTTTATTTTGAGTTTTGAAATTTATTAATTATAAGTTAAAATGAAATTATGAACACTTCTAACACATTTATTTTTTTTGGGATAGCCGGGTCAGGGAAAGGTACTCAGGTAGAATTAATTCAAAAATATTTAAAAGAAAAATACATTGCTAATGAATTTATCTTTGCTTCACCTGGTTCAGAATATCGAAAAATTGCATCAAGTGGTAGCTATTCATCTGAAAAAATTAAAGAAGTTATGGAAGCTGGTCTTCTTTTGCCTGATTTTTTAACTATCAGTTTAGTTACTAGTTCAATTGCTAACAATATAACCAAAGATTCTGTTTTAATTGCAGATGGTTATCCTCGAACTATTAATCAATCTATTGCATTAGAGCAAACTTTAGATTTCTATTGTAGAAACGGGGCACATGTAATTTATATTGAAGTTTCTCGTGATGAAGCATTGAAACGAATGAAATTGCGGTCTCGCCCCGATGATACCGATGAAGCAATAGCAAAAAGATTTGATGAATATGTAAACAATGTACTGCCATCAATGGATTATTTTAAAGATAAACCAGGTTATACTATTTATAAAATCAATGGTGAACAATCAATAGAAGAAGTTCATCAAGAAATAATTAAATCTTTAAATATTTAATATGGAAAAGACAATAATCATTTCTTTGGGTGGGTCACTTATCGTGCCAGATTCTATAAATGTTGAATTTTTAAAAGGTTTTATTGATCTTATAAAAAACCAAACAAAACAAGGTTTTAAATTTGTAATAATTACTGGTGGTGGAAAAGTTTGTAGAAAATACAATGATGCTGTTAAAGAAATTATAACTCCACATAATGATGATTTAGACTTAATCGGGATAGCCACAACTCGTTTAAATGCAGAATTTATCCGTGTTTTATTTGGAGATTTGGCTCACGATAAAATAATCCTTGATCCAGATTTTGTTCCAGAATTCGATAAATCAATTATTTTAGGTGGTGGATGGAAACCTGGTAACAGTAGCGATTTAGCCGCTGTACATATTGCTAAAAGTATAAATTCTAAATTAATTTTGAATTTATCAAACATTGATTATGTATACGATAAAGACCCCAAGAAATTCCCTGATGCAGTTAAAATAGAACAATCTAATTGGTCAGATTTTCGGAAACTACTTCCAAATGAATGGGATCCAGGTTTAAATGCTCCTTTTGACCCAATTGCAGCTCAAAAAGCAGAAGAATTAGGTATAGAAGTAGCTATAATGAACGGAAATAATTTAGATAATCTTAAAAATTATCTTAATGGGTCAGACTTTATAGGAACAAAAATTAAATAATATGGCCGTTACAATAAAAACACAAAAGGAAATAGAATCTATGCGTATTGGTGGCCAGCATTTAGCCCAAGCTATTTTGGCGACAAGTTTACATGTAAAACCTGGTATTTCTACTAAAGAATTAGATAATATTTTTGAATCCGAAATCCGTAAAATGGGGGATGATCCTGCGTTTTTAGGTTACCGTCCCGAAGGAGTTAAAAACCCTTTTCCAGCGTCACTGTGTACATCAGTTAATGATGTTGTTGTGCATGGTATTCCAAATGAAAACCAAATCTTAAAAGAGGGTGACATTATTACACTTGACGGTGGGCTGGTTCACAGTGGTTTATATACTGACCATGCAATTACAGTCGCTGTTGGTAAGGCTAGTAAAGAGGCCTTAAAACTAATGGAAATAACCCAAAATGCGTTAATGGTAGGAATTAAAGCTATAAAACCAGGTTGCCGCACAGGGGATATTGGTTCTGCAATTGAACAATATGTTAAACCTTATAAATACGGTATTGTTCGCGAGTTAGCTGGGCACGGAGTGGGCTATACTGTCCATGAAGACCCTTATGTACCTAATTATGGTAAAGCTGGAACAGGGGAAGTTTTAAAACCTGGGATGATTATAGCTATTGAGCCAATGTTAACACAGGGAACCCGTTTTGTTTCATTTTCTAGAGATGGTTACACTGTAACAACTAAAGACCATAATTTATCCGCCCATTTTGAACATACTGTTTTGATAACAGAAAATGGAGCTGAAATTTTAACCAAGATATAATACCTCTCGCTAATTTAACGCACCCCATCCTTGTATTCCTTCCCCGTGACCAGGGAAGGAAAGCACAATGCGCAATTGACACACCTTATTTAAAAAGGGTATATTTTAAAATATGAGTAATAATGAATGGAGAAATTTAGCACCAAATTTAGTTAGACAAAGACTAATTATTGAAGCTAACACCATTGACTTTATAGATAATCCAGAACTTATTAGTTCTTATTTGAAGCAATTAAGTGCTTTAACAGGTATGGTTACTATGCGTGATCCAATTGTTTATTCTGCACATGAAGATGGTTATGGCGCATGGCAACATTGGAAAACTTCAGGAGCAAGTTTTTATTCTTACCCTGCAAGAAATGGTGATTTACCGTTAATAACACTTGATTGTTATACTTGTAAACCTTTTGAGACGGAAATTGTTGTTAATTTTACTAAAGATTTTTTTAATGTAACGGATATTGTTTATAAAGAAGTTTAGTTAAAAATGTAATTTTTGCTTAAAGCCCTCCCTGGATACGGGGAGGTGAGCGATAGCGCAAGACCTTGAGTATATCGCACGGAATGTAATGAGTACGATACGAAAGGTGTACAGACCCTGTAAGGGTATGGGTGGGGTGCGTTATTCTTTGTGATTTAAAAGAAGTCCGACCTTAAGAACCTAAGAGGCCTTGCTTCTAGGATGCTTGTAACTTTTTTGATATAATACTTTCATGGAAACTTTTACTCCTATGGAAGTACCAGTATTTAAATCTCCCGAAGAAGAGATTGCTTTTTTGCGTAATGAATTATCTAAAAAAGAAAAATCTTTAATTGAAACTGGAAACGAGGTAAACAAAGAAAAAGTCGCTCAAGATACAATTAATGAATATAGAAATATTGCTCAAAATATTCCACGACCTAAAGAAATGCAATTACCTAAAGAAGAAACAGGTGACATTGTGCTTCGTTTAAAACCAGAAACTCATGATAAAACAATGGAAGAACTTTTAGCATTAATGATGCAAAAGGGTATAATAGCCACTATTGATGTTGTTTTAGAATTAAATGACCCGCATATTGATGCTGATTTTCATAGATTTTTAGTTCAATATTTATGTGAGACTCATTCACTTCCTGGGGTTAAAGACACAAGTCCTTTGTATCGAACCGTTGATATGAGGCTTTTTGAAATTATTTTACCAGAACCAGAAAATGAAAAAGATAATACCGATTTTAAAGCCCTAATTACTGCAATGGAGCAATTTTATGCTGGTATGCATTCAGTTGCTGATACTAGAAACAATAAAGAGCGTGCACATTTTTCACTTGAAATTGTTTTAGCTAACAATACTGACCATATTATTTTTTATGCATCTGTACCTTCAGAAAAAGCATCTCTTTTAGAAAAACATGTATTTGGTGTTCACCCCAAAGCTCGAATTAACGAAATCCCTGATGATTATAATGTTTTCCCAGCCGAAGGTGGTAAAGCCGCTGCATCTTATGGGACATTAAAAAATTATGATATTTTTCCAATAAAAACTTTTGATACATTTGATCATGATCCACTTAACATTTTAATTAATGTTTTTACAAAACTAAAACGCAGTGGTGAAGGTGCAGCAATTCAATTAACCGTAATGCCACAAGATGAAGAATACATTGACCGGTTTCATCATGTCTTAGAAGAAGTTAAAAAAGGTGAAAAGGTAAAAGTTGCAATGCAGGGTACTCTTAGCCGATTAGCATCTGGGTTTGGTAAATTAACTGTTGATTTAATTAGCGGACGAACCAAAGAAGATAAAGACCAAGAAAAAAAGACCGACGATGAAGCCATTGGCTATATCCAAGAAAAAGTAAAACGCCCAATAATGGGTACTACTTTGCGTGTTGTTGCAACAAGTTCTAGTAAAGACCGTGCTGACAATATTTTAGCTGAAATTGAATCCGGGTTTAATCAATTTACAGAATCTCACCGAAATGGAATTGAATTTAAAAAAGTTTCTGATTCAAATATGAATAAATTTTTGCATGAATTTACTTATAGAACTTTTGATAAAAATATAGTCATGGCACTTAATTTATCTGAATTGGCTACAATATTCCATTTCCCATATGATATTGAAAATTCACCTCAATTAAAACAAGCCAAAGCCGCAGGGTCACCAGCCCCAATTGAAATGGGTGATGTACGCGACGATGACGATGGAGTACTATTGGGTTACAACTCATACCGTGGTATAACTACACCAATTTTTATGCGTACCGAAGACCGCATGCGTCATTTGTATGTAATTGGTCAAACCGGTGTTGGTAAATCTGGAATTTTGCGGACTATGATATCCCAAGATATAGCCAAAGGTCACGGTTGTTGTTTTATTGACCCTCACGGTAACGATATCCAAGACATATTAAGCTATGTTCCTAAAGAGCGTATTGATGATGTTATTTATTTTGACCCAGCATATACTCCACGGCCAATGGCGCTGAACATGCTTGAATTTGATCCTCGTTTCCCAGAACAAAAAACAATGGTGATTGATAATTTAATGAGCGTGTTTAACCAACTCTTTGATCTTAAAACCAGTGGTGGTCCTCTTTTTGAACAATATTTTAAAAACTCGGCAATGTTAGTGATGGATCATCCAGAATCTGGGAATACTCTTCTTGAAATTTCACGAGTTATGGCAGACAAAGAATTTCGGGACATGAAATTGTCACACTGTAAAAACCCAATCGTTAAACAATTTTGGAAAAGTGCCGAAGAAACAACAGGGGAATCAGGCTTAGCTAACTTTGTACCGTATGTTACATCTAAATTTGATCCACTAATTTCAAATGAATTTTTGCGTCCAATTATTGTTCAAGAAAATTCTGTTCTTAATATGCGTGACATTATGGATAATAAAAAAATCCTACTTGTTAACCTTTCCAAAGGCCGACTAGGTGAGATGAATGCTAACCTTATTGGTATGATTTTGGTTATGAAATTCCAAATGGCGGCGCTTTCTCGTGCAGATATGTATGGTAAAAAAGCAGAAGACTTTTTCCTTTATATTGATGAATTCCAAAATGTTACAACTCCGGCTATTTCATCAATTCTATCCGAGGCTCGTAAATATCGTTTATCTTTAAACTTGGCGCATCAATATATATCTCAGCTTCAAGACGATATCAAAGGCGCGGTCTTTGGTAACGTGGGGTCTAAAGCCTGTTTCCGTATTTCACCCGAAGATGCAGAATTTATGCAAAAACAATATGAACCAGTATTTACTGCAACTGACATTATGAAACTAGATAACCGTGAAGCCTACATGGCAATGCTACATAAAGGTCAACCAGTAAAACCATTTAACATTCGCACTGCTGATAACCCACCTAGTAACCCGGAGATTGTTCCACTGCTTAAAGAATTATCATATCTTCGTTATGGCCGTGAACGTGACGAAATCGAAGCTGAAATCATCGCTAAATATAATAGACAATAAATAACATTGCAAAATAAGGTTTTTTTTGCTAATATTTACTTATAAAAGTAATAAATATTAATTATATGCAATTAGAAAGAACACTTATTATAATGAAACCAGATGCAGTACAAAGAGGTATAACTGGTGAGATTTTATCTCGTTTTGAAAAAGTAGGGCTTAAAATTGTTGGGGCTAAAATGTTAAAACCTGATTATGATCAGTTTTTCCATCATTATGAAACTATTGGTAAGGTTGTTTCTCGAAGAGGTAAAGAAGTTTTTGATGTTACATTAGAAATGATGAGTGCTGGTCCTGTAATTGCATATGTTTTAGAAGGAGTTGAAGCTGCTTCATTAGTTAGAAAAATGGTTGGAGCTACAGAGCCAAAATCATCTCTTCCTGGAACTATTCGAGGAGATTATTCTCATCTAAGTTATGCTCATGCAGATGCAAATAAGATTGGTATACCAAACCTTATTCATGCTTCAGGAGATGCTGAAGAAGCTGTACTTGAAATCGCACATTGGTTTAGTGAGGCAGAACTTTATGATTATCAAACTGCTCATGAAAAGTTTACTCAACCTAAAAAGAATTAATTAATAAAAATCCTCCTTTAAATGGAGGATTTTGTGTTATATTAAATTTATGCAAGAAAATCTAATTAAAATTTTACAATTTACACATGAACTCCAAAAGGTAAAAAATTTACTTCGTTTTAAGGGTATGCCAGGGTGGGAAAATGAAAATATCGAACGTTGGGATAGTGTAGCCGAACATTCATATAGGATGGCGCTTTTAGCTGTTATGATAAGTCCTTATATACAAGAGAGAGTTTCTTTAGAAAAGGTTTTAAAAATGATATTAATTCATGATATTGTGGAGATAACTGCATTAGATTATAGTCCTATGGCATCACACGGCAATGGGGGTGGGCATGCTTTTGACAATAATGCTTTTACTGAAAAGTATAAAAGAGAAATGAATTCCGCCAGGCATATATTTAAAGATTTACCAGAAGATTTATCAAATGAATTTATAAATCTTTTTACTGAATACATAAGTACAAAAGCAGATAAAGATAATTCAACAGCAGAAGGACGTTTTGCTTATGCTCTTGATAAAATAGAAGCAACAATACAAATAATTGATTGGAGAAAAGATTCTAAAAATTGGCCTGAAGAAGGATTTAATAAATCAATGATATATATGCATGAGTGGAGTGATTATGATTTAACTTTAAAATCTTTTACAAATTTAGTTGAACAAGAAGCAAAAAATTTAATCTTAAAGTAGTTTCTAAAAATAATACAAAAAAATGTGTTCGTCTATATTGACCTTTTGTGTGAAAAAGTTAAACTTAATGTAGGATTATTTGACATATTATTCTAGAACAATTTTTATTCGGGAGTACGATGTTCAGATAAATCTTGGTTTACCTGATAGTGCACCCACCTAGTAACAAACTAGGGTAACTATCATCAAATAATCCTAACAAGTAATCATCCTAACGGATGATTTTTTGTTTGTGGTATAATATACCCATGAATCCAGTACAACTAAAAGCCCTTCAAAAGCGCATTTTTACTAGGGCAGGGCTTTCGGCTTTTGGGACTTTTATTTTAAATACACTTGGCGTTTGGCTTTCTTTATATAGTCTTTTATGGTGGTATGACATACCAATGCATTTTTTAGGTGGGTTATTTACAACACTTTTAATTATTTCTTTTCTATTAAGATTTAAAAAATTAATAAATCTTCCAAATTATAAATTTGCAATCATTGTTTTAGTTTTAATTTTTATATTTGGCTTAGTTTGGGAAGTTTACGAATTTACAGTTATAACTATGATTTTTAAAAAAGAAAATATTCCAATGGATTCGCTAAGCGATTTATTTTTTGATATTGCTGGGGGGATAGAAGCATTATTTATTTATATGCGTCATCGTAGAATTGTCCTAGGAGAATAATATTATTTTAGTTATAATGAATTTATGTCTATAACACATCCTGATTTAAAATTAACTTTTGTCTCTGGTCTTGGTACTGCAACTGGAGCCAATTTTTTACTAGAACATCCTGGTAATGATGAAGATGGCAAAGGTTATAAAATACTTTTTGATTGTGGTTTAACTCAAGGTGTAAAACTAGCCGACCCGATTAACTGGGTAGAATTTCCTTTTATTGCAAAAGATATTGATATACTTTTTATTTCACATTCACACGTGGACCATATTGGTCTTATTCCTAAACTTTATGCTGCAGGATTTAAAGGTAAAATAATTTCTACTGATGCCACAAAAGATATTGCTCTTTTAATGCTAGAAGATACAGTAGCGATAATGTCTCATGAAGAAGATGAACATATTTTATCAATGTATACCGAAGAAGCCGTATTAAAAATTATGAAGCTTTGGAAGGGGGTAGAATATCATAAACCAATTAATTTACCATATGGTTTTACCGTCCAATTATTGGACGCGGGACATATATTAGGATCCGCAATGATCGAGCTTACTTATAATGATCAAAAAATGGTCTTTACTGGTGATTTGGGTAATTCACCATCAGTACTGTTAAGAGATACTGAACAAATTAGTGGTGCCAAATATGTAATTACAGAATCAGTTTATGGTGACCGTAACCACGAAGGCCGAGAAGAAAGACGCAGTAAGCTAGTTAAAGAACTATTAGATAATTACAAGCGTGGCGGGGCACTAGTGATGCCAACATTTTCATTAGAGAGAACTCAAGAATTAATTTTTGAGATTGATACAATGATAAAAAATAAAGAAATACCTAAAATGAGTGTATTTTTGGATTCACCATTGGCAATTAGATTAACAAAAGTATTTCGTAAATATACAAAATACTATAATGAAGCTTCTCAAAAAGCTATAAAATCTGGTGATGATATTTTTTCTTTCCCTGGGTTATCTATTACACTAGATACCGAAGATTCTATTGAAATCCTACACGAACCAATGCCTAAAGTTATCATTGCAGGCTCTGGAATGAGCCAAGGCGGGCGTATAATCCATCATGAGCATAATTACATTGGTGACCCTAAAAGCACAATATTGCTTACTGGATACCAAGCTGTTGGCACACTGGGGCGGTTTATAGAAGAAGGTCATAAAAAAGTAAAAATTGCTGGCGAAGAAGTACCAGTCCGTGCTCGAATTGCAAAAATTATTGGTTATTCTGGGCATAAAGATTCCAATCACATTGTAGAATGGTTTGGGTCAAATGCTAAAGATACCAAAACATTATTTATTGTTTTAGGTGAACCAAAATCATCCGAATTCTTAGCTCAAAGAATTCATGATGAATATGGTACAGATGTTGTAATTCCAGATCGGGGAGATAGTGTGATGTTAGAATTTTAAATTTGCGTTGAAGTCCGACCTCTCATGCGACGTGAGGTCGGACTTCTTTGGGACTGGATACAAGGAAGGAAAGTACAACAAAAAATCCCCGTTAGGGGATTTTTATTATGCAGTTACGTTTAGTTTGTCTACGATTCTTTTGAATGTTTCAGGTTCATTATGAGCCAAATCACTTAGAATTTTTCGATCAATACCGATATTTTTCTTTTTCATAGCATCAATGAATTTACTATATGAAAATCCAAATGTTTTTGATGCAGCACTAATGGTCATTTGCCATAGTCCACGACGGTCAGTCTTTTTGTCTTTTCTGTGTGCAAAAGCATATGCTCCAGCATGACGTAGTGCGTCTTTTGCTTGAGCTTCTTTAGTAGATCGTCCAAATCGAAATCCTTTTGCTGCTTTTAGGACATTTTTACGACGTTTATTTTTTATTGTTCCTCGTTTTACTCGTGTCATGTTGGTTCTTTAGTATAAAAATACGTTTACTAGGTTATAATAATTAAGCAAAAGGTAAGTTTTTGCTTTTTAATTTTGGTGACAATGTAATTACTACAGACTTTCTTGTAGAAAGTTGTTTAACTCGGCTTGCTTTAGCATTAAAGTGGTTTTGACCAGCTTGTCTTGCCATTACTTTACCAGTTCCAGTAATGCGTAGTCTTTTAGATAAGGATTTGTTTGTTTTCATGTGATTTAGCGAAATCATGCCGCGTAATCGTCCGTTGAGACGCGGCGCTAATAATTATTTTACTCGTTCTATTGTTATGATTGGGCCTTTTGGTCCACGCTTATAAGGTTCTGAGATTTTGTATTGAACAGTAATGAGGTTTAAAAACCGGTCCATTCTCTCTTTTAAAAATTCATCAGGCATACCTTTGGCTCGTCCTGCAAGAAACAGTTCGGCCTTTATACGGTGACCTTCACCTAGCCATTTTGATGCTTGCTTAGCTTTCATTTCCAGATCGTGTTCACCAGTGGCTATTTTAACCTGAACACTCTTGGTTTCTGTTACATGGGCGTTAGCCTTCATTTTCTTGGCTTTTTTGGCTTGCTCGTAAGCATATTTGCCGTAATCTGCAATTTTAGCAACCGGAGGACGAGCCTCGGGTGAAATCTCAATAAGGTCTAATCCAACAGAGGAGGCCTCTTTTAAGGCATCTTCAAGGCTTAGAACACCAAGATTTTCGCCGTTCATTCCTATAACGCGAACTTCTCGAACTCTTATCTGATTGTTGATTCTTTCTTTCAATTGCTTTGACTCAAAAACGAGTAATAGATTACCTATACAATATACACTATTTCACAAAAAAAGCAAATATCTTTTAGATATTTAAACTAGAACTTCTTTCACTTTATTTACCAGTTCATCCATTTTCTCTTGGGTCTTGGATTCGCCATAAATGCGTACTATTGGCTCGGTATTAGAAGCTCTGACTTGGAGCCATGATGAATCAGGGAATGACATGTATAACCCATCTTGGTAATCAAAACTAGCTTCCGGGAAAAGAGATTCAATTTTAGGAATATAGTCTTTAAAATTTGTAATTCCAGTGACTTTTTCTTTTGCCATTATGTATTCGGGTAATTCATTTACTAATTCCGAGATTTTTTTACCAGTCTCGTCCATTAAGTTTAGTATTAGTGCCATACCTACAAAAGAATCTCGGCAAAAGTTTATTGGCCGAAAAATTATTCCACCGTTGCCTTCACCGCCAAACATACTATTGTTTTCTATCATTTTTTTAACTACATTGGGTTCACCAACAGGGGATTTCATTGTTGTAACTCCATATTTTTTTGCTATATCATCACCCGTTGCTGAAGTTGATAGATTTGTTATAAAAGGTCCAGCAGAAGAAATTGCATTTTCTTTTTCTAATTTTTTATATAAAGATTCGGCACATAAAGCCAAAGTATATTCTTCAAAAACCGGAATACCATTTTCATCAACTATTACTAACCGGTCACCATCGGGATCAAGCCCGAACCCAATATCCATAGCATAACCCAATGTTGCTCGGCCTAGTTCCATTAGTGCTGCTGGGTTTGGTTCTGGTGGTCTTGCAAATACCCCAATTGGGTCATCATTAATCATAATTACATCGCATCCTAAAGACCGCAGGAATTCTTGCGCCATAACTGAGCCACTAGAATTTACAGGGTCCACAATAACACGGAATTTTGTTTTAAATTTACTAAATGATCCAGCAATATAGTCGGTATAAGTTTTTGATAAGGTACTATCTACTATTGCAACACCCTGTTCACTTGGAGGTCGGACCTCCAAGTGGAATTTTGGGTCAGATAAAAGATTTTTCATTTCATTGATAAATTCTTGAGGTACAAAAAATCCGTTCCCCAATACAAATTTAATTCCATTGTATTCCATTGGGTTATGCGATGCTGTGATAATCATTGCACCGTCAAATGTTAATGTTTTAGCTAAATACATTACACTAGGTGTGGTTAGTATGCCTCCAACTGTTACATTACATCCCAAATTAACTAGTGTACTGGCAATTAATTGTTCAATTTCTTCACCAGAATGCCGTCCATCACGGCCGATAAGGATATTTATTTGTTTGTTGTTTTTTTGTTTTAAAACTTTAATAAAAGCTGTAGTTAAATCAATTATTACATCTTGGTTTAATTCTGTGCCTAAAATTCCTCGAAATCCCGAGATGGTTAAACGGTTCATTATGTTTTGCGGTATCATTTTATTATTCTATCATAACCTTTTATAAACCTCACCTATGTGTATTATTTTAATAATAAAATCCCCTAAATAGGGGATTTTATAGAATATTTTTATTTATTTACACTTTTCACAATCGCCACAACTGCAATCAGTATGATAGCAAGTATTCATACCTTTATCTACGCAAGTTCCGGGTAAACAAGTATTACAAGGCTTTTGAACAAGAGAATATTTACCAGACCCAAGCATGGCTACAGCCAAACCTCCAAAGAAAAATACAAAATCAAGTTCGTATCCACCCATAAATGGCATTTTGTGTTTGATTAAAGAATAAGCCACAAGCATAATTATTGACACAATGTATCCTCCGATAAAAGACCAAATACCTAGTAGTATCATAATTCCAGCTAAAACTTCACTACCTCCAACTAGGTAAGTAAAAAATGGTGACAAACCAAGAGATGAGAAGAATCCTGTAGTTCCAACAATATCTTTTAGTTTAGCTAAGCCATGAACAATAAAAGGTAAACCTATTGCTATTCTTAAAAATAATAAACCAATGTTTTTTGTACAACTGCATCCCATAAGGCAAGACATTTTTTTGCTATGCATAATTAAATAATTTTTATTAATAAAGTTTTTATAGTATACCAGATTTATGGGCATTTATGCTAGAATGTATTTATGAATACAGGAATTTTTATTATTTTAGGGGTATTATTAGGGGTTATTGTGGCTCTTGTTATAACGCGCTCTAAAAATAACAATAAAAATAATGACCAAGGTATAAATTTACTTTTAACTCAAATAAACGAACTTTCAAGATCTATTGATAACAAACTTCATGAAAGTAATAAGCAAGTTAATGAAACAATGCGTTACCAATCTAGTGCGACATCTAAAATAATTGCAGACATTACCGAAAAAATAACTCGTCTTGATGAGACCAATAAACAAGTTGTATCTTTTACTGACCAATTAAAAAGTCTGCAAGATATATTAAAAAATCCAAAACAACGCGGGATATTGGGTGAATATTATTTAGAAACATTATTAAAAAATGTTATGCCAATTGGGTCGTACCAAATGCAATATAGTTTTACTGATGGGGATATTGTGGATGCTGTGGTTTTTGTAAAAGATAAAATAATTCCAATTGATTCTAAATTTTCATTAGAAAACTACAATCGTATTTCAGAAACCAATGATCAGTTAGAAAAAGACCGTTTAGAAAAAGTTTTTATTGGAGATTTAAAAAACCGAATTATTGAAACCAGTAAATACATCAAACCCAGTCAGGGGACAATGGAATTTGCTTTTATGTTTATTCCACACGAAGCCATTTATTATGATTTGTTAGTTAATAAAATCGGTATTCGCCAAGGTGAAGATGATGAAAACCTAATTCAGCGTGCAGCTAGCAAATATAAAGTCATAATTGTATCCCCAACATCGTTTTTGGCATACCTTCAAACCGTACTTCAAGGTCTTAAAGCTATGCAAATTGAAGAATCTGCAAAAGATATTGTTAAGCGTATTGGTGAACTAGGTAACCATTTAAAATCCTATGACGAATACCATCAAAAACTGGGTAATGCACTGGGGACTGCAGTTAATCAATTTAATAAATCAAATACTGAATTTAAAAAGATAGATAAAGATGTAATTCGAATTACCGGTGAAGCCGTGGGGATAGAGTCTATCTTGCTTGAAAAGCCAAATTCGGATGATTAATATTCCTATTTGTATTGTGCTATAATATTTGTATTAAAAGATAAATCATTTTATGAAGTACAAGCATTTAGTTATATTCGCGAGTATTGTTTTTTTAGGAATTTTTAATATTACTAATGCTTCGGTATTAAGTGATTCTTTCATTAAACTACTAAATATTCAATCAATGAGTTCAACCGCTCATGTTAATTATAGTTTTAAAAATGGTCTAACAGGGGATTCTAGAAATTCTAAAGGCATCGTTGATTTATTGTTGTCAGGAAATCAAGATATCTCAACTCCAAACAAAGCAATAGCATCACAGGATTTTAACCTTAGTATAGAATCTTCAGATTTTAATTTAAATCTTGCTATCTCAACCAAAATGATTGGGGATACTCTTTATATTAAAATTCCAGATGTTAAATTTGATGAATTTATTCCTGAATTAGTTCCTTATAAAAATCAATGGATTAAGATTTCCAAAGAAGATGTTGATTATTTAGAGCCACAATTCCCTGGAATTAAAGAAAGTTATGAAAAAACTATAAAGGTTAATTCTGAACCTTCGGTTATTATTGATGAAGTAAGTCAAATAATTAAAAGATATTCTTATGCGTTTATTTTAAAAAAGACTGGTAGTAGAATAGATAAAGGTGTTAATCAAGATAAATATACTGTTACTTTTAGTAAAAAAAGATTATCTAATTTGTTAGTCGCTGATTTTACTAAATTGTATAAATTAAAAAAAGCAAAAGATAAAAAAGAATTAGCTAATTCTATAAATGAATCTTTGGCGTCAGTAAATTTTAGAAATGGTATTTTGTATATTGGACAAAACGATGGTTTACCATATGAAATTTCTTTTACTATTGATCAATTAAAAAATAAAAAAGTAATTTCAACTTTAAAAGTTAATTTAACTTTTTCTCAGTTTGGTTCACATTTTGATAATGTTGTAATTGCTCCTAGTAATTTTGTAACATTAACTAATCTTTATAACCAAGCATTTAAACCTAAAATAGAAGAAGCTAAAAAAGAAGCAGAAAAGATGAGTCTTAAAGTAAATCTTTCTTCTTATTTTGTTTGGAATGAAACAGTTTATGATGAAATGGACGGTAAGTATGGAACAATGTCTAATGACGGTAGTTGTATAAATCCAACCTTGGGGTCTGTTTTTAATAAACCAATGGGGGATGATTTAGAAAATTCTGAATATTGTAATGAATGTTCAGCTGCAATGGTTAAAAAATTAATTGAATTATCTGGTAATGAAAAAAGATGCTATTCAACAACTGATGCCTATGCTGTTCAAATGTCGTATAAAGATAATTCAGGTTATTATTGTATCGATAGTACAGGGGAAAGAAAAGAAACAACCAATTTAATAACAGGTCCTGTTTGCGGGAATTAATAATTAATTAAATATTTATGTTAAGACAACCAATCAATTTTGTTTACGCTGCATTCGTCATTACTCTTATTGGCGGGGGAACTAGTATGTATATTTTAAAAAATGCTTACAAGGTTTATTCAGATGTGTATTTTACTCAAGCTGAAATAGTGATGCCTTCTCATTTTTCTAAATTAAATTAAAAAAGCGTGATATAAAAACCCTAAAATTAAAGATCTTAGGGTTTTTATTATAAGGTTACAGTATTTACAAAATATATCATTGTGATATAGTGTGTTCAAATTATAAATCAAAATATGAAAAATAAAGAAGTAATATTCCTTAGTGGGAACGGAAATCATTCCCTTGGTAAACAAATTTTAAGTCAGTTAGAAGAGTTAATTGGAGAAAAATGTGTTTTTAATCACATTAACTACGACACACATGCTGATACTGAATTTTCTACGTATATCCCACGTTGGGAGGAAATTAAGGATAAAACCGTGGTTTTTTACCAAAGTTTACATAGCCGTGAATTTCTTGAAGAAGCAGAAGACCTACTATATGCTTTAAAATATCAATATGGTGCAAAGTATATAATAGGCGTTTTCCCTTTTATGTTAAATAGGAGACAGGACCCAAAAATGGAAATACACCCCGATGAGTTTGATGGTAAAATAGCTAAACCATATGAAATTCAAAGGTTAAAACATACTATTCTTAGGTTAAAAAATGCTGGTGTAAATGAAATGCTGGTTGCTACTCCTCATTCAAATGCAATGGAAAAATATGCTAAAGAATATGGTATTCTTTTTCATGAGATTGATGCTTCTAAATTATTTGCTGATATAGCTCAGACTTTAATTAAAGATGATGAGAGAGCTTTAGTAAAAGTATATTCTCCAGATTGGGGCTCTATAGAAAGAGCAATTAAAATTGCTAAACTTATTGATTGCCCTGTACTATTTAATTTTAAAGAACGTAAAATTAATGGAGAAAGCTCAATTGTCGAAGCGGAGTTGAAAGATATTAATGAAAAGATATCTTGGGCTCAAAAAGAGTTCAATTTCCAGGAAATATATTATGCCACCTCTGATATGGTTTCAGGCATGATCTTAATCATGGTTGAGGATGAAATTGCAAGCGGAAAAACTGCAAGTGAAACTGGAAGGCTTTTAAAAAAATATGGAGTTAAAA
>ERZ650304.519-NODE-519-length-19862-cov-9.597869_pt1 | contig 19862 bp, 25 predicted proteins | sample MGYA00376240_ERZ650304 | MGnify/ENA primary metagenome ERZ650304 (study PRJEB26733, sample SAMN07839271) | wastewater metagenome | biome: small river; feature: stream; material: water | place: USA: North Carolina | collected 2016-03-01 ... | reverse complement strand
GCTCTTCCACTCCTGCGGTTCTCACCTACATAATCACTTTGGGTTTCTTTGGTGTGCTAATAGCCATGTTTCTATACCCCGAAGTCAAAGAATCTTCCCCGCTTATGATTATGCTTGGGAGTCTGGGCACAGCATGGACTTCAGCCGTGGCGTTTTGGCTGGGCTCGTCACACAGTAGCCAATCTAAAAACGAATTACTAGCGAATTCGTCTCCAGCAAAGTAAAATATGCGTTGCATTGAGCGGTGGAACACTCAATGCAACTAATCACAACCTAACTGTTACGGAGTTACGCGATGACTGCTTGCAATCATACCAAAAAGAAACCTGTTTACGCACCTATCAACTGCAGGTGCGGTGTTATGTTCTCGCCAATAGCCTCTAGGCAGAAGCACTGCTCGCCTGCGTGCCGTTTCAGAGACATAGCCGAACCTTTTTTCACTACCGAGGGCTGCTGGGAATGGCCTAAAGGGTTTTTTAGTACCGGATATGGGCAATTCGCAATAAACGCCAGTACGCCAGAGACGGCCCACAGAATGTCATACCTTGTGTTCAACGGACAAATTGCTGATGGCCTGTACATCTGCCACACTTGCGATAATAGAAAGTGCTTCAACCCAAAACACCTATTTGCCGGTACGCCTCAAGAAAACGTTGACGATATGTTTGCAAAAGATAGGCAAGCAAAAAATATTAGGAGGTTGTGTGGTCAGGATAACCCTAGAAACGCGAAGCCACACCTGTATGAGCACTTGAAGCGGTTTACTGCACAAGAGGAGGCACAGATTCTGGTAATGTGTGCCTCCATGAGCATACGCAGCGTCTCAAGGGTGTTCGGTTGTTCACACTCGACCATCCGTAGGGTGCTGGGGGCTCATGGTAGAGACCACACCAAGGACCTTCTAGCTAAAGCTGACGCTATCAAGTAGCCGGCCCAAAGAATGCCTCTGTAAAAGGGTCCCGCTTGACGGGACTTCTTTTATGGGGGTTCAGAGGTTTCCGTTCTTTGGAGTAATGCAGGACCGAGGCGTCAACATGATGTTCGGTCCTTGTGTAGGACCTGTGCCGCCCCTCACCCGAAGCGCTGACTTTGGAGATTCCAAATAACTTCTTCAGGCTGTAGGCTACCGTGGTTTTTCCTAAGCCGGTAACCTCAGAAACCTCGGTCACTGTGCCTGGCAAGGCGCTGAGGATTGTCTTGTCGATGAGGGTGATTTTGTGCATAGGTACTCGCAAAGCCCCGAAGGGCTGGGTTTATAAGGTTACGACGCTACTGGCGAATGACTCACCCAACTCGCTATGGCTGACCATAAGCACTTGAGGGAATCCGCAACTTGCGACAACCCCAAGCATGGCTGCTTCGCGGTTGTTGTCACAGGCTGCTGCAGGCTCGTCAAGTATAAGCCAAGGCACGTTGGCCAAGAACGTGCGGGTCAGCGCAATACGGATTGCCAACCCCAAGGCGTCCAGTGTGGAGCCGGACAGCCCCTCAACTGGCTTGCCGTCCACGAGGAAGCCTCCGCCTTCGCGGGTGACGACTGACTGGGTGCCGCGCACTTGGCTGAAGTAGTGCGATACGGTGCCCAAGACGGTGCCCCACAGCTGCTTGGCGACCAGTGGGCGAGCCTCACGAATCTTCTTGATGACCCGGTTGTTCAGCGTGTAGGTGGACATGTCTTCCTTGGCCTTGGCCAATGCAGCTTGGGATGCGGCATATGAATCCTGTGCGGCCTCAAACTGGCCTTTGGCCACTGCCAACGCCATGGCTATACCTGCAGCCTCGGCCTGTGCTTGCTTCTCATCATTCTGAGAGGTACGCAATTTGTGGGACCACATCTCAACGTCAGCGATTGACGCTAAGGCTGTAGGCACCTGCGCTTGCAACTCATCGGACGCAGACTGCAGCGCCGGCAAGTCAAGAGCAGCCAAGCCTTTACGGGCGGCCTCGACGCGGGTCAAGGTGTACTGTCGGGCATAGTTCTTGGCCTCCACCTCACGCAGCAACTTGTTGTAGTCGGTGGTGTCCAGCTCTGGCACATCGCCGCCGACCCACTTGTACTTGCGTGGGTATCCGCCGAAGGCCTCGACAGGCAAGCGGGCCATTTGGGCATCCAAGGTCTTCGCTGCGGACACGGTGTCACGCACATCCTGCACTTGGGCGGCCAGCACTACTGCCTCAGCCTTGAGCGCGGTCATACGGACTTGGGCAGCCTCAGCCAGCGCAGCGCATGCGGCATTCTTGGCGATGACTTCTGGCACCTCGGAGAAGTCTTTGCCGCAGAAGTCGCAGAGCTTGCCTTGGATAATAGCCATCTCGGCTTGGGCAAGTTCACGGGTGACTTGCAGAATCTCAGCCTGCACTGCCTTCTGGCGGGCTACGGCGGCGAGGCTACCATCGGCAAATTCTTCCGCGCTCGTGGCGACGGGCTCGTACTGGTCGATGCGAGTGAACTCAGTGTACTGAGCCCGCAGGGCCGCCGCCGCCGACTGCGCGGTAGCCTTATCGCGGTAGTATTGGGTGTCCAGCAGGACAGGTACCTCAACCTCGGACTCTGCAGAGAGGTTGGCATGCACCTTCAGGCCCTTGGTCAAGGCTGACTTGGCATTGTCCGCGTCCGCTAGCAACTTACGGGCTGCTGACGTATCAGCCGAGGCCAAGACACGGTGCAGCTCGACTTGAGCGGTGGCCGCAGCCAAGAACTCTTGAGCCTTGGCCAAGCTCCCCTCCAGCTCCGTGAAGTCCGCTACAGGCGGCTTCACCTCGGCCAGCTCGGTGATACGGGCCTCAAGCAATTTGGTGTTGCCGGACGGCAGTTGCTCTTGGGCCTTCTCGACCAAGCGGTCAAGTGCATCCACGTCGGCCAGCTTCTCAATCAGCGACACCGCCGCACCGGGGCCGCCTTCGAGAGCGCCGCGCAGCGCACCTTGGTTGGCGAACATCAGGGACGTGGCAACGGCAGCAGAGCAGCCGAACAAGCGATCTACGAAAGCGGTGACCTCAGCTTGGCCAGAGGCCGTAACGCCGTCGCCGCGCAACTCAGCACCGCCCTTGTGGCGCTCTACTTCAAATTCAGAGCCATTAAACGAGAAGCGAAGTAGAACACGAAGGGAGGTCTCAGGCTTGCCGTAGGTAACGGTAGCGGCCAAGGACATTGGCAGGGCACGAGCCCCGTACAGAGCATATGCAATAGCCTGCAACATGGAGGACTTGCCTGCCTCGGAAGCTGCACGGATAAGCTGAAGACCGCCACCGAAGTTGATTTCCAAGGACTCGTGACGTTTGAAGTTTGTAAGTTTTAAGTAGGAGAGCATAAGTTTAGTGTTAAGTTATAGATTGCACTTGTAGTGCTGCAAGCTGTTGTACAGAAATTTGCCTAGCTCGGCATCTCGGTTGCTCTTTGGTTCGTAATAACCGCCACACAGTTTTACTGTAACCGTTTCAAGAACTCTAAGCGCAAGGTCATGGTAGTCGTTTCCTTCTTCCTCAACCTCAATAGATATTTTCACGGTGTTTTTAGCGGTCTGCGCTTGCTTCATAGCAACCCCTCAACAACAACCCGCTCTTCAGCATCCAAGGTGTCCAACAGGCACTTGATGACATCGAAGCCCTTGGCAGCTTCCAAGGTGGATTCAAAGTCAGCGGACAGACCTTCAACGCTTGCAATCTGCACTGCGTTGGTGATGACAAAGGCCTCGGACGTGCGCCGGAAGGCGGCGATGGCGTTGACAACTTCGTGGGCCTCTTCCTGCGTCGCGCTGCCGTTCACTCGGATGAACTTGTGCCCGGTAGGCTGCAGGTCGCGCCAGCTCATTTCGACGAACTCTTGGTCCCGGATAGCCGTCGTCTCGAAGTGAACCCCAAAGCCGCCACGGATGACAACCTTGTACTTGTCGCCGTCTGAGAGCCAGTCAGAGACTGAGGTGGCCAGTTGGTTACCCGGAATCAGGACCTTGCCCAAGCGTCGAGCGTGGTGCTCGTGACCAAAGATAACTGTCTTGCAGGGCAGGGCTGCAGCCTGCTCTTTGGAGACGTTCAAGCTCTGGTCAGCCTGCTTGGCAAAGAAGTTATCGTAGTTGGCATGCAGGAACACGTACTCACACTTGGGTGTGGCGGCGAGTGCTGCATCGAACACATCTTGGTTCACCAAATGGGGAATCACGTACCCGTAGGGTGTCATGGTCGGCTGCTCGATATGCACGTAGCGCTCAGGAAAGTTTCGGCTTAGGAGCTTGCCTAGGAACTGAAAACTAGAGAGCGTTGTAGAGGTCTTGGCTAAATCGTGGTTGCCTGCTGAGTTATACAGCTTGGAACTTGGATGGGATTCAAGCCAGTCACTGAGAATCTCATACGTCTTTAGAACATCACTGATTGGCACATTTGCCGTATCAAATAAGTCACCGTTTATGAGTAGGTCACCTTCTGTAGGAAGCAAACCTGCAAATTCCTGCAGTACGTGCTGTCGTAGAGCCCACTGGGTGGCTGGTGTGGTACCGGAGCTACGAATAGCTCCTAAATGTAAATCACTGATTACTGTAAACATAATTCTATTGCCTCTTTTAAGTTAAGTTCTGGTGTATTTCTAAGGTCCCAAGACCCCGTATCTTGCGTACCAAAGTAGTCAAGACCAATACACCGCCACACTTTAGTCTTGCTGTGGTGTATCAGTATAACGCACTTCGCACCTGCTAATTGGAATATACGCATCCTAGCCCTGTTTTCTAGCTTGAAGTTACCTACGGGCAACCTAAAGTCATGGGCTGTCTCTTTTACCTCAAGCAGAATCGGCAGCCCTCGATTTACAAGCAGGAAGTCAGCCAAGGTCGGCTGCCTTGACCCTGCATGGGCGTCAGGCAGCCGGTTCCATGCGAAGTCTTGTCGGGTGATAGAAGACAGAATCTTCTTCACCTGACCCTCAGCTATCTTGCCTCGGTTTGTGGTAGTCATGCTAGTAAGCTCCTAAGTATTCTGTCTGTTTCTAGTCCATATACAAGAATAGCGCGGCAGCGCCAGAGTCGGTGTATAGGGTCCTGCCTACTGGCACTTGTAACTATCACGGACCCTACCCGGTAGTCTGGGCCATAGTCTAGACCGCTATCGCTCCATAGGTGGAAGTCTATGTTTACTACCTTAGTGGCCTGTGTAAAACCTCCAAAATTGAGTCGGTCAGCCGACTCAAATGTTAGAGTTATGTTTCCACAAGGGTTGCCAAACAACTCTGATAGCACCTGCTGAATGGTTTCGGGCTTCTGGTCTGCGGTCATGCTTTCCCCCCAAACAAGCCGTCTACTGCCTCGTTAAGCGTTTCCGGGTCAAATACTTCGCCAAGTTCGTTAAGCTGGCCAAAGTTACGGCCCACACCAATAGAACTCGCACTAGGCACAACGTCCAGGAATTGTTCACACATAAAGCCATGGAGGATGCCAAGGACCTCAACAGCATCTTTGCGGCCAATGCTGTGCAAAGTCTCGTCATGCACGGAGAAGTACCAGCGATAGTCGTAGTCGTCCAACAAGTTTGAGTCCCAGATACGGCCCATGATGCGCTTCAACTGGTTTCCGCCTGCAGCCTGAATCCGCGCATTGCCTGCTTGGCGCAGCGCCTTGGACGCAGTGTACCTATCGTCGCTGGTAATCAACGACTGCAGGTGACGCTTGGAACCTCCGTGGATGGGTACCCAACCTTGGTCTTTAGCCATGTCCTCGGTATCAGACTTCCACTGCTTAGCCCCAGGAAACTGCTCGTAGATTGCGTCGATGTACTCTTGGGCCTCTTCCTCAGAAATTCCAAGCCCCTCGGCAATCTTGGGTGCTGCTGCTCCGTACAGCGTAGCGAACAAAGTTACTTTTGCAGTCTGCCTTTGGGAGTTGGCGAGTTTCATCTCCTCGTCAGTACCCTTCTTCAGCCTACGGCGAAACTCTGAGTAATCACACCCAGCAATACGGCTTGCCACAATAGAGTGAACGTCACGCAACTGGTCGGGCGTACCAACATAGCAAGTGAGCAGGTTCTCATCCTTGCAGTAATCCGCCATCTGGCGAACTTCTTGGGCCGACTCATCCAAGGACGCCATGATTGCGTTGCGATGGTGAGGCACGATGACCGAACGGACACCTTCTGGGTTGCTGTCCATCTGCTGCAAGTTGGGTTCAGCGCCGGTATAACGTCGAGTGTTCGTTGAGGACTGGCGTAGGCTTGGGTGGATACGCCCAGTCTCATGGTGCAAGAACTTGGGGTAAGCTTCCCAGTACAGACCTTGGCGGGTGCGTACTGACTTGGCCTCGACCAAGGCCTTTAACACCTCAGCCTCAGGTCCGGTCACGTCACCCTGCTTAATGGCCATCATCATGGCGTCTTCGTCTGTACGGGCTGTACCCTCACGGATACCCTTAGCTCGCATTGTGTCTGTGGGCTTGTTGCGAAGTCGCACAGGAGCACCCAAGGTCTCATACAGCAACTTTTGAAGCTGTAAGGGGCTGCCAGTGTTCAGTACAGGCTTGGCTACCCACCGGTCGGCCACAAACTTGTTCAGGGCTGCCACATCGTTCTGCTCGACAATCGAGGCGAGCATTGGGGCGCTGGGCACAGGAAGCTCAGCAATCAGCGGTACCAGTTTGGCTGGTGTACGCACCGCCGTCCTCAGCTCAGAGCCCATAAGCAGGACCGTCTCTTTGATGGCTGGAGCCGTAATCTCAGTGTAGACTGGCAGCACGGTGCCCTCCCACTGGCGCTCCACCAAGAACTTGTCGATGGTTACCTGCAACTCCGAGGCCTTGGCCTCGTCCGCCGCACCCAGTTTGGACAGGCGGCCCATGTCAATCGGTACGCCTTGGGTGTAGGCCAAGGCCTGCAGATACATGGGCTTTTGCTCTAAAGCCATGAATGCGTTATAGGTATGGTCCATACGCATGAAAGTAGCGAAGAACTCCCACAAGGCGGCCGCCACGATGGTGTCATCGCATCCATAGCTGGTTACGCGCTCGGCGGTGACTTGGTTCATTTTTAGGCCGCCGGTAACTTCCGCGTAAGTCTCCTGCTCATAGTCAAACAGGTCCTTGCTCAGTTGCTTCAAGCCAAAGCTCATCCGGTTCTCATCCCAAAAGGATGCAGCAATGCGGGAGTCCACCATATTCGGGAACATGCCCCTCCAGCCATTGTTCTTCCACTGCTCGCCAAACTCCATGAACAGGACTGGCAACTCAAACCCCGCAGCATTGTGAGCTATTGTCAGTTTGCGTGGGTCAAGTGCTTGAAGCATCAGCCCGAACTGCTCCATGGTCACGTTGTCACTGTCCGTGTGGTCCACGGTGATGTAGTAGGTGATGTTAGTGTTTGCTCCGAAGGTGATGGAGCCACCAGTAATCTTGGAGGAGATTACATCGACCTTGGACTCGCGACCGTTGGTCCGCAACCAGTCATCGGACTCGTCAGACGTAGAGGTCTCCAAGTCCAAACTGTAGAAGGGGGTCTCTGCGTTCTTGGACTTCAGAAAATCCAAAGCCTTCTGAAAGTTGGTTGCAGTTACCAAGCGTGTTTGGCACTGCCACTTCGCCAGTCGCTCGTCATCCACCTTGCCGCGAATCAGGCCGGGGGACCACTTCAACGGGTTCTGCAGGGTGTTGACCCACTCGGTGTGAATCTTGGCCAGCTTCCATGACTTGATGAACTCGGCAGAGCCGTCAAAAATCTTCTTGACCACTTTGACACCGCACTCGGGGTGCAACTCGTCCAAGTTGCCGATCTCAGCCAAGCGGGCCAGCTCTTCCAAGCCTGCATCGCCGTAGTCGCGGTAGAACTCAGCGAAGGCGGCAGGGCCAAAACCCTTGATGCCCTTGATGTTATCGGAGGAGTCACCGACCAGCGCCTTGTACACGCTAATCCAGCGATTCTCGAACGGGCCAAAAGGATTCTCGTCCAAGTCGCGGTCACCAATGCTGGTGTGGATTGTCGCGCCGTAGGCGTTGACACCGGATAGCACAGCCAAGTCACCGTCGCCAGAGCGAATTACAAGGTCCTCTTCCGTGTGCTGGGCCAGCCAGCCAAGGATGTCGTCACCCTCGACGTAATCTTGGGTCAAGGACAGGGCACCGAGCTTGAAGAAGACGCTCTGCAACTGCTCTTTGAGGTTGTTGAACTCGACGTAGGCCTCGTTGGGGCGCTTGCCGCGACCGGCCTTGTACTCTTTGTCGATCATGCCGCGCATGACCTTGCTGGACTGACCCTCGAACACAAGGATGGCGTCCTTGGGGGTCAGGTTGAATTTCTTGAGAGAAGTGATGATGGAGTTAACGGCGTTCTCATAGCCGTATGCTTGGGTGTTTACCCAGTAATCTTTGCCGTCTTCTGTAACAGCGTTAAAACCTTCTTGGTCTTTGCCTACTGAGAGGCAGGTCCACATAATGGATGAACAATCGAATGCAATTTTCATATATTTCCTAATGTAAGAAAAGCCCTCCGAAGAGGGCTTGGGTTTAGCGTATGTTGCCTTGCAGCTCGTCTGCAACTAATTTTGAATATCCTGCCACATCGGTCCAGGAGTCGTCGTAGTTGGCATCGCCGTTTACGATTCGTCCTATCTTGTGGAACACCATCTCAAGTGCTTCCTGTTGTGTGTCTGTCAGCACCTTGTTTCGGGAATCCAAGTGCTTCTTCAGCAGTCGCTTGAAGTCTTGTGTGACGTTAGCGTGGCCTTGGAAGGTGCCGTAGCGAGAGCCTCGCTCGGCTAGGATGGTGACCAAGGTTGGGGCAGCCTTCGGTGCTTCCTTTGGTGCCTCCTTGGCTGGGCGGTCTCGTTTTTGAACTTGAACAAAAGGCATCTTACGTGTTGTCATTGAGTTTCTCCGATAAAAGTTGTGAAATCTTTGGTTCTGGTTTCCAATAATTCGGCCCCTTCTGGAGCTTATTGAATTGGTCTTTGATTGGGTTTCCGTCCGCTCCCATCTTGCTGAAGTTGGACTGCATGATAATGTCAATCACCTGTTGCATAGGCAGGCCGTACTTGGTACCTTCCGATGCACAGTAAATCATAATGTCAGAGAACCAGTCAGCAAGGTTGGTCAAGGTTTCTAGGTTCGTCGAACCTTCTTTGTTGTAGGTTTCGATGATGTCGAATCCCTCATCCAGCTCATCACGAAGAATCTTCGTGAAGTTGAGCAGCTTCAGAGGGAAGCCGTCTGGCAGCGTAGGCTTGGCTGGGCAGGGGAACCCGTACATCGTATTGAACTTCTTGATGTCATCAAACATTTTTCATTTTCTCCAGAGTGTATTTGAGGTCTTGGTCGAGCCCATCTTTAGACAGTAGCCATGCGCGGTAGTCTGCCGGCACGTTCAGGATTGGCACACCCTTGTGCATCCCGAAGGGCATGACATGCAGCATCTTGGGTGTGCTGGCCCGCTTGAATAGCGCCTCCAGCGTAGTGCCGGTCTTCGGCAGAATCACCTGCAGCAAGTCATGCACTGTCAAGATGTCTCCCAAGGCCGAGTGGGACTTGCGGTCGGGTAGACCAAGTTCCGATTGCAGGGTGGCCAACTTGTGGTTGGTGGTGCCTGTAATGTATTTTCTGGACAAGGCCAGAGTACATAGGGTTGCTGCTGGTGTGTAAACACTAGCAATCATTCGAGTATCAAAGGGTGCATTATGACAAATCATCCACCCAGACTCTGGAAGTAGTTTTGCTACATCAGCAAGTTTAGGTTTGCCAACACACATCTCGTTAGAGATTCCGTGGATAGCAAAAGCGCCGGGTTCGATCTGGCGCTCAGGGTCCACAAGGGTTTCATGCTGGTCAAGGATGTTCAAGTCCTCGTCCATTGTCACCCATGCGATTTCACATACCGAGCCGTTCAGGCCCGTTGTCTCTGTATCTAAAATTATATAACTGTTCATGCGTGAAAAAGGCCCAGAATTTCTGGGCCTTTCCTAAGTTTAGTTGTTACTGGGCAATATCAAACACAACCACTGTGTATGTATTGTTTCCGGCGGTAGCGAGTTCGGTACGGGCCCGAACCTTGGTAACTGACTCAGCAGTTGCCTTACCGAGTCGCAGCGCATTCAGAGCCATCAATTGGTATCGGCTAAACTTGCCTTTGGACTTGGGGCTCAGGTCAAATTGAACCAAGTCGTCAACCAGTTGTGGGCCTTTAGTGCAGGAGACTACGCTACCGACAACAACGGCTCGTTCCTTCACGCCTGCCTTCTCATAACCAAGCTCCCGTAAGGTCTCAAGGTGCTCTTTGACCAAGGTGCCGTCCGAGCAGACTACGCCGTCATCGCTATACTTAACTGTATCTTTTGGCGCTTTGTCATCGCCAGCTTGGACTACATAACTGTCTTGCCAGCTAAGTAACTCAAACACAATCTCATCACCGACTGACTTTTTACTCTCCCGCTCTAGGAAATTGCCGTTAGATGCTACGAGGCAGGTCAAGCTGTCATAAGCCACCTTGACTGCATCCTTCAGCCCAGTGATTGGGTTGGTGATGCTGCTGAAACTTGGCTTGGCGACTACGGCGGAAGGCTTGGTAGTTGCTACTGCTGTAGTTGTGGTTGCTACTTCTGGTGCTGCGCTGGAAGTCTCGTCTTGAGATTCAAATGCTGGAGCTTGGTTTACTTTTGTGAGTGCCATAATAAATTTACTTTCAGTTTAATTTGACCGTTCTTTCCGGCCTGCCAACCAAGCTGGGTGCTTGGGTTTTAGAGATTATACTGCCATTTTTTGGCAATGCAATCACTTTTCTGCAAAAATAGTCATCCCTGCTTCGACCAGCGATTCATAGTCCAGTCTCGTAGTCGCTGCCGGTAGGTGCTTAGTGCCAGCAGAGATATCCATGAACTGACCGCAATCCTTCAGTGCCAAGGCTAAAGAGTCCTCGCCGTTGAACAGGGGCTTCATACCCAAGTTCTTGCAGTATATACGGTACTTATTGTACGCTGGCCTCACCGCTAACTCTAGAACTCTGCGTCCACCCATGTCCTTGAGCTGGAACTCATAGCCATAGTTTAGCTTAGCTTGGGAGTCCGGCTGCAAGTGGCTCATATCACCGAGGTGCTGTAGCACCCTTACGTACTCTGGTACGGTATTGGATACCAAGTCTGACATACGGCTATAGCATGCGTTTCTCAACTCAGCCATTTCCTTGTCAAACATATCACCGAACTGCGTCTTCAGCACCCAGCCGAATACGCCAAGCCCGAATTCAGCGACCGCGTAGTTGAAGACGATACGCTCCCTGCCGTGCCCCTTACGCTTGATTTCCTCTGAGGATAGGGTGTCCAAGTCTCCGGGTTGCAAGCAGTGCTTGGCACGAGCCGCTGCATAGAGCGCGTCGAACTTCGAGGAGAAGCTCTCCCTGTCCAGCCGCGCCAGCATGTTCTGCAGTATGAACGCCCCGATGTGGGACAGGACAACTTGGTTCTGCTGGAACCGCTGGAAGTGGGCGAACTGCTGAGCCCCTTTAATCCCCGGCAACCGGCGGAACGTGGCCAAGACTACCCGCTCCAAGAGCGCCGTCTCAGCTTCAATCGCCTCGGCTACAAACATTGTGGGGGCTGTCAAGGTCTGCTCATTCACACTCGCAAAACCTTCCGACCCCCTCTTGCCGCCGCCGCGCATCACAGGCCGGCAGTTGTAGGCGTCCCGCAGCATCAGCTTCATGGCATGGTGCTTCTCAAACGGCATGTCATTGGGCTTGTACTCGTCCACAAACAGCGGGATGCTGGCCGAAGACATCATAAAGCTCTGAATGGCAAACACCGTAGACGTAGGGCTAATCTGCACTGGGTCAGCATGGTGGTAGTGCAGGCGCAGCAGGGCAAGGTTTGTCTCCGACTTGCCTGAGCCCGCTTGCCCTACAACGTGCAGCAAGGGGAACTTGCCGTAGCACAGATGGAATACGCTACGGTAGAAGCATGCCACTTGCCAGCCCAAGAGCTTACCAAGCACCTCGGCAGGTTGTGCCCTAAACAAGTTCCACAGAGCCTCTTGGGCTTTTTCCCTATTCCCTTCCACAGCCAAGTAATCCTCAAAAGAGGGGCACCGGCTCAGGTCAGAGTGGAACTTGCCTGTCGGGTCTGGGTACCCGTTGAACTTCAGCGGGTAGTCGCCCTGCACATGAACGCTTGGCCTCACGCCCCGCTCGTCAGCGTAAATCAGGAACCCCTTGCGAAGCTCCTCCTCGTCTGAGCGAGCAGACTTGAACCAACTGAGGCCTTCCTTTTCTACCAGCAGGGTGTTGGCCCCTGCCCGTTTTGACTCGTCGATTAGCATTTCATACAACTTTCTAGCCACAATGTCGCTGGCCGTAAATGAGATTCCAGTACGCGATACCGCCCTCTGCATGGCAGAAGAACTTTGGAAGTCCTCTGGAGAGAAGGTCAAGTCCTGTCCTGCCATCTTGCCGGTGAGCGCCATGATGGCACCTGTGTTCGGGTCTACCAAGGTTGTGACTTCCTTGACTATCCCACGTAGGAAGTAGTTCTCAATCCCCTCATCGTTTCTGGTGTAGTACCCGTCTGGTCCCCTGTAAATGCCACAGTCGTAACCTGCATGCTCCCCATCCTCAAGTGGCACGTCGCCGGCCTCTGCCACGGGGCCTTCTGGCGCTGCTACCGGGGTCAGCAACTTGGCGAAGGCTCCACTGTTGTACTCGTAGGCAAAGTTGTCCTCGACGTACATCAGCATGTTGCAGAGTTCACGCTCCCGCGCCTTGGCGCTACCATAGCGAGAGCCGCCCTTGTGGTTGGCAATCAGGCCTTGGGCCCGGTTGATGAACTGCTCTTCGTTCCAGCCGGATTCACGGGCATACAAGGCCAACTGCATTGCAATCAGGTTGAAGCCCGCTTCCGACTCGCCGTTGAGCAGCTTGACCACCACTGGCAGGTCTTGCTGAATCTGGCCGGGGGTCACCACCTTGGGCTTGCGCCGCTTCTTGGTGACCCCTGCCTTCTGCACCGCCTCGTCGAACAGCAGCCCGAACTGGAACCGAAACTCGGGCCGCGCTGGTGGCATGTGCCGTGGTGCTGCACACAAGGACTTGTAGGTCTCTGGGGTCAGTGACTCAAGCTCCTGCAGGGAAATCTGCACCTTGTAATTGCCGTTCTCCCGGACGTTGTAACAAGTCCGCAGCATGCGCCCTTTGCGCCCGGTGTAGACCCGCAGGTCGGTACTGGGTGTGGAGAGCTTGAATGCGATTTCCTTGTAAACGTCAAACAGCCGGTACATGGGCACCGGCTTTTGGTTGAACGCTACTTCCGGGATGATGATGTGCAGCCCCTTCTTGCCGCTCAAGTACACCTCAAAGTCGTAGGCCTGAAGCCCATAACTCTGCAGGCGCTGCACTGTCACCTTGGCGTCAGCGATGGCGTCTTGGATGTCCTCTGCGTCCAAGTCGAAGTACAGTGGGCCGCTGTACTTGGCTGCATCCAAGTCTTCCCTCGTTGGCTTCTCTGCCAGTAGAGTGTCCACCGCCAAGATGGTAACGAACGTGGGGCGCACACCCTCCAAGGTCTGCTCTGCTTGGATAGGCTGCCACGCTTCCTTGCCACCAATGAGTTGGTAGTATTTGTAGAGCTTGGCCATGGTCAGACTCCCGGAAATGTAGAGTCGAAGACTGCTCGCTCAAGTATGTATGGCACACCCTCTACCGTGTGCTTGTGGACGTTGTGGGCGCTTCGGTAGGCCAGCGGGAACTTGACCTCAAAGCGACCCTTGTGGGGGATGTAGGAGACTGAACTGTAGAACACCTGCCAAAGGAAGACGCCTGCAGCGACCTCGACCGGTGTGTGCCCTACTTCAACGGTCTTGCCGTCACCGTCTACCCAAGTGGAGTGGAGCCCGCCGTTCATGGTCAAGCCAACGTCGGTGCAGGTCAGCACTCTCATTGTCTGGGGTTCGCCGTAGAACAAGGAGAACACCACAAGTTGCTTGTCTTTGTAGGCTGCGAAGCGGTGAGCACTGCGGCAAGCTTCCCAGCGGGATATGGCTTCCGGGGGTAGGGATTGGGCGAAAGTGTCAGAATACTGACGCTCCAGTAAAAGTTGTGGATTTTCTTGCATAGGGGGTTTCGTAAGTGAAGCGACGGATTCTACGGCAATTAAGTGCCGCGAATCCAGTCTCGAATTGAATCTCGTGTATTTTCCACCCGTTTAACAAGGTCGTCGTTGTCCATCAGCATGCCCAAGAGTCTGGTTTGGATGGTGTTGTTGGCCACCGCCACCTTAATCCGGGGCTTGCGTTTCTGCCCCATCCTGACGACGCGGCCAATGGCCTGCCGAGCAAGAAGGGGCGTCGTCGGGGTCTCGACAAACAGCATTTCGCTGCAGACGCCTTGGGCGTTGAGGCCTACGCCTGCCGACTGGGGCTGAGCGACAAGGATGCGCACCGTGGGGTCTTCCATGAACAACTCGAATGACTTGTTGCTGTTGGCTTCTCCATAGGCGGCGACCGCCTTGTGCCCTTGGGCAGCGAGGTACTCCATGACGTTGCGGGTGGTCATCTTGTAGAAGGTCCAGATGATGAGCTTGGAGTCCGTTGGCAGCACCTCTTCAAGCGTCTGGTCGATGATGTCGTAAATCGCACTGCGCTTGTCCTCACCGCTGAAGTGGGCCCAGTTGCAGACGATTTGCTGTGCTGCGTGGAACAACTTGGTGCTGGTCGTGGCGTCGATTTTTGTACCGTCACCCAAGAGCAGCAACTGCTCTTCCATCAGCCGCTCATACAACTTGGTGTGCGCCGGGTCAAGGTCGTAACTGCAGTCCGGGAACTGCGGGTCAAGGTCAAGGCCAAAGAGGTCTTCCTTGGTGAACTTGACCGTCTGCAGCGCCAAGTTCGCGGCCACTTGGTCCAGCAGTTGCCACTTGGTCACCTTGCCAAAGAAGTCTCGCTCTGCAACGTGCATGTTCTCGAAGTGGCCGAAGGTCCGGTAAAGCTTCGGAGTCTTTTGCTTTATATAGACATAGGCATCAGTCGGCTTAGAGGTTGGGGTGCCAGTTAGGAGCTGTAAGTTATGCCCCAGTGAGAGTCTAGCTACGTTTTTATAAAGTATTGAAGATGGGTTTTTTAGTGAGTGCGACTCATCTACGATTATTTCTAAGTCATAGCTGTTCAGTGCATGATACAACTTCTCGTAATCCATACGAAAGATTGCATGACTCATCACTACAAATCTGGCAGTAATGTTTAATTTACGCCGCTCTGTAGGTGTCCCACGATAATCTGTTACAGAGTCTGTGAAGCGGCGCAGCCACTTGCACCACTGCGGGATGATGATAGGTGGCACCAAGACCAAGGTGGTGTCCTTGCCAACCATCAGGCTGACGGCTGTGGACATCACTGTCTTGCCGGTGCCTACTTCGGAGAAGTTGGCATTACGTGGGTAAGCGGCCAGCTCTTCGATACCAGCCACTTGCTTGTCAGCAAGGGTGAATCCAGCCTTGGTCTGAAAGTCGGTAGCAGCGTCTAGCGCTGCGAAGGTGGGGAACATCAGCGCACCAAGCTGAGGTGCAGCTTGATTCCGTGCGCTTGGCAGTAGGCGGTGAAGCCCTCTTGGCCAAGTAGGCATGCCAGTTCGCCAAGGGTGCCGCCTTCCGCCGGTCGCTCTAAAATCTTCTTGGCTGTTGTCGCATACATGACAGCAGCCTCCTGCCCTGCCCAAGTTGACAAGTCGTATCGGGCCCAGCACAGGTTGAAGGCCGGCCACAGGCTTGGGTCCTTCTTGACCAAGAGCCCTATGCCTGCCGGGTGCCCGCCCTTGGGGTGGGGAAGCACGTAGGAGGTCGGGTGCTTGGGGGACCAGTACCACTTAGCTAGTTGCTTGAAGTTCATTAGATTTTGCTTTCTTAGTTGGGATTGGGTCGATTCTCTGGAGCCATGATACGGCAAAGTCCGCTTCGTTGGTTTCTACATAGGAGCCTGTGTCGGTCAGTTGCTTGATACCTTGACCTGTGCAGCGGAAGATTCGACCTCTACCGCTATGCTCACCTTGGAAGGATTTTACAGTCACCGTCAGCCCGATGTTAGGGCTCTTGGATTGGCCTAGGCCGCCCACTACAAGGCAGCGGTCTCCAGCGGATATGGGTCTCATGATAGTTCCTTTTGAAGTTTTTGTATGTCCAGTTTCAGGGCTTCTATTTCCTGCCTAAGCAGTTCGCCCTCTTGCTCGTTTGCAACGGAGCGCTTGTACTCACAAGTGACGCACCGGCTGCGGGGGCTGAGCGGTGCAGGGGTCAGGCATTGGTAGCAGGGTGTCATAGGGTAGACCATTGAGTTGCCATGGCTTTTGCAATACTCGCACCCGCATAAAATTTTCATAAAGCACTTTCTTAAATGGAATCTATTATTACATATCCAAGGCAGAGCGCCATCCGATGAACCGGGGGAATCGGGGTGCGTCTTTCACACCATACGACATCGAGCGGTACTTCAGAATCTTACCCTCTAGCGACTGGCCGAACAACTCCGTCCGCTCCGCATGAGATAGCTTGCCGGGGGCGCAGTTGAACTGTATGCCAGTCTTCAAGTCCTTCACCACGAAGCCCCCTACCATACCTTTGCCTGTCAAGCCAGCGGCATGGGTGCTTCTCTCCGTATGACCAAGTTCATTGGTGAAGGCCTCGTTCTGGTTTTCGAGTGCTTCGTAAGCTGACAGAATCACTGCTTCTGAATCCTGAAACGGCTTCATCTTCAGCATGTCCTGCGACTTGGCAGTGCTGCGACCGTACTTGTACTCTGCGTCAAGGTTGCGAAGGATAGCGCCTTCAAAGCCGCGCTCAAGGGAATCGCTGTAGTAAGCGTCTAGCTGGTCTTGGGACTCAATCAGCGTCTGGTCCAGCACCTTGATGAAGTCTGGTAGGTCCCGTGCCTTCAGTCGGGCCAAGCGCTCAGTGTAGGGTCCTGCACCTGACAAGTCGTCGAACACGTAGAACGTAAACTCCGGCTCGCCCTCGTGAGACATCACGGCAGAGTTTGTGGCGCGGTAGCAGTCTGGCGCTGCAGGCGAACCGACGATAACCTCACCATCCAGGTTTTGGTACTTGGACAGCATCTCCCGGATGTGCAAGTTCGGTACCGGCTTCAGCGACCGTGTGAGCGCCCCGCCGAACTTGGTGACAACGCGGATTCCGTCGAGTTTGATGGATGCGAGTTTTGGGAAGGTTACAGGGCCTGCGGCCTCACATGCTAAATTAGTCTTAAACATTTAGGTTTTCTCAATTGGTTGAAATACTTTGGTGCCGTCGGGGAAGTGGCGGTAGGGTCCGATTCGGCTTGGGAAGGCCAAGATTGCGTTGCAACCGGGGCGTCCGTCGTAGGGCTTGAGTTCAAGGCCTTGGTACTGGTCTGCCGGCGGTGTGTAGGGTTTTTCGGGTTTTGTCATAGTTTAGGCAAAATAAAACAGGGCCTAGGCCCTGTTTGTTGTGGAGTTAAGTCCGATTAAGCGGCTACGCGCCACACGCCCACAGCATCCTTGCCGTCAATGACAACAGAACGGACGGCGAACTTAGGAGCGCCTTCACCGTAGGACTTGCGGTAGTTGGTTACAGCCGCAGACAAGCGGTTGATAACCTTGGTCACGCTTACAACTTCGTCTTCGATGAAACAATCGCCTTCAGCCAAAGAGGCGAAGTCATACTTGTGCTCCCGTTTAACGGTGCGCTTGGGGAGAGGAATGTTTTTGTGAATGGTCAGTGCCATGATAGTCTTTCGTGGTGGTTGATGGAAATCTGAGGAAGTCAGGGTTGATATTTTATATCAATTCCCTTGGTCGGGTGGTGTGAGTAGAAAATAAATTTGCTGTTGTCTACACTGGCCGCAAGTTCTAGCGTGTTTGGCCTCTGGCATGCTTTGAGGTCAACAGCTCTGCGGTGTGGTGCCTGTACAACAACATGCTTTGCGTCTAAAGGTATCAACTTGAGCAGCTCTGCCAAGTGTTCAGTCTCGTAGGGCAGCGGCCCGAAAATCTCAGTCTTCATCTCTGCATCCTCAGCCATGCTTGGTCGATGGCCGCCTTCGGTATGCGCGGGGCATGCCAAAGGCAGGTGTCAAGGCCTCGGATAATCAGCTTGACCGTGGCTTTCTGCAGCGCGTTGCGCTCTATCTGGTGTAGGCAGGCCCGGAAGTCGGACTCCAGGGCCTTGGGCGGCTTCTTTGAGGCCAGCAGCACAAGTTCCATTGTGGCAGCAACACCTGTCAGAAGCTCAGCGCAGGCCTCGCCCTCGTCTAGCATGAGAATGGCGATCTTTTGGTCCATCACTGCCCGTTGCAGTGGGGTCACTGGTAGGCCGATCATCGCAGAAAAATCTCGATAACAGCCACAACCAACCACACCCACGCCAAGAGTTTTCCTGTTGTGGTTGGTGTGTGCGGGGCTATCCAAACGGCGGACATAAGAAGAGCGAGGTCTACTGTGGTCATTTTGTTTTCTCAGTTTTGGGCATAGGGAACCAGCCACGTATCCAAGTGGCTTGTGGGCTGTACTGGCCGATGGTGGCGACACCGCCTTCCGTCAGCAGCAGAACCTTGACACCTCGAGGGGTGTCCTTGTTAATTGGCAGCCAGTACACGTCCGTGGCGACGGCTGCTGTCTTCTCAGAATTCACCTTAAAATTCATGGTACTTTTTCGGTTTGGTTAGTCCTCGGTCTTGGTCCAAGGCCAGTACGAAGGACTCAAGTGTTTGTGGGTCAAACTCAAACACAGGCGGCACACCGGGCCGGTACCGTGTCGCAGTCGTCATGGCCAAGGTTTCCAAGGACTTGCAGGCTCGGGCTGGGCAGTTGAAACCTTGTGTGCATTGGCCATACTCATCACAGCAGTTCATGTCTAATCCTTTCCATGGTCTGGCGGCGGCCAACGGTATCACCGCCAAGCGTATCACAGTAGTTGAGCACCGATTCGTGGGCCTGCAGCAATAAGTCAAGCTCGCGGCGCAGCTTGATACCCTCATCACGCAGGTCGAGGTTGGCGCAGCGGAGTTCCATGTTCTGGGTCAGTTCCCGGTTTGGGTCTGCATACGCGATGGCTGAGAGAGCTTCCGAATACTCCTCATAGTCATCGTCACATAGGTTCTGTCTGAGGAACCTGTCTACCATATCAAAGTCGGGTGTCATGCGTTACTCCTGCTATTTTCATAATGATAAAGCTCGTAGAACCGAGCCTTCTGCCACTGCCCCAACTCCCACTCTCCGGGGATACCCGATGGACTCGCATATCGCACCATCAACACAATTCCGAACAATGTCTGCTTGTGGGCGAATTCTACAGCGTCATGTCTAAGACTCATGCTCTTTCCTTATAAGTTGTAAAGCGCTTGGCTGTACCTTCAGTCTCAATACGAGACCATATTTCAGCTTTAAGCTCAGGGCTGTAAGTATTCCAGTTAGCTACTTCTAAGTAGTGCCTACCGCAGCCAGAGCAGACATCCTTATAAAGTGTATCGCATAGCGCAATACACGGGGAGTCAGGCCTTGTCATAAACCTTCGTCCGCTAGGACTTCGCTGATTAATAGTAGAAATAGGCTCTGGTCTAGGTCTGGCATGCTCATATACACCTCATCGCTGAACTTATACTTGTTTATATAAGCATGTGCTACTGCTCCACAGCCCTCAACCATTGTTGGAGGGGCCTTTGCCAAGGTCCTGAACTCCGAGCTTATGGGTCCATGTTGGCGGTGAGCATCGTCTGGGTGGATGCGGAGTTCGTCATCAAGGCCCCACTGGATTGGTACATCCTCCCACCATGTTCGGTTGGTGGCCTCCTGCTTGCGTTGAATCCGAGCGCCCCGCGCTGCTGCAAAAAGTAGTCTGCTCATGTTTTGTCTCCAATGCCGTGGGTCAAATACCAAGTCTTGCTGTCAGCCATTGCACCGCAGCA
>ERZ650304.518-NODE-518-length-19898-cov-13.188883_pt1 | contig 19898 bp, 26 predicted proteins | sample MGYA00376240_ERZ650304 | MGnify/ENA primary metagenome ERZ650304 (study PRJEB26733, sample SAMN07839271) | wastewater metagenome | biome: small river; feature: stream; material: water | place: USA: North Carolina | collected 2016-03-01 ... | reverse complement strand
TCAGACGTGTGCTCTTCCGATCTCGCTGGTCGCTGTCTGGGCGCGCCTAATGAAATCGGCCTCAATACCCCCCCCCGCCGGGCCTGGTCTGACCAGTGCTAGCGGGTGCCGCCCCAGGCCGGTCGGCCCCACCCCTAAGGGCTTGCGCTTGTGGGGGTGGTCACCCAGCGGGTAGCTCAAGGTGCTCCGCGCTCTGGAAATGGTTTGACCACTCGAAGCGCTCCCATTCACAAAGCACCATCTCCGGCATCGGCTCACTCTTCTACTAAGCCAGGCATGCTGCCAGTGGTCCTGCCAGAACGCCTGGCAGCGCGGGCTGAATTATTCGCGTCCGATTTCAAATCCAAATTCGGTTTCGAATTTCCTGCCGAGCAAACTTTTTTCAGAAATCGACATTTGCTGCTTTTTTGGCCCGCTGCGGCCCGCTGCGGACCGGGGTCTTTTTGTTCTCGACGGGAAAATTACCCCTTGGGGGGTCCAACGTGTAGGAATTGTAGTTTTGAAATCAGGCTCTTGATCGTGCAGCCTCCCTCCCATGAGCGCCCCTTCCCTTGTTGTTGTTAGGAATTCAAACCTGAAATCGGTTGAGAGTCTTGCGAAGCAGTGGCGGGTTCCCGAAAGCGTCATCGTCAGAGAGTGCAAAGACCTTCTGCTCCTCCCGATCGAGGCCGCTGAGGCCCGCATGCGCGAGGAGGTTCCGACGCAGCCGCAGCCCCGCCAGCGAAAGGCGGCCTCCCGTGGGTAACGGCGGTCACTATGGAGGCATCGAGTACTCCATCCATACAGACCCGGTGGTCCGCGCGTTGCCCGCGTTTGTCAGGGGCACATACATCCAGCTGTTCAGCCTCCCCGAGAACACCGCGCTGCCTGGGTTGATCTTGGCGGGCAGACTCGGCCTGGCGGAGTCGCTCGGCCTGGATCTGGATATCTTCGATGACCACATCGCCTTGCTGCGGCAGCAGGGTCTTGTCTGCGTAGACTGGGCGGCGCGCGTCTGCTACGTGCCTGCCAAGGCGCGCATGGTATGCAATGCCGCCCCCTCAATCTGGTCAGCCAGGCACTGGCGAAAGGTGATCAACAGCGCGCCGAGCTGCGCGCTGGTCGAACAGGCTGAACGGGATGCGCGGGCGCTGCTCATGGGCCGCCTGCGCGCGAGCCGAGGCGATGGGCGCGGCAAGGCGATCCTGGCCAGCTTCCTCCATGGGGAAGCCGTCGGCTCAGCCCAGGCTGACATCGTTCTCAACACCGTGGCGGCGCCCGCCCAGCAGCCGCTGCCCTTTGCGTGGGAGCCGCCGCCCAAGGACGGCGCGCGCCCGCACCTGCACGTTCTTGAACCTGAGGAGGTGAACAGCCCCATGCCTACGCCGATCCCCAAGCGGGACGACCGAGCCGATGCACCACCGGAAAGCCGAGAAGCAGCGGCCAGCCCAGACCCCAACTCCGCCTCTGCTGTGCCGACCGACGATGATGCCGTGACCGCATTCCAAACGATCGTCCAGGCGGCAGGCGGCCCTGGTGCTGTCGGCATGGCGCGCGTCTATGCGAGCGACGCCACCGGCCTACCGGGTAACGCTGCCATCACCTGGTGCCAGCTCTGGGCACGGCTTCGCCGCGAGCGCCCCGACACCACGCTGCAGAGCGCGCAGCTGCTCGGCGAATACGGCCGCGCAGGCGGCTGGGTTGGGCTCCGATGCCCGTGGCAGGCCATGGTCAAGAGCCTGGCGAACCTTGCGGCAATGCTCGATGAGGCAGAGGACTGGCACCGGCGCGGTCGCCCCTCCGCGCGCAGAGGTCAGCAGGGCCCGCGGGTTCAGGGCGAAGCCAGGGCGCTCGAAGAAGCGCGCCAGACCGACGAACAAAGTCGCAACGCGGAGCATCTGCGACGGCAGCTGGACGAGATAGAGGCTGGCGGGAGGGTGGCACATGGAGGCTGAGCAGAACGCGATGGCGGCGAGCCATCTGTCGCGCGCTCACGGCAACGAAGACCGCATCGCCGCCAAGCATGCGAGCTACGAGCCCACGGCCGCAGATGACGTTCTCGGAGGTCTGCTTTCGCGCCTGGAGATTCATCCAGGTTCCTTACCAGAGCCTCCGCGCTGCTCCGAGCTGCAGGGCCAGGAGACCGAGTGTTCTGGCGGCAGTCACAGCTTCACCATCGGGAGGCTGTCCTACCACGTTCGCCATTGCCCGCTGGTGACGCGGGCCGCCCAAAGGAGGCGCATCCCGACCGAAGCCAAGGCGCTGGCGGAGCTGCTCGCCAAGTGCGGATACCGGCGGCTCAACCCGGAGGACCGGCGCGACGTTTCTGGAGTCCTACTCGAGGCGCTCGAAGAACGGTCCGAGGTGGCGCGCATCGCCGAGCTTCTGCGCGCAGTTCGCTACTATCGCAGTCACCCTCTCGACCGCACGCTCATCTTTGACGGCCCTCGGGGGCTCGGCAAGACGCACGCGCAGCTCGTCATCCACTTCGGGCAGCTGCAGCTCGGCGTGCGCTCACGCTACCTGACCAGCAGCGCGCTGGCGTCGATCGCCAAGCGTCGGCAGTCCGCCGACCCCGAAACGAGCGCGGAGGCCGAGCAGGAGCTGCGCTTGCTGCAGGCCGCCGAGGTGCTCGTGTGGTCGGACGTGGCGGACCGCAATGACCACGCCGCCAACATGGCGGCCACGACGCAGGACATGCTCGAGCACTTCCGCGGCACCATCTGCGCCAGCTCGAACTGCAGCCAAGAAGATCTGACCGAGCACCCAAACGTCGGTTCGCGGGCCACCTCGCGCCTGTTCGCCGATCACCAGGGGCGTGAGGCGTTTTGCATCGCGCTCGACGGACCAGACCAGAGGACCCGAGCCAGGCGCCGGCATCTGCGCTCGGTACCGGCCCCCAGCCCAAGCGCCCCCCACAAGGAGAACTAGGATGACGACCGCGTCAAGTCAGACCCCGGACCCCCGCATGGCGCTGCTGCAGGAGATCGGCGCCAAGGTCCCCGACCCCGTGCATGAGATCCATGCGTACGGCTGGGCCAAGCTGGAGCTGCTCGGGCACCGCGTGCTCTATGGATACCTCGACCAGGTCGAGTTTTGCGGCAGCCGCGTGCTGCGGATTCGCCAGCCAGTCAAGCAGCCCGGCGGCGCGGCGGATGCCGAGATCCAGCTCGTTGAGGTCGGCCGCTACGGCGTGGCCGCCATGTATGGGTGCGCCCCGCTGACCAAGATCCAGGCCCTGGCCAACCTCGATTGGGTGCGCGATCAGCTGGCCGAGCTCTGGCGGCACTCCACCCGCTCCCTGCCGGAGCGCGGCAGCTCGACGGGCGACCCGGACGACCTCCAAGACGACCAGGCAGACCTCGACCTGCCCGATGAAGAATGCCCTCACTGCCTGGCACCGGCCGGGCAGCCCTGCCGGCCGGGCTGCAGCGATGACGACGCTTCGCGCCCGCTGAATCTGAAGTCGAACATCCCCGACGCGGTTTCGCCCGCCACCTCTTCGGATGGAGACCTGTCATGAACGCCGCTACCGCCGCTGCCGCAACTTCTGCAAACACGTCTGCCATCCGGAAGATGGCGGAGCACATCGCCCTCACTGAAGCCATGGCCGCCTGTGAGGCGACCGACCCGGAGCGCGCGCGCATGATCTCCGCCGTGCTCCGTTACCGCGCCGCCTGGCGCGAGCTCGCCGAGGCCCTGGAGGAGTGCGACCGGCGAGAGCTGTGGAAACGCTGGGGCTTCGAGTCCTTTGATGCCTACTGCACCGAAGAGCTCCGGCTGAGTAAGTCCACCCTCACCCGCTACCGCAACGCTCTATCCTTCCTCCGGGACTTCGACGCCCCTGCAGGGTCCGGCGTCCCCCTGCAAAGCGTTGAGGTCGCCCGCAAAGCCCTTGAGGCCGGCGAAAGCGGCGAGATCGGTGCCGAGGAGGCAGGCGACCTGGTGACCCGCGCCCTGGAGGGGACCGAAGGCCCGCGGCAGCTGGCCGAGGAGCTCGATGAGGCACGCGGGCGCGGCGGCGACCGCGGCTACACCCAGCGCCTGTTTGGCGACGGCGCGCGGCGCGGTCCGGACCCGGTGGCACTGGCCAAGGCGCGCAAGGCCTGGGCGCGCATGCAGGCGGCCACCCAGCCGCTGCGCGAGCAGCTGCCTGCGCATGTCCTCAATGCGTTGCAGGTGGTCGCCTCCTACCTGAGCGCGCCGGATGGCAGCACCGAAGGCGGCGATTCAAAGGCTGAGCCGCCGGCGCCGCCCGCCGTTCTGGATGGTGACGATCTCGCGATGGCTCCCGATGGGCCGATCCCCTACGCACTTGCACCCGAGGCGCAGCAGCTCGTCCAGGCACCCGAGCAGCCGCAGGGCGGAGAGCCCACTGTAGGCCAGACGTTTGAAACGTCTGGGCAGAATGCAGGCGAACTGGAACCCGATGATGATGCCGCGGCCGCCCCACTGGTGTGCGGCGAGACCATCTACGAGCGCGAGGATGCCGCGCCGGCTGCGGCCACCCCGCAGGGCCAGGACCTCCTGCGCCGCTGCAATGAGCTTCTCTGGCTCGCTCCGCGCACGTCCACTGAAGACCTAGCCCCGCTGCGCGCCGACTTGACCGATCGCCTGGCGCGGCTGTCCGACGAGGATCGCAAAGCAATCAGGGCGACGATGGGCAGCGGGCGCTGGGAGCAGTTGGAGGTGGCACTCGCCAGCGCGGAGCAGGCTGAGAGGTTCACGGAGTCAGAGATCGTCTATGACGACGATTAAACAGGCGGCCCGCTTCGACAAGGCCGCGCCCAGGCCCGGCGACCGCACGTCGCCTGGGTCTTGTCGCACTGGAACAGCAAGGAGCCGCTCCCAGGAGCCCGCCCTCAGCCGATCGACTGCACAGGATGCACCTGCGGGTCTGCAACAAAGACACGCTTCAGGCGCATCGCCGCCCTTCTCACGTCGTAGGCGCGGCTACGAGAGGAGTCGTCTATGCCCGCTAGGCAGGGAAGACTACAGGATTAGCTGACTATGCTTTGTTACCACGGAACACCGATAGGGTCTGTCGCACGCAATCGAAAAGAATTGATCGGTCGCGCGATGTGTCTGTCCTATGCGTGGGGCGCGACAAATGAAAGTGCGATCACTCAGTCGGCCTTGGACCTTGTTCGCATTGCGTCCTACGTCCTGCTCGACTGCGGAGCATTTACCTTATGGCGGCGCGGATGCCCCTATGACTACGATCGCGTGTGCGACTGGTATCGAATGGTGCGCGACTCACGTCCATGCCCAGAGGTGTGGCTGTCCGTGCTGATCCCAGACGTCATTGACGGCGGACAACTGGAAAACGATGCACGGATCGACAGATTCCCAGCGGACCTTGCACCCTTTGGTTGGCCCGTCTGGCACACCGAAGAACCACTAGAACGTCTTCGCAGACTGGCCGCCGAATGGGGTCGCGTAGCGATAGGGGCAATGGGCCGGCACCGCGCTGTAACCGGACCGGCTTACACGGCTCGAATGGTCGAGATGTTCAACGGGCTTGCGGGACAGCGCGTGCAGATACATATGCTGCGCGGTCTTCGTTTGGCTGGTGGCCCGTTTCCGTTTGACTCGGCGGATAGCACCGACGTCGGACGGAATTGGAGCCAGACAACCTCTCGCTTGCGATTCGCGCTGGACAGATGGGACCGACGAGCCGCCCTGACGGCGCGGTCCTGGCACCCCAGGGTGACCACCGACAGTCTTTACTGTGGCGTGCGGCAGGTTACGATTTGTGACTACTTGGCCCAGCAAGCCGCATGACGAAGGCGCTCTTGGTCTGGGCAAGAATACTTACCGCCCCCGCTGCAGAAGCAGCGAAGCCGATCGCGAGTCGTACGGTGCCACATGCACCGCCCGCCAGCCGGTGACCGCAAGGGCCTCGGCCAGGTCGGCGGCGCGGTAGCGGGCGCTGGTCATCACGCGGTAGGTGCGCGTCGACCCATCGGCCATGGTCACGATGGCCACCGAGTGGATCGCGTAGCTCCCGGCCATGCGACCTGGGTGCAGCTGCGCGTGCATCGAGACGTTTCGAACCTCGGCATTGTTCCTGCGCAGCGGGCCCGCGTGCCAGTCGAAAAAGACCTTTGGAATGGCGCCGGCCATGAGCGTTGGGTCGCGCTCGGGCGGATCGTGCGCGACCTGGAAGTCCACCAGCGCCAGGTCGCCCGGTGCCGCACAGGTGTGCAGGTCTCGGAAGAAGCGCAGCTCGTCCGATAGGTTCGCTATCGTGGCTCCGAGGAGCGTATACAGCCGACGGGGCTTGCCCGGCCCCGCGTGCACCACCGGGTAGCGCTGCAGGTCGTGGAAGTTGCCGTGCACTGCCTCCACCTCGACCCCATCCCGTTGCAAGACCTGCACGGCGTGCTCGTTGGCGCGGGTGAGCAGGCTGTGGCTGATGTCGAGCAGGTACAGACGCCCGCACCGCCCCCGGCTCGCCAGCGCCTGAGTGAGGCACACCTCGGCCCGGCCGTCCCCGCTGCCGATGCCGATGACGTCCAGCGGTGGGTTGTCGGCGGCGATGCGCTCGGCCACCTTCTCAAGCTCCGCGAACTGATGCCCCCTCACCGCGCCATACGCATCGCAGACGGCCAGGTATTCGGCGGCGCTCTGCGGGTCCAGGTACAGAAACGACTGTTCGAGCGTCCCCCCAGGGCCGTTGACGACTGCGCGCAGGTCCTGGCTCATGCCAGTTGGGTCGTAGCGCGGGGGTAGGTATGCGTTGGGCTTCTGGCCGGCAAGCCCAGGAGGAGCATGCTCTACCACCCCGAGCTGCAGCTCGGGCACGGCGAAGAGTCGCGTTAGTGAGTCGGAGGCCGGGAAGGTCCGGCCGCCCTCGATGTTCCGGATCGTGTTCTCCGAGAGCTTGCTGCGCTGGGCCAGGTCGGGTATGGACCACCCAGCCGCCTCCCGGCGCTGGCGCACGAGCGCCCCGAAGTCCGCGCCACCGGGATCGCCGATGGCCAGCGCGAATTCGACGGCCCCAGCGAGCTGCGCTCGCTCGGGGTTTGCTCGCAACATTTGCAGGGCGGCTCGAAGAAGGTCCAGCACAGGATCTGTCATGGCCCAACCTATACCGCGAACCGAGCGCCGGCGGCTAGGCCCTGTGACCCCCACAACGTCTTACGCTCCAGCCTCAATGGGTTGCGGAAAATACGCAGCACGATTGGCCTTGAGCTCAACGGCCACAGCCGGGCTTGCTTGAAATGTGAACGAAGGGAATCTGAAATCTATTTTGAGAAAACGACCGGTTGGCCCGCTCCGGTCCGGTGCGGCCCGATCCGGTCCGGATGCTTGGAAATCTCCGACGGGACCAGGGCGCGGAAGTGTAAAAAAGTGCAGGAATCGGAGTTTTTCATTCCGCGTTGAGCGGTCCAGTCTGCCGCTCATGCACAACCGAACTGGACCCACTTCGATAGACCTTGAAATCGGCATTCCCTACGCCTGGGATAACTGGATCTCGAAGCGTTCAAACCCCCTGACCGACCTGACGTCGGCTGCGGCGCTCGTCGAGATGGCCGCGCGCATCGAGATCCCGATGCTCATCTGGGCCATCGTGCTGCGCCACCCGCAGGTGCAGAGCGAGTACCACGCACTCACCTTCAGCGACCCGGATCCCGAGCACTGCCCGACCTGCGGCGCGGTGCGTGCCACGTTCCGCCCTGTCCTGGACCGCAACACCTTCGAGCGGTTGCTACACGCAAGCCCCGAGGGACCGGTTCTGCACGGCTCCGTCATCATCACCAGCTCCGAGCAGAACGTGGTCCTTGTGCGCGGCCGGGATGCTGCGCGCACCGCCCTCATCAAGAACCCTCTTCACCGACCGGCAGGAGCTGTCCAGTGACCGTCGCGGCTCTCAAGGGAAAGACACTCACCGACGCCGAGATAGCCCTGGGCGTCGCCTACTTCCTCCAGCGCGGGCCCGACGATGTCACCGGTACCGCCGGCGAGTTCCTTGCTGGCATCGGCGGGGACAATTCCCTCGTCAACCAGCTGGCGCTCGAAAAGCTCGTAGCGGTACGCAAAGCCGGCCTTCCGCCCGAGAGAATGCCGCTGGAGCCCATCCTCCGCAACCTCATGGGCTGGGACACTGTCCGCGTCGCAATCGCCTTGGCTGAGGCCGAGGCCGCCGGGTGGCTCACCCCTGTGGGCAAGCAGGAGACGAACTGATGATCGTCACCCAGCATGATCTGGAGAGCGGCAAACTCGCCATCCTTCCTCCGGACTGGCGCACCCACGGCACCGCGCGCCAGGCCCTCGCCGTCCAGGGCCGCCGCTGGCAGAACCAGCTGGCCAACCACCGCAACATGCGCACGCTGCCGTCCGGCTCGGGCCTGGTCGTCGGCGCCGATTCGGACCGCGGCATCCTCATCGAGCGCGTGCCGAAGCGCTGGTGCTTCCGCGTGCTCCTCTTCGCGATCGTCCCCGGCTCCCCGAGTGCTGAGATCCTGACGCGCGAGGTGCCCGCTGACTTCGATGTGGTCGAGGTCGCTAGCAGCCAGGTATTGGCCTCGGTCCGCGGCGCGCCGCGCGAGAGCAGCAGCGGCGCCACGGGTGCGCTGCTGACCCTTTGCCTGCTGCTCCTTGCCCTTGTGGGAGCCTGCGGCCCGACGGTTTCACCCCTGCCCGGCGTCCCGCAGTGCCGGCCCCCACACCCGCCGATGGACCTGGCCGTCCCGACCGGGTGCCAGCCCTGCACCATCACCTACTGCCGCGGCCCCGAACTGCCCCCTTGCTCTGCCGGGTGCAGCGCGCCTCTGTCCTGCCTGCCCAAGCCCGGCGGCGCGCACTGCTGCGGCCTTGTTCCGTTCGTCGACCCCTACGCAGGGCTGCCGGACTGCCCGCCGATCGTCAAGGGCGGCCCCGGACGGCTCAGTGTGCCCGCCGCAGATCCGGCCGATGCCGGCGCCGCGGAGGTGCCGTGACGGCGCGCGGTTTTGCAGCCCTGGCCCCTGAGCGCATGCGCGAGATCGCTAAGCTCGGCGGCCCCGCCTCCCAGGTCGCCAAAGGCACCCACCGGTGGACCCCCGAGGAAGCCGCCGCCGCAGGCCGCAAGGGCGGCCGCTCGGTCTCGGCGGACCGGGAGCACATGGCCCGCATCGGCCAGGCCGGCGGCAAGAAGCGCGTCGAGCTTCTGCGCGCCCAGCAGGCCGAAGAAGCAGCGATGACTACGACCCCGGCCTCAGCTACTGATGCGCTTCGCTCATTGGAGATCCGCCCCAGCCAGACAGTGCACGAGCCGCTGGGCGAATACGCTAAAGCCCAGCGCGAGGCCACAAAATGACCCCACTCAAGGAGCAATTTTGATGCCGACGTACATAGGGTTTAGTCAGGAAAAGATTAAAGAACTATTCGCGCGCAGCCGCGCTATGGGCGGTTGTGCTGGGTACTTCTACCTGTGCCTGGCTATGGATATGAGACGCAGAGCGTCAGACGACATGCTCGACAACAATAACGTCGTAGCTGCTCACCTCGGCATTTCAATCGAAGAAGTGACAGCTCGCGCTACTCCTCTTGTCGACGCAGGACTAATCCGCTTTCACGCAAAAGCGAACTGCTATGAACTCATCGGCCTTGGGCATGACTGCCAGCGGCCGGGCCGCTACCCAGGTCGAGCCTGAGTTGTCTTTGATGCGCCTCGTCACCGAGCAGGAACGCCTGCAGGATGTCCCGGCTCTCCGGGTGCCGGCTTGTCTCCAGCAGTCCCCGGATATCGCTATCGATTTCGCTAGCGAGAGAGCAGTGGGGCAGCGAGGCGATTACATCGCGCCACCGCTCGGCGACCCGCACCGTCCGCGCGACATTGCAGCCCATGCGCGGGAACATGGGCATGTACCATATTTTATTTGCAGGGTCCGTCTTGATAAGACCCGCTGCTTCCACTCGCGCTATTCGGGTAACGAATTCGCTCTCAGATATATCGCACCTCCTTCCTTGGGCACTTCCGAGCGTTCATTGGTCGGTCGATTGCAACCCAAGGCGATGGTGGCGGTAGCAGCAGCCAGAACGCGTGCGAGCATTTTCATTGCGGTCACCTCGCCTCGGATCTGCGTACACACGCCTGCGCTTGTGCAAGCTGCGCAAGTGCGCAGTTACGTCCCGTCGAGCCCGCCTACGCGCGCCCGCACCTGTAAAACTGCGCAGACTCTCAGCATGGCCCCGGTGCTATCCGCCGGGCATGCTGCCAGGCCATGCGCGCACTACCCGAGGATCATCGAGTGCTCATTGTTGAGCTTCTGCTTAGTGGCTACACACCCCAGGAGATCGCAGGCAGCGAACTGGTCACATCCAGCCTGCCCAGCGTTCAGCGTATCGCGCGGGCGGCTGGTCTCGCGCGATCGGTCGGCGCCCCTGAAGGGCGCAAGCACGAATCTCATAAGCGCTGGAGTCGTCACAGAGATCGCGTGCGGCAGCTTCGCGCCGAAGGCTATAGCTTGCGGACGATTGCCGCACTTGTTGGTCTTCGGTCACCAACGCAAGTCTCCAACTTGCTCGACGAGGAAGAGGAAAAAGAGCTGCATTGATGTAAAAATCACTGGACAGCAAGAGCGCAGCGCGATACCCCTTGGAACATCAAGGGGTTGCGAATGAACACAAAATCCTCTCAGGCGATCGCGATTGAGTTTGCCGGCAACGGCTATGAACTTCTGATCTCGCACGACGGCCATGCGCCTCTGGTCAGAGACCTTGAACTGGCTCGCTGGCTGGAAATCGGGCGGGACCGAAAGATCCGTGACCTCATTACACGGTGGCTTCCTGAGCTCGGGGAGGTTTGCACCACGGTGGTGCAAACCTCCGATCGCGGCGGACGCCCCGGCCGCGAGTACCACCTCACCGAAGAGCAAGCCCTCTTCATCGCCGCCAAGTCCGAGACCCCACGCGCCACGCAGCTGCTGAAGGCGATGATCGCCGTCTTCATGGAGGCGCGCCGCCGGCTCGGTCTGGGCACCGCCGATGCCTCCCGCCAGGCGGTCTTCCGCCCCCAGCCTGCCCCGGCTCCGGTGCGCGCCTGGGACAAGACCCGGACCGAGCGCGACGCAGCAGCGGATGATGAGGACGACATTGCCGATCACCTGGTCCCGGCCGTGCCGGTCCCCACCCCGGCCGAGGTCCCGCTGCGGTCCATCGGTAGCGGCTCCATCGAGCTTGGCGGCTTCGGCTTTGCCTGCTCGATGCTGTCTGATGGGCGATCGGTGCTGATGCTGGAGGACTTCTACTCCGCCTTCGGCAAGCGTCCGACCAAGGCCCACAAGATCGCAGAGGGCGATGTGCGGGTGCGGCTGCCAGCGGTCCTGTGTCGGGAGGGCGTGGTGCCGTTTGTGTCCTGGCGCCTGCCCAAGCTCCTTGAGCCCATCTCCTACCGGCGCTTCGCAGACGACCCCGGAGACAACGAGGTCGAGGGCGTGGACCCCGCCGCGGTGACCGAGGTCTGCGCGACCATCCTGCGCGCGGTGGCCGCGGGCAAGATCCATATCAACAGCACCAAGGCCGTGGGCTCCGCGGTAAAGGTCCTGTCGGCGGTCGCCTTGTGTCCCTGGGAGGTGCGCATCCGGGAGGCGTGCGGGGTCGGTAAGGCTCTTGTCAAGCCGGTGCCGGCGAGCCTGGCACAAGTCGCGCCGGGCCTGGTGCCTGCGGGCGGCGACCCCTACGAGCTGATTGCTGATGCGGTGGCCAAGCGGCTGCGGGCCCGCCGGGTCCCGACCCCGGTCACCTCCCGCATGAGCGAGCCGGAGGCGCACGAGCTGCGCAGGATGCTGCAGAACATTGAAGGGATGCTGCTCGACCAGGCCGCGCGCGGCGGTGACTTATGAAGGAGGTCCGATATGGCAACGAATTTTCGGAAGGTGCTCAGCAAGCTCGTGGCGCTGTGGGCGGACTCTCCGCCGATATCGGAGCGCGAGCGGCGACGCATCCTGCGCGATGGTCTCAAAGGCTGGCGGGTCCCGACGAAGGCCGTTGTGGTCCCGAGCAGCGTTCGCCTCTTACCCGTTGGAGGTGTCCGATGAGCCTCTGCCTATCTTGTCTAAAGCCGCTTCCTGGCCGCGCCGCCCGCGAACGGAAAACCGCTGAGCTACCCATGGAGATCCATATGTACGCTGTTCTGATCGCACTGTTCATGATGCTTGCCTCAAATATCTCCGCTGCCGAGTCTGAGAAGAAGACACCCGTGGAGGTGCACAACGAGCGCTGCATGCAGGCAGATGAGCTCCAGAAGGCAGCCGTCAACACCTGCGTCGACAATTACGAGCACTGCATGCCCGGTAACAAGTCAGTCTGCGACCCCACCACCGGATGGGAGGGGAGCGTTTGTCAGAAGTCGAGCAGTCTGCGCTGGGACGCTCAGGATACCTGCCAGCAGTCGCTTAACTAGGTATCAGGCCGATGACACTCTGCCCATCTTGCCTGAAGCCGCTCGCAGGCCGCTCGGCGCGCACGCACAAGAACGCAACGTCGCGGCACCCTTGGCGGATTCCGCGCCGCACCTACTGCGGACGGCGCTGTCGCCAGGCAGATCGTAGGTGCCTGCGCCGGAGAGGCGCATGAGTCCGGAGACCGCAAGCGGCATTTTGGAGCGTGACTCCAGCCGCGAGACCGCCGCGCCCACGCAGCTGGACCGCCTCCGACTCGCCGCCCGGGTGGCGCTTGGGCTGGAGCCCGGGATCCTCTTGCGTCTGCGCGGGATGCGTCCGGCTGAGCTGATTTTCCAGGGCACTAGCCCGAGCAACGTGCGGATCTCTCTGGACGTGGACCTGCGGGGAGCCCCGCGGCTGGGTGCCGAGTACTTGCTGCCGGTCGACCCCTTCACGGTATCGGCGCGGGCCTGGGCCGATGCCCTGCTGGCAGCCGCTGCCGAGATCCCGCGGCAAGCCACCACGCGCCGGCGGCGCAAGGAAGGCGGCGCGCCATGACTGCCCTGGAAGCGGCCGCGCAGCGCGGTCCGATCACGCACTACGTTCGGTACTTGGAGCCCAAGGAGCGCGGGCTGCCCGACCTGCGGGGCGAGCTGCCGTGCGACAGCCTGGCCCAGGCGCACCTGGTCGCAAGGAGCGCGAAGGACAAGGGGAAGCGCGACGTTCAGATCCTAAGCAAGGAAGAGCGAGACCAGACCGAAGCGCAGGCCAAGGAGGGCCGCCAGCATGGATAACGCAGCCAAGACCATCGGGCGCCTCCGGGCCCACGCACGCGGAAGCGGACCGGAGGCCGAGATTGCCAAGGAGCTCCTCAAGAGCCTGGAGGCCAAGTACCCAGCCGCTGCGCGGGATGCCGACGCAGCCGAGGAGCCGACAGGGGAGATCCGCTTCAGCCTGAAGAACGCTCACGACAGGCGGCTGCTCGTCCGGCTCGCGTACTACCTGGGCATCGATCCTTTGTACGTGAAGGCAACGGCCAGCCGGGAGATCTGGCTGCGCGGGCCGCGCTCGGTGGTCCAGGCGGTTCCCGAGATGTACAAGCTGCTCGCCAAGCGGCTGGCGGACCTCCACATGGGAACCACCGTCGGCTTCCTGCTGGGCGCGCTGCCGCTTGAGGTAGACCGCAGCGCGGCCGGCAATGAGAAAGAAGGGCCGCAGCTCAGCGCTGATGCGCTGCAGGCTGCGCGCACCGCGATGCAACTGGCGCGGCGTGCTCCGCTGAGACGCTCGCTCGGACCGGGCGCAGCGTCTGCCAAGTAAAGCGCCGCGGGCGCTGCGCCAGGAGGTGTCGCCCCGCCGCCGAGCTTGACCGCTCGGTTGTGGAACAAGAAACGAGAGTGGGTAGCTCTATCGGCAGAGCTCCGCGCTGTAACGGAAGGTGCAGGTTCGATCCCTGCCTCACTCGCTGACTCCCGCCCCCGAGGTAAGTGGTTTTGTTCGTGGCTTGCTTGGCTCGGCCGAGGTGAAGGAGCGTGCATGGTGCACGCTGGGCTCGGAGTCTTCAGCGTCGATTTTCGATAGGACCCCGCGTGTCCATTGCGCGGGAAGGACGGCTACGGCTGTGAGATACCTGATACTTGCCGACGGAACGATCCAGGTCACCACAGAGCAGGAGGCGCTCGCCATCCGTGCGCACCTGCTTGCGGGGACGTCGGACATCGCCGCGCTGCAGGGTCGTCTGCGAGACCTCGGCGAAGTACTCCGCGCATGCCAGGACGAGCTCGGCGGCGCCGCCCCGGAAGCGTTGCCTGGACTTATCCGCAAGCTGCGCCTCATGGAGCCCAATGACCAGCTGCGCATCGAGCGGAACTACTGGCGCGCCCGATCGATGGAGCTTGGGGAAGAGGTCATCATCTGGCAGAAGCGCGCAGGCCGGGACGTTCTGCCCACGGCCGAGGTCTTCGCCGACCTCCAGGCCAAGGTAAAAGCCGCCTGCTCGAACTTTGCCGAGCTGCTGGCCGCCGCCAGGCCCGCGAGTAAGGACCGAGCGCTGACCAGTGGCGCTGACCGGCAGGCGGACAGACCCCCCCCCGAAGATCTAGCCCCGGCTGGGCCGGCGGCGCACAGCAATACCGGTCAGGAGCTCGGCGGCGGCCATTCCCCGCGCCTGGAACTCAGGCAGATCCGCGAGCGGCTCGGGATGTCCCAGCGCGGTCTGGCCGCAGTGCTCGGCCAGACCCAGGCCCGCATCTCGTTGATGGAGCGCGGGAATGCAAGGGTCACGCCGGAACTGCTCTCCGCCGCGCGCGCCCTGGGTTCTTCTGCCAAGCAAGAGGCAGAGGCTGGGCAGACCACCGCCCCGCAGGACGTGGCGCGCCCGATCGAGCCGTCCGCGGTGACGCCGCAGGACCCGCCGGCGGCGGCGCACGAGATGTCCATCTCAGATGCCGATCTCGATGAGCTCGCGGGCATGGACGCCGGCGAGGATGACGGAGCAGACGACGCACAGACCGACGGAGCGGACCTATGAAATCGCACCCTGCAGGCTTTTATGTCTTGTGGTTCACCGAGATGTGGGAGCGCCTGAGCTTCTACCTCATGCGCGCGCTGTGCGTGCTGTACATGGTGGGCCCGCTCGGGATGAACAAGGCCCAGGCCCTGGAGTGGTTTGGCCTGTACCAGGGGGCCGTCTATCTGACGCCGCTCGCCGGCGGCATGCTGGCAGACCGCAAGATCGGGATCAAAAGGGCGGTGGTGCTGGGCGCGCTCATCATGGTGGCGGGCCACCTGGTGATGACGATCGAGCACAAGATGGCGCTGCTTGGCGCAATGGCGCTGCTGGCGCTGGGGGGGGGCTTGTTTAAGCCTAACATGCAGGCGCTGCTGAGCGGCCTGTATCCGCCGGGAGATGAGCGGCACGACCGGGCGTTCGGCATGTTCTACGTCGCCATCAATGCAGGGGCGCTATTGGCGCCGATCTTCGGGCACCTGCTGCAGCGCCGCTACGGCTGGGGCATGGCGTTCGGATTCGCCGGCGTCGGGATGTGTGCGGGCCTGGCTGTCTTTCTGGTCTTTAACCGCTATATCGTCGACTGCCGGTCGACCCTGACCGCGGCGACCGGGGTCCCGCTCGACCCCGAGGCCGCCCCGCCTTTCCGGCCCGAGGACCCGCCGGACACCGGACGCCGCGTGGCCGCGGTGGTGGGCTGTTCGCTCCTGGCCTCGCTGTTCTGGGCGGTGTTCTACTCCGATGGGGGGACGCTGACCCTGTGGGCCGTGGAGTCCGTCCGCGGCGCTGCGGACAAGGCGGCGCTGACCGCGGCCATCAACCCTGCCTGCATCCTACTGCTGACCACGCCCATCGCCTGGGGGCTGGCAGCCTGGGGGCGGCGGCGCGGGCGGACGGTGAGCACGGCGACCAAGATGCTGCTCGGCTTCATCTCGGCCGCTTGTGCCTGCGGGCTTCTGGTGGCGGGTGCGGGCGGCAGCGCCAAAGACGTCAGCGTGGCGTGGCTTGCGGGCTTCTACCTGCTCATCACGGTGGGCGAGCTGCTCATTAATCCCATGGGAACTGCGCTGGTCGCGAAGATTGCCCCGCCCCGGTGGAAGTCATTCTTGCTCGGCGTGTGGCTGCTCTCCAGCAGCCTCGGCTCGACGCTTTCGGGAGAGCTCGGGCGCCTGTGGCCGCACCTGTCTCACAGCGCCTACTTCGCCGTATTGCTCGGGCTGCCGCTGTGCAGCGCCTCCGCACTCTTGCTGTTGTGGGGGCCGCTGTCAGAGGTCCTGCGCCAGACAGAGCTTGGGGCGCGTCGGACCCTGGAGCCTCAGCCCAGGCGCGGTGCCCGACTCCAGCTGCTGCGCGGAGAAAGGAAGGCGGCGTGAGGCGCAGATCTCCTTTCGGCGGGCTTCGGCCGGCGTCTCTTGGGGCCAGCGCGGCCGCCAAGCGCGTGAACGCCCAGCTTGCGGGCGCGCTGGCGCACAGCGCTGGCAGCTCCTTCGAGAAGCTGCTGACGCTCGCATACCTGGAGCCTCTGCTGCGGGCGGGGATCTTGCAGCACTTTGTGCGCATCCATCCGGAGGCCATCGTTGTGCAGCGTGATCCGCGGGGCCGGGCGCTGTGCCAGTTCAGCGCCCGGGCCGCCGCGGATTGGGTTGCTCTCACCTCGTCGGGTGTCTACGTCGCCCTGGAGGCCAAGAGCAGCGCGGGCACCCGACTGGCGCGGCGCGAGATAGCGCCCCAGCAGGAGCAGCACCTGGACGCCGCGGCCGGCATCGGGCTGAGTCTGCTCCTTGTCGAGCTGCGGGGCGCGGCGCGCGCGGTGTATGCGGTTCCCTGGCCAGCGCCCTGGGTCCGGCTGCGCAGCGCCGATTCGCTGGGCGAGCCCGAGCTCCGTCCCTACCTCGTGACCCACTGGCAGCAGTTCGCCAAGCGGCTGCAGAAAGCGCCTGTCTGATGTTCATCATTGCTGAGCCCGGCTCCGTTGTCTGGGTGCTGGTCCTGGGGCTGCTGGTCGGGTCGTTGCTGGCGTGGTTCAAGGCGCGGCGGCTGCTCCGATCCTCGGAGGATCTCTGCCGCGGGTGCTGCGGCACCAGCAGGTGGCGCTGCAGCAGCTGCACGTCGCGCAGTCGGCCACGCACGGCGCCGTCTCGCACCTCATCCAGCACATGAACGCCCGGTCGCAAGCCGAGGATATGCCCCCGAAGGGAGTGATCCTCCTGACCCTTTTCGGCGCCCCGTTCCGCGGGGATGCTTGAAGTCCCGCAGCACCAAGGAGACCGTGATGAGTAGCAGGAAATCCAAACCATCCCCCGAGCCCATAGCGACCCAGCACCCGCTGGAGCGCCTGCGCGCGGCGCAGACCAAGCTGGCGGAGATCGCGGCGGCGATTGCCGATGTTGTGCGAGACGTCGAGGCGGCCAACATCTCGCTGCTCGCCGGCCCCGCGCTGCGGCGCCTTGAGGCAGAGGCCGAGATGGAGCCGCTGGTCGCCTCCGAGCAGATCGACGGGATCATTGATGCGCTCACCCAAGTCGAGAGCCAAGCCAAGAGCGCGGCCTCGGATGCCCGCGAGTCGGGCAAGCTCGCCGAGCACCTGCTCTATGCGGTCCGCTCGCTGTATCGCGAGGTTCTGGCGCGCGGCGACCGGGAGAAGGCCCGCATGCGTGAGGTGGAGGCCTCGCGGCAAAAGACCCTCTTCCCTTCTGAGGAGCGTAACTGATGAGCTCCAAGACCGTTGAGCGCCTGGGCGGAGTGTGCCGGGGAAAAGAGACCATCATGATCTACCCCGATCTCCTACTTACCCCCAAGGACCCGAAGCACTGGCTGTATGGCAAGGTCTCTGTCGTGAGGTACGACCCGGAGTGCGCCGACATGCAGCGGCTCTGTTGCCACATCCGCGAGAACGGCCCCAAGCCGGTGACGCTCTGGGTGCGTGGCAGCGGCGCCGAGCTGACGCGCCATGTCTATGCCGGCAATCGGACCGTCATCGCCACGCGCATCGTAAATACCGAGCGAAAGGCCAATGACCTTCCGGCCTACGCCATTGAGTGTCACTGTCATCCCGAGAACGCGTTGTCCGAGAAACAAGCGACCGAGCTTTTCGGGCTGGCCAATGAGCTGCAGGTGGCCAACGACTGGATGACCCGCATCCAGGGTGCCGCGGAGCAGGTGCGGTGCGGCGTCCCGATCTCTGTCGCCTGGGAGAAGTGGAACTTCCCGAGCGAGGCGGTTTTGAAAAAGTGCCTGCGCGAGGAAGGCGGCATCCTTCAGGCGGCGCCGGCCGTGCAGGATGCGCTGGCGAGCAGGCTGATCACGCTGCCTCGCGCCCTTGCGATCGCCGCCCTCCCGGCCAAGATGCAGGTCCAAGCACTGCAGGGCAAGGAGCGAGCGGCTCGGCCTACGCAGATGATGGGCATCCGCCGACCCACTCTGCTCAAGCTCAAAGAGGCCGTGCAGGGTGACAAGCGGCTGCAGGATCTCAGCGCGGCAGACCTGCTCGGCGCGCTCCTCGAAGGGCCTACGTATGTCGGAAGCGATATTCATGCGCTGGCCGAGGTCCATCGGCTGATTGTCGAGGCGCGAAAGCCGGGTCGACGACGGAGCCCGGATGCTGCCGAGGCTCCTCCCGCGGACCCTCGGCAGCTGTCGCTTACCTAGACCGCTCGCGGGGCAGCGGTTTTTGCGCCCCGGTTGAGTCGTCGGCTCTCACAGGGTAGAGCGGGCGGAATCCTCCGCCCAGGCAGGTTCAAGTCCTGCACGACTCTCGAAGATTGGCTCCCTGCTCGAGCAGCTTGTGGCCTCCACAATGGGGTGGGGCCTGCGGTCTGCCCAGGAGCCTGGTTCCCACAGGGATCACCGATGCCTGAAGGACGATTAGAAGAACTATTTGAGCAGCTACTCGAGCGCATCGACGCGCTGGTGGAGGCGCTGGAGTCACAAGTCCCCAGCTCGGGCTCCAGCGAAGAGGAATACGTAACAGGGGGAGAAATGGCCAAGCGTCTTGGCATGACGTACAGGCAGTTCAAGCGCGCGTACACGGAGGGGCCGCACATGCACGAGCTGCGAGCGGTCGCCATCAAGCGCGGAGTCAAGCAGTGGCGCTGGCCCGTGCGGAAGGTCACATCGATTCTAACCCAGAGACCCGCGAGGAAGTAAATGGACCCCAACACGGAACCGACGATCAAGCGCCTGGAAGACGATCTCGAAACGCAGCGCCTGGCGAACCAAGAGCTCGTGCGCGCCCTGCAGAACCAGGAAGCCGAACAGCTCAAGATTGACCAGGGGCGGCACCGCAGCCTGGAGTTCTTCCAGGGGCTTGTAAAAGAGCAGGATGTCGAGCGTCGTGCCGCCGCCGGCTTGGTCGCCTGCCTGCAGGAGATCGGGGAATGGCGCGCGGAGGTGTCCGTCCTGCGGCGCGCCGCAGAGGTGCTGCGCGCCAACGCGATCTCGCTGGCCGCCCACCGGAACGGGATCGACCAGACGAACCGCTTTATCAAGAAGCTTCAGGACGAGCGCAACCAGCTCCGCGCGCAGCTCCTGGAGGCGGAGAGCGAGATCGCACGCCTGCAGATTCTTGTCAGCACCCCCATGTCCCTTGAGCAGCACGCGGCAGAGCCCGCGTTCGCCTCCCCTTCCCCTGTCTAAGGAACTCGCCATGGAAAAAAGAACGCTCACGCTTCACGGTCTCCAGCTCGTTGCCCTCAATGTCTGTAAGGAAGGGAAGCGGCTCTTCCTGCAGGAGGCCGGCATCAACACGAGCCGGCTCGGAGATTCCGAGCTCGACCTGCCGATTTGTTTCGTCCGCCTGGACCTGCCCGAAACCGGGGAGACCTGGATTCGGGCCGTCAAGACCGGCTTCCTGCCCTGGCTCATCTCCCGCAACCTCTGGTTCCCAGGCCAGGCGCTGGCGGGCCAGGCCGGCGAGCCGCCGGTGCGTGACGCGCTGGTCAAGCTGCTCGCGGACGGCACCTGGAGCGTGCGGCATGCGGCGGCGCAGGCGCTGGCGGGCCAGGCCGGCGAGCCGCCGGTGCGTGACGCGCTGGTCAAGC
>ERZ650304.517-NODE-517-length-19901-cov-7.076439_pt1 | contig 19901 bp, 46 predicted proteins | sample MGYA00376240_ERZ650304 | MGnify/ENA primary metagenome ERZ650304 (study PRJEB26733, sample SAMN07839271) | wastewater metagenome | biome: small river; feature: stream; material: water | place: USA: North Carolina | collected 2016-03-01 ... | reverse complement strand
CTACACAGGCGAAGACACTCTTTCCCTACACGACGCTCTTCCGATCTTGTCGGCTGTACGCACATTCGTCTCCCGACCCCACCCCTCCCTGGCTGGCAGTCTGGACGTCTAGACGGCTGATCGCGGGCGCCTGGACGCCTGGACGTCTCAAGTATGTTTCACGGCATGTTCCACGCTATGCAGGGCAGCCAGGGCAGGGCAGCCAGGGCAGGGCAGGGCAGGGCAGGGAAGGGCAGGGCATAGCGCGCCATCTAATGAACGGGCGCCCGTGCGCGTGGCAGCAATCATGCCAGACCAACGAACGATACCGTTCGTCGGAAAGTCTGCGATAGCGCTTGCGCTGCTAGCATGGAATCTACTAGATTCAACTCACACACAAGCCAAGGGGAAATGAAATGAAGGTCAGAATTCAGCATTGTTGGGGAGGCGGAGAAAAGTATTATTTTCGCGCTCTTGTTTGTGGCGGATTGCTTTTACGGGTGAGCGAGGGTGAACAATGGTCGCGAAGTATCGCGAAACGGATGCTTGATCTTATCGCCATTGAAACCGGATTGTCTCGCGCATCCATTCGATTCATTCACGTATAGGAGCGACTGACAATGAACGCGCACTATTGTTGCCAGTGTCGTAACAATGCCGGAACCATTGGATGCTTTGTCTACACTGGAAACATATCCGATAGCTTTGTCGAACTGTCACCCACATTCAATTCGTTAGTAGATTTATACGCATGGTTTCGCGCTAACGGATGGGTTTCCGTTGGTCCTCTTTGGGATTGTAGGAGCGAGCAAGCATGAACCGCATTCACAAACGCCAGCGTGAAGCCTTGAAGGCTTCCAGGCATTGCCAGACGGCATCGGAACGCATCCGCGCCAAGGCTGCGGCAATCCTCGCTGATTCGATCAAGTCTCAATCCGCGATGCTTGCGGAGCGATACGCGCGCATGATCGAGAGGCTTTACAGTCTGTCGGAACGTGCGCAAACGGCACGCGAAAGCGTGAGGGGGCGCGCATGAATACCCTTAGGCAATGGGAGTCTATCGTGCGCTCCGTATATCACATAGCAGAGTTAACCAATCAAACATCGGGACAGCTACAGGAAAGTTTGAAGCGCCGTGTATATGATGAATTAGCGCGCAAGTCTCCAAAGGGGCGCGCGTGGTATTGCGCATATACACAGGGCTATGTACGCGGGTTGATTCAATGCGCGCAAAATCGCCTGTGGACGTTGGTAGACTTCCGTTATGAATACAACGGAGTGCTCTATAGCGTAAACAAAAAGATAACGCCAAACACTGATAGTCTGTATTCTCTCACGCTTCCACAATCCGACTGGCAAGCTATGCCGGCTAAATTCTATTGGACCGGAACAGATAAGGTCTATTATTGACAAGGGGCGAATCGTGAAACTGTATCAAGTTATCGTTGGCAATATCGGCACAGTCTACGATGGCGTTTCATTCATGGAAGCAAAGCAAGCCTATTCTGACTATCGCCAGCAATCGCGCGATAATTACGGTAGAGCATCCGGCGAGACTGTCACGATGCTTTGTGATAATGAGATCAAATGGGAACATATCGGCACACAAGGGGCATAATCGTGGCCTATTTTTGGATAGAGTATGGTTTACGTGGAGCATACGCAGACGGCAATGGTTACATTGTGCAAGCTAATACCAGAAAAGAATTGCGCGAGATAATCGAATCAGAAGCGCGCAACATTGAAGGGAAGGGAGCAAGCAAGCGCATGATATCGTGGCTCGCTAATGCTGCCTGGGGACGGCACACGGGACGGAACAGCGGTTATCTTCCGTATGTTCTGCCAATCAAGCCTAGCGGATGCTCTAGCTATTCGTGGGGCTTATTCTGCGATACTTCCACGCGCGACGATTACAAAGAATACTTGAAACATAACGGCTAACAGCCTACGCGCATTATCAATAGTGCGCGTACACGGTTAGCAGTAAACGAAAGGGGCAGGAAATGAAAACGACAGCAATCGACGGGACGGAACAAGTCTATGATTCACGCGATATTATCGAACGTATCGAATACTTGGAACAATCCGGTATTGATTCCGACGAGTCCGCCCGTCTGGAAGAATTGAACAAGCGTGGAGACTTGACGGATGATGAAGCAAACGAGCGGGATGACCTGGAAGCCCGCGCGCTTGATTCCGACGATGCCGCAGAGCTTGGGGCTTTGCGCGAGCTTGCCAGCGAGTGCGAAGGCTATGCAGACTGGCAATATGGCGAGCAATTGATTTCGGTAGATCATTTCGTGTCGTATATCGAAGAATTGATAAACGATTGCTACGAAATGCCCAAAGATATGAATAGCGGCAATTGGCCATGGCGTCACATGAAAATTGATTATGAAGCGGCAGCGAAGGAGGCGGAGCAAGATTACGCGATTGTTACGTTCATGGGTCGCGATTTTTTAATCCGCAATTGCTAGGGGAAATCTAATGATTTCGATTAACTATCGCGGTGGGATGATCTCAGAACATGGGGACGGAATTTTCTATGTTCGCGCAAGCTACTATGCGGAAATGCGGGAATATAAAAGCATGGGAGCGGCCAAAGCGCATATTACGAGAGAGCACAATGCTTGGCGCAAGAGTGCCGACGCTGAGCACTATGCGAGACTTCGCGCAATAAATGGGGAAAAATAACATGAACCGCTATCAAGTAGAATATGGTGATATTGTCGAAGGGTCGCGCGTTATTGTCGGAACATGGCAAACGTCCGCGCCATCGTATATTGAAGCATTGGATAAATTCGACAATTCTTCAGATGATGACGGGTTTCATGCTTTCAGAATTCGTCGCCTAGATTCCGAGGGCTTGCATAATCGCTCACCATGGCGCGTATTAGATTAACAGATAAAGCCCGCACAATGCGGGCTTTGTCGGTTCATTTGAGCCGATGCGCAAAAGGGGCGCAGTATGAAAACGAAAGCACAGAAAGTAGTCGAGATCAAAGAGCAGACTAACGGGCGCCAATTCGACAAGCCTTTACACTCCACGTTCACGGCGATTGTGCGTGCTCCCAGGTCATACGATAATACCGGGCTAGCCAATGCAATCACACTCCGCGTCTATCACTCGCAGCGCGGATCATCGTTCTATGCGTCCGTGTGGCTTGCTTTCACCGATAAGCGCACGGGCGCCCGTGTCTACGCATCGGGATGCGGCAGCGCTGGCGGCTACGGTTATTGCAAGCTTTCCGCAGCCTGTGCGGATGCTTTGTCTAGCGCTGGAGTGAAGCTGTCGCAGAATATCGCCGGTGCAGGTGAGCGTGCAGTCGAGGATGCTTTACGCGCCATCTGCAAACACTTTGGGCATGTTCGCCCGTTCATTTTGCGGATCTGATGCCATGGCAGAATTCTACGATAAGCCTTGCGCATCCAATGGCCTAAATAGTTTCCGCTATCGTGGGAACTATGGATGGATAATGATTGGCGCGCACAATCAGAACGACGCGCTCCGCGAAGCTTTGCGATCCATTTCAACGGGACCGGCTACGCTTGATCGGCTAGAACGATGGTGCATACTGTCGGGTGAATACGTCAAATGCTAATCATCCGCATTGTGTGGTTCATCTTCAGGCTAATTGATTGGGGTACGCGCGAACGATAGGACCGATACAAGAGAGCAAGCAAAGCCCGCATATGCGGGCTTTTTGCGTTATGGGCTCCGCTCCTATCGGGCATGCCTGGAACCTTGCGCGTGGGATCGCCGGTTCACGCTGGCGCACCATTGCAGAGCTAGCGCACAGAGCTTGCCTAGGCTCCAGGCCTGAGGGCTTGCAGGCTTGCGGGCTTGCGGGCTTGCGGGCTTGCCAGAAGCGCACCATCTAGCCGGCTCCAGGCACCAGCGGGCGGATTCCAAGCGCCAGCGCTGGCGTTCGTGGAACATCCCGTGAAACGTGCCGGAGACGTCCAGACGGCTGATCGGTCGTTCGGACGTCTGGACGTCTGGACGGCTGTAGCCTAGGCCGAAAATCCTGTCACCTGGGATCTCTATGGAAACGGGTCTCACCAAAATTTCTAAACGAGTCTCACCAAAATTTCGCTGTGATGAATTTCATGCTCTCCAAAACGGTATCACCAAAATTTGCGTGTTCTATCGCGCGTAAAATTTCTTGGTGAATTTTGGCGAAAAATTTCTGTGTTGAGTTCGGCGCGGAATATTTTTTGTTCACGCGAGCATTGTTTGAGACTAGAATGCAACCACATTGGACCTACAATTAGGGGCACAACATGGAATCCAAAGACTTTCCACGACACATCAACTTCACCGATGCAGAGCGCGCGGAGTCTTTCGTACTATGCGCGCTTCAGGCTTTGCGAACAGTGAACTCGGTTAGCAAACAATGTGGCTTTGACATCACAACAAGGCCGGAATTATGCTTGATGCAGATGAAGGATATGCTGCCGAAGCTGGACGATCTGATGCGGATCTCCAAGACTGGCGACGGCAATGGCGCGTCGCAGATCGACAGCATCGCCCATGATCTTGTGGCATTAGCGCTTGCATTGCGCAGTGGCACATTGAAGTCGCTGAACTTGCCACGAGAATCACGCTATGTATCACCGTCAAGTCGAGCGTGGCATCTTCACCTAAAAGGCTCGAATGAAGTGATGTTTGCCGGAAGCCTGCCAAATATCATCAATTACGCTGATGATGTTTTGAGGCCACATGGCGATGTTCGCGATTGCATTGTCATCAGCGAGGCGGTCGGCACACGCAGATGTGGCGATTCTTTTTACTTATCTGATATTGAATCCGCGATGCTTGACGTAATTGATGATGAGATACACATTCATCAAGGATTTGCGGAAACACTTTCAAGTGCAGAGGCGCGAGATTCCATTACTTCCACCATACGCGCAGTGATTAATGAGCTACTTCCTTTCAAGTTATACCATTATGGAAGAGCCTTTATTCTATCCAACCTGTCGGAAGTAGATGGCAAGTACGTTGACAAGAGTAATGGGATGGTGCTTGGGGAGATCGGGCAATGAATGCGAAACTCATCGGGATCGACATGGGATCTCCAGACGGCGATAAGACGGACGTGTTCTACTGCCCAGCGAAAACGAGCGAAAACGGCGCGGAAACGGAAACGCCAGAAAAACGGAATTTGCCAGAAATCGGAAATACTGCGCCGCCGCAGATTCGGCCCCCCGGTTATGAAGCCCCCCTCAATCTCTATCGGTGGGCTATGGGCAAGTACCTTGACGCGCAGGATGCGAGCCACAAGGCGCAGGAAAACTACCTGCCATCAGGCGACTGGCGCGGAATCCGAAGGAAGGTGCGTGGGACAGATGCGCTGCTCGAAGAACAGACCAAGTTCATCCGCCTGATGAACCGCTATTGGGAGGCTTACCGGCGCGCTGGAGGGCAACTCGAAAGGGATGCCGTGGATCAAGAGGTACGCCATTCTCGTCGCACCCAGCAGGCGCCGACTTGACCATGGTTCCGCCGAATCCGCCGTCCTCGTGGATCGACTTCAAGCCGTCGTGATACCTGCATAGGCCCTGTAGGTTTTCACGACGGTAGTCATGCAGATCCGCCGCCTTGCCGTCGATGTGATCGACGATGATGCTGGGGGATGGCTGCTGGTTGCCGTGCTCCAGGCACACACGGCAGAACGGTTCTTCCGACAGAACGATCTCACGTAGAGCACGCCAGCGCCGGTCGTTGGTCTTGTAGAAGCGCCTATCCTGTCTGTTTACTGATTGGCTAGCCATGATGCTTGCTGCGCGATTATGTCAAGATCGGAACGCATTTCCCAATTTGTTGCTCTTGTAGCTGACGATAGGAACATTGCTGGAGGAGTGTACGGAGCAACTCCAAGCACGTCCTCAAGTGCGCTTACGCAGTACGCCGCATAATTCACAAGGCGCCGTATCTCTATGTTTGTAGCGCCCGTTTGTGACACAGTGAAAGTTATTTGGTCATAAGATGGCCGCGATATTGAATTGCTATCAAGAGTTTCATTCAACGAGTCGATTACTACTGATGCATCATAAAACAATTCTGGATTTGTAGCACGTCCAGATGTCCTTAATATATTGGGTCTAGGTGTTGGCGGCGTCGGCGTTATTATGAATACATCGCCTCCAGCGTCAGTGAACGCTGGTGGCGTATATCCAGTAGTTATCGAGCCCCCGACATCCGTGAAGGCTGGCGGCGTGTAGTAGCTCATCCGGGGTGTACGCCGGGCACAATTACATCGAGCTCACCACTGCCAATGACTCCACGTATAATTACGTCATAACCTTGCGAGCGCGCAGAAAGGCCAGCGAATGCGTATGTTCCTGCGCCGCTAGATGTTGTTGTATTGACAAATAGTCTAGTCTGGCGGTCAAACAAATCAACGACGCGCGCAGCAGGCGCTCCACCAACCAACACAAGTCCGTTTGGCGAATCGCCGCCAATGCGCAGTGCGCCTGACGGAAGTGTTGATGCTGCCATATTTTCGTAAGTCTCAAATGGACGAACGAAACGAAACTCGTCAACATCAACAACTGGCGCCGAAAGATATGCATCAATCTGAAACGCCACAAATTACTCCCAAATGGCACAAATGTGATCTACATTTGAGAACGCTCTTTCCAGGCTCATGTACGTGTGCGATGTCACTCCCAAAACCGTGGCAGTGAATGTTGTACCAGACGCAATCGCATCCCCGACAGACTGACTGACAGTACACAAAAGCGGTCGAATTTCTGGTGTAACCAACCAGTGGCGAGCTAGCTGCATATTGCCCGGAACCCCACTGACAATGGTTCCTGTCGTTCCGATGCCATAAGGCATCCAGGCATACCCTCCACTTCCACCACCGAAATCTGCCGCACCGGTGCTGTTTACGGTGTAGCCTGTTCCAAATATGTACACGGTGGTTGATGATGATGCATTTCCATACAGATATGTGCCTCTGTTGTAGACGAACCCATCTCCGGTAGATGTGCCTGAATTATCCTTTGTCCGCTCAATTGCCATGCAGAATGCGGGAAACGTAGACGACACCCTGACCTTCGTTTTGAATGCAAACCAGACGCACCCATTTGACATGCAGGCATACGAAACTTTTGCAAGGACAGTTGAATCCAGAGCGGATGCACCACCCTGAAATTGCTCTCGCGCAACAACAATTCCAGTTATCGTTCCTGACCCATTCGACCCTGTACCGATGGTAATCCACATTGCTGGGTATGCCGCATTTGCCGCGTCCGTTCCGTACTCCAGCTTTACGTAAATCGGCGCCGTCGAATGCATGGAGTCATTCATGTACCTGATTTCATACCCGCCAGCAACCCCAACGGCAGGTCGAGTTACCGTCGTCCAGTTTATCTGCCCCGTATCACTGGATTTGATAAACCCAATGGTTGTAAGCTGCCCGGACAACTCCGATCCCCACGCTCGAAACTGGGTAGTTCCGGCATGCGAAATTACCGCTGTACTTGTTGCGGTAGTCATCAGATTTCAGCCGGCCCGCCCTTGCCTTCCAGATCCTGCGTGATCGCATACACACCGACAGGATAGTTGGACGCAGACTTCGTTACGCCAAGGCGCATCGCGCCAGTGCCGACCTTGGCGGGGCCAGAGGTAGCAGTGATTGTGACGAGAGCGCCGGAATTGGAGTAGTCGCGAAGACGTTCCCACGAGCCAGTTGGAGTCAGACGCTTCCAGACAAGGATCTCCGCACTGTCGCTCAGGTGGCTCCCGTCGATGACAACACACGCGCCAGGGTGAAAATTGCGCGGAACCGCAACAGGCTCTGAAACGGCATCCGCCGTAGGCGCGATGAGTTCTCTTATCATTTCTCACTCCTTGGGGACGACAGGCGCAGCGACTGCCGCCTTGTCCAGTTCGTGCTTCCAGCGAACGATGCTGGCTCTGGTGCCATTCCAGTCCGCCGCCGCCCAGTTGCGGTACGCCTGCGCCTCGTTGGCAGCGTTGCGCGTCAGCTTCTGGCCCAGAGTTGGGCTGTCCGGCGTGGTATCCACTGGCGCGTAGAACTCCCACAGCCAGTCGATGAACAGCGCCTCCTGCTGCGCGTTGAGCGACGGGGCGTTGACCGTCACGGTGCCGCCGGTGCCGACGAATGAATAGCGAAGATTCGCAGCCGGGGCAGCGAACGAGAATGCCAGCAGAAAGCCAGCGACGATTACAGTACCTGAACGCATTTCAACTCTCCTACCCAGTAGATCGTGGTTGCAGCAACGCCAGTCACTTGAATCTGTGCCGATTCCAACGTGTCGTTCGCGACGATGGTGGCGTCCATACCTGCGGTGTCTTCCGCTACCGTAGTCGTGGTCGCGGTGCCGACGAGCGCAGTGTTGTTGCTCGCGTCGCGCTGGATGACCGCGCTGATCTTGTAGCCTGCGTTGTCCGTTCCAGCACCGGATTGAGCAACGACCATCGCGTCGCACATCAGCGTGCTGCTGGCCGGTAGCACCATTACTGTAGTTGCAGCAGGCGTGCCGTCAGTTGCGAGGCTTACGGGAGTCGCATCAGATGTAGTGCGGCGAACTGGCTGGCCGATTATTTGTGCGTCACCATTAACGCTGCGTGCGCCTGCACTATAAGCATATGCCCCCAATAAACTACGGGTATTAGCCGAAAATCCGCCGGGAATCCATGAATATATTCCACTTGCGGTGTTACCGGATCCACCACCAACAGTAGACGACTCGCCACTAGCAGTATTTGTTCTGCCAATTGCGTTTGCAAATTGTCCGCTAACCGTATTACCAAAACCGCCCGGAACTGTACTGTATTGCCCAGCAGTGGAATTAGCAAAGCCACCAGAAATTGTGCTGTTTCCTCCACCAGCATTATTAGCATAGCCACCAGATACCACACTATTAGCGCCACTAGCAACATTACCAGATCCTCCAGAAATAACGCTAGCTGCCCCCGAAGCCACATGCGTCGCCGCTGATCGGGTAGTTTGCCAATCTACGCTATTTGTACCGCGCGCATTGCCGCCGGCAGTCCCACTATCAGGAACCTGCGCAGATACACCACCTGTACCGGCAGGCGTCAACGCAACATTGATGTTGTCCGTACCTGTACCAGCAGTCTGCGCAGCAACCTGCATCCATCCAGACGCCGCGCCCGGAATCAGCGACAGCCGCTCGTAATTCGATGAGTCGGTATACGTGTTGTATACGCGGGTGACTTGGGTTGTGGTGCTATTGCGCTGCTCCATTATTCCCGATGTGCCGGTAATATATGAGCCAAATGAAACCGGAGAAGTTAATGTAATCGTAGCTGCGAATTCTGCCCGCTCAGCCCCTCCAGTCGCGATTTTTAATGAGTTACCAGATGGGACGTAAAACCCTGTGTCGGTATCTCCCTGAAATACTACACCGAGCGAAGCGGCATTGGTGCCTGTTGGTAAGACTACTTTTCCGCCCCCGGTCACTGATAGCGCAGATACCCCACCAACTTGAAAATCAGCGATCAGCGATGCCGCAGCACTTGCCGTGTTGGTAACATTGAATTTCAGCCCGGTAAACGTAACGCCGGCATTGTTCCACGTCTGACTCAGGTCAAGAACTGGATCGCTTGCGGTCAGCGTTGCGCCGCCAAGATCGACCGAGTTGTTGGTTGCGTTGAAGGTAAAGCCGGAGTCCCCGTCGAACGCTCCGGCGTTGTTGGCGAGTACCTCGGTCGTTGCAGATCCGCTGAGTAGGTACGATTGAAGCGTCAGCGGAGTGACATACAGCGGACCGCTGCTGCTCGACGTGGCTACCGGGAGCCGATCCGTCGCGGCAACTGTTCCGCGATCAGTGGCATTCCAGATAGACGTTCCAGCCGAGTATGCGGTGGAGCAAAGCAGCAGACCGATAAGTGCAAATGTCCTGCGATTCATTACGCCTCCGTCAAAACTTGAGTGCCGTCAGGCCACAGTACATCCGTGCCATCTGGCCATTGCCAACCATCCTCGGCCTGCTGAGAAACCGGAAGCACCCCACTTACCAGCCTGTCGATGACGCCAGAAACCACGCCTTCTATCATTGCCGTCTCCATTGCGCAATTTTGCGCATTGGATGTAAGTTATTGTCGCGCATCGCAATTCTCTGCGCACGCTTGATGCGTGAGTTCAATTCCACCAACCCCAACGATCTTCCCGTAGGAATCACGTAGAGCGAACTTCAGCATCAGCCCTATTCGCTCCGGTTCTGACCACGTTGGCGCCGGCTCTTTCACGACAATTGGCGTTCCGAGCTTGAACACCTGGGCGTCATTTCCAGCGAATTCGTCTGCGACCTCGCTTGACCACATGGCCCTGTCCGTGTCTCCGGCGTATGCCGTGGCAGGCTTGCCGTAGGCTCGTTCATAGTGGCGGTTGATGGCGATCATCAAGCCATCCTCCCCCTTAACCCACGCAGCCGCAGGAATGCCGTGCGCCCACTTTGCCCATACCGCTGATTCAGTGCCTGGGGAGTGAAGGAATCCTCTCGCAATCTCCGCTGCCGACATCAAGGTTGACGTGCCGTACATCCTTGCAAGCCTGGACACATCCCAAAGCGCCCATGTTCCGCACATCACTCCAACAGGCCAAAGCCAGGATGCATAAAGCCATTTCGGCAGCGGATCTCCAAGCGCACGCAGAACGAAGAATACGAGCGCAAGAATCGCCCAGCAGGCGGTTGCGGTCACACCTACACGATGTCGCCGAAATCCCTCAGAAAGCGAAATCAGCATCCCAAGGGATACCCCGAGCAGGCAGAACAGTGAAATGATTGCCATCCAGTTCGATGTCACTTTCCACCCCCAATCCACATCTTCGCCCACGACTTCAGGGTGTCGCGCAAGACTGACGGCGCCAGCTTTGGAAGCAACTGAGAGATCGGCCACGCAATGATGCCGGCAGTCAAAGCCAGTCCGCCAACCGCCAAGAGGCGCGGCTCTGGAACCCAATAGATGATTGCTCCGGCCACCATGGCACCAGACGCCATGCCGCTCGACAACATCATGGCCCCAAGCTTACGCTTCGTGAGCGGAGAGTCTCCGAGTAGCGCCGCGACAAGCCCACCTATCATGCCTGCGCCGATGCTCACCACGAGGACGCGCTCATCGCTCATCGGCACTTGCGGTGACGCCGCAACAGTGAACGCATAGGCGCCGGATAGGATCAGGGCCATCGCGTGAGCAGCGTCATGCGTCATTTTCTTGGCCCTCCACGGTGTCACCGGTGATTGTAGCGGGCATCGTTGACGTTTTGCCAAGAGTGTGTCCAGCGAGCATCAGCCGCATTGACTCCATCAAGTCATCGCGCAGGTCGCTAGAGTGAAATGTCCTTGGGTACGTTCCAACAAGATAGCGGGCAATGGTGCCATGCTGCTTTGTGAGGATGACGGTGCCGTCAGGGTAAAGCAGGACGTGAACATGGCCCCACTCACATGCCGCCTGGAATACTTTGCGCCTGATCGCCGTGAGAACCTTGAAGGGAGGTTCTACTCCTATGGTGACTGACGGCGCCTTCCGGCTACCTCTTGCCGCGTATACCCGTTGCATTGACGACTCCGCGCGAAATCAGCAAATGCTGTGTGCGGATGATACCTTCAAGAAAGAGTAATTTCGATTCGTCTTCTGATAGCAACCGAGTCCTCCTATCGACTTCATCGTGACAGGTGACACAGCCATGTGCGCCCAAGATGTCTTCGGCCTTGCAACCAGTTCCTGTTATTCCGGCCATCCTGATGTGGCACAGAACAACCGTTGAATCGTCTCCGCAGCAGATTCCAGGAATGCGAATCTGACACTCTTGACCACGAGCATAGTCACGAAGGTTCATAGCCAAACTCCAGACAAAAAAATGCCCCGCGATTACTCAGCAGGGCTAGGATTCGCCAGTGACGTTTGGCGATGTAGATCGCCCCGCAAAACACCGAATCCGAAGGGGCAACGGACGCGGCGCAATGCGGGGCGAATTTCAGGCAGCGATCTCGATCTGTCCGAGTAACTCACCTTGCACCATGATCGAAGTCCTGGGCACAGTCACAATATGCCCACATGGATGCAGGATGTCAACATAAACGATCTTGACGCCATTCCGTTCACTGAAGCCAACAATCTTGGCTTGCTTGTGCCCGCCACTCGACGGGTAATACGAAACATAATCACCGACGTTCATGTTGCCCTCCTGGGCGAGTTACACCAGTTACGTGATCTTGAAATCGCTCAGCGACTTGCCGGAAGCAATCGCGTCGTTTAGCCATGCCGGGCGCTTGCCGCGACCGCTCCATTCCTGGGTCGGATCAGCCGGATTGCGAAACTGCTTCGCAACCGCCTTTCGCGGAGCCTTGGGGTACAACTCGGAAAGCGTGAATCCGTTGTCGGCGACGAGCTTGTTGATCTTCGCCACAACTTCGGCCTTCACTTCGCCGACTTTCGCCGCAGCCTGTGCCAGCAACTCATTGGCCTGAGCCTTCAGTGCTTCGACTTCTTTCTGTGCATTCGATGCCATTGCCGTTCTTCCTGTTTTGTTTACTTGAAACGCACGGCAAATCTAACGCAATCTCTGCGTTAGATATACTGCATCGACAGAGTTGTTACGATTGTTTTCGCTTAGGCTAGATTTTCAGCCAGTCCTGATGCGGACATGGATCGTCCCATCGCTGCGCAACAACTCGTTTCGCATCGCAAATCTTTGCCCACGCATGATCGGAAATCTGGCCGTCGTCGTGGAGCGCATCAACGACATCGCGCAATGACGTGTAGTAGTCCAGGCGACGCTCAGAAATCTCACGCAGCGCATCATGGTCGTATTTCTCGGCCACGTAGGCTGCAAACAAAAGGATAGCAACAACGATTGCGATGAGAGCTACGGCGCTCATTGATCCTCCAGAAGTCCGTCGATTGCGCATTGTGGAACATGATAGCCAAGCCCCCTCAGATACAGCAGACGGTCTGCCGCGTCCTTGCGATCCTTGATGGTGAAAGTGTCCCCTGAATGAATCCGCTCGATCTTCGTGCGAGTCGCCGTCCGCATCCATTCCTTTTGCTTCTGAAGCACAGCCGTCGCATGCACAAGGAATTCATCCTCATCCGTTGGCGCATTGGCGAACAGTGATGGATAGGTCCAGTCGTTTGACAGGCTGAATTGGGCGATGGAGATTACTACGCCATTGTCGGACTCGTAGACGTAGACGTCTGACTTAAAGCCGTCACTTGAGAATCGGCAATACGACATTGGTGTTCCTTGAAGTTGGCGCCAGTCACGACATAAATGAAGTAACTGCGACGACGGGCTGGCGCCATGAAATCTACCTGCGAAGCTCGTGTATCGACTGGCAATCAATGCACCGCTCACAAGGCACCGCCTGTCTTCTGGCAAGCGGAATTACCACTCCGCACTCCACACATTCTTCGCTCGGCGTCAGCGCAGTCTTGCGCCGATGCTGGTGCATGGCTTCGACGTTCGCGAGTTCCTGAATTTCTTGGGCGCGGTCAACTTCGTCGCTCACGATCCGGTGCTCCCCATGCCACCCGTGCCACGCGCCGTATCGTCGAGTTCGCCTTCGATCCCGGCACAGGTGTAGCAGGGCACAACTACGAGTTGCGCGATGCGATCCCCGTGCTTGAATTCGTAGCGCGATCCGCCCGTGTTGTACAAAATGACTTTCAACTCGCCCCGGTAATCGCTGTCGATGATGCCCGGCGCGTTGAGCACCATGATCCCGTGGTTGACCGCAAGGCCGCTGCGTGAGCACACCAGTCCAACCATGCCGCGCGGAATCTCGGCTGCGAAGCCGGTGTCAACCAAGATGCGCTGACCAACGAAAACGGTCTGCCGATGCTCGCTCGTCAGATCGCCGCTCGGGTTGAGCCGGGCCTGGAGATCGTAGCCAGCAGATCCAAGCGTCTGAGGACTCGGGACGGGGAAGTTATGAATGCCGATGCGCTTAAATTTCATGCTTTCCCCCATTTCTGCTGGATTTCGTAGATGGCTTGCGAAAGATCGCGCTCTGCCGATTCGAGCTTTGCCCGGTGATCGCCGACCGACTGAGCAAGCGTCGCGACTCGCTCCAGTTCCTGTCTCAGTTCTGCCTGTTCTTTGGTCATTGCCTTCTCCCTGGTGGCGGAATCGACAATGCCGGTGTCATCGCTAGTTGTCAACATGCTAGAACGAACTACCCGACGAACGGTAGATTGTTTGTTGCTAGTGATAATCGTATAGTAGCGTGGAACTTAGGAGGCACAAATGAACCCAATCCGCGCATGGCGGCAGCAGAACAACGTCACCCAGGTCCAGATGGCCGCGATGACCGGCATCAACCAGCGTACCATTTCGTCTTACGAGTCAGGCGCCCGCCCGCCGCGTGAGATCCTGAAACAACTTCGCGATCTTGGTATCAGCGTGGAAGCGCTGGTGTTGTGGAGCCCCGAAGACGACGGGGAACAGTCGTCAACCTAGGAGTGTGTCATGCGTTTCTTGCTCATCGTTCTGTGCTTCATCTGCGCGCCCGTATTTGCGCTCAGCCTTCCGTCCTCGATCAGCGGCGTCTATGCCGGGAATGATCGTGTGTGCTCGCTTGTCTTGAGCCGATCCACTGCACTGACGAAGGACGCCGAACTCCACTGCCTCGCGTGGGCTCCGGCAGACCAAATCTACAACGTCATCCGCATGAGCCAGCCCGATGGCTATTGCCCCAGCGAAACCCAGGCATTCCAGTTCCGCTCCGTGTTCGCGACATCGCTGACGCCGAGCACGCCTGCGTTCCGCATCATTGACATCGACGGGACGACGCTCACCGTCCGCATCGGAACGCCGGAAGAACTGGCCGCAAACGGCGGCGTGACGCAGACCTGGGTCAGGCTTGCGCCGCTCCAGAGTCCCGCGCCTTACTCCTGCTCGAATGGCCGGAAGCGGCGGCTGTGAAAGAGGGGGTAGTCGCCGCAGTCATTGCCGCCATCTTGGTGTTCCTTGGCATCGTGATCGGCGCCGGGGGATCTTGGATCTGGCAATACTCCGAGATCAACAAGGCGCAGGCCGAGAAGATCGCGGCGCTCGGTGAGCGCGACCGACTCGTGGAGGAACTCGCTGACGCCAAGGCTGAGCGGGACCGCGCGCAGATCATGGCGAAGCAACAGAGGAAGGCTATTTATGACGACGATGAAGAAGCTCGCGATTGGGCTGAAAAGCCTGTCCCTGGCCGTCTTTCTGAGCGGGTGCGGGACGGTGCAAAGGCTACTGACGCCGCCGCCCGCGCCGGTTCCGCCGCCGCTTTGCACGACAATCCCCGCATCCCTGACTGAGCCGGTTCCGCCGCCAGAGCCCTGCCTTGGCGTTGCGGTTGGGGACGACTATCAAGCATGCCTTGAGGGCTTGCTTGGGACACCAGAGCGCCCAAAAGACGGGGCGCTGATGGCCTGCAACAACAAACTGATTCGCATACGAGAGGAACTTGAGAAATGAAGAAAATGCTCCTGATTGGCCTGATGCTGGCCGGCTGTGCGCCGCTCGGCATCAAGACCGACGCACAGAAGATCGCTGCATCCTGCGCCACCGCTTCGGCCAGCATCAAGGTGCTGATGGCTGCGCATGATGCTGGCAAGCTCTCGAAAGAGGATGCCGCCGCCATCTTCGATCACATCTACGTCATCACCCCGATCTGCGGCGCAGAGACACCCCCGACGATGAATGACGTGATCCGCCAGACCCTGCTGACATCCGTCTCCGCGCTCCAGGCTGCCGCACTCAAGACCACTGGAGAGCCACAATGAACATGCCCACCGTCACCGCAGAACAGGTCAATCTGTTCGCTCAGAACGTGGCCGCAATTGCCGCCGTGTTTGACCCCAAGAGCGCCGCGACCATCGCGCTTTTGACCCAGGCTGGAATCACGCTGAACAATATGATTCAGGCGATTCGGGCGCAGACAGAAGCCGATTCACAGGCAGTGTGGAATCAAGTTTCCACCGACTTCAACGCAACAGTTGCCGCATTTGACCGGAGCATCGGCGAGCGCACGTAACTTGAAATAAGGGGCAATACCAATGAGCATCAAGGATGGCGGTTCGTTTCATCCGTGCCAGCCACTCAACGGTCAAGGCATGCCGTGCGGGGCGATGGAGTATGGGCTCAGCATTCGCGACCACTTCGCAGGGTTGGCGATGCAGGCGTTTGCGTCTAACCCGAACGGCACTATGGAAGACGATGTTAGGGCGGCATGGCGATACGCAGACGCCATGATCGCAGCACGGGAGCAAAGGACGTGAATACAACTCACACCCCTGGACCGTGGTCAGTCGGCGGATCAGCCGGACTGGTCAATCAGATTTCGATTCTGCCGTGCATCGGCGTTGTGTATGGCGCTGGCGATGAGATCAAGGCTAATGCGGCGCTGATCGCTGCCGCGCCAGATATGTACGAAGCGCTGAAGGACTTGGTTGACGACATTTGCGACCGCGAAGACGTGGACAGTCCTAGCTGCAATCCGGGCCGGAAGAGCGCCGTAAAATGGGCACGCGCCGCGCTGGCAAAGGCGCGCGGCCAATGACCGCCGAACGCTACGAACTACGCGCCGATCACACAGACTGGCTGGATGTTCGCGACCCGCAAGGTTATCGGAACACGATAAATCAACCTGGCGCCGTTGCGCTAATCCGCCAGCAAGCCCGCGACCTGGACCAACTCCGCACCGATCTGGCTGCGGCGGTTGCGGAGAACGCCGCCCTACTCGCCGCGAATCGTGATTGCATTCTGCACTTCGACGCGATCAAGGCGGATTACGATGCGATGAAACTCCGCGCAGAGCAAGCCGAAGCCCGCCTCGCTGCAATCGATGGGGCTCCTACGGTGGCTGACGTTATAGCCGGACTTGACGGCGGCAAATGTGTTCAGGAACTAGCATTCGGATTGTTTGTGCCGGATATCGGCACCGAATTGATCGCCAGACCGGCGAAGGATTGAGCATGAAAGCCTACAGTCTGAACGACGAAGAATTCCGATACGACACCGTCGGTGACGTGATGAATGCGCTTGAAGATAGCGATGATCTGATCGCGGGCGCCGAATATTTCGAGGTCGAGACGGAGCCGGTTAATCTCGGTGAATATCTTGACGCCGATACGATGCTCGAAACCGCAGAAGAACGCGCCTACGAAGAACTTGGCGAGTGCGCAGAAGATGCGTTCAGCGTCACGCAGGAGTCGGCTATTGAACTCGACGCGGCGCTGAAAGCGTGGTCAGAAAAGCACCTGCCGAAAGGATATTGGAAGTGCGTAGGTAAGTCGCAACGACTGACCGTTACTGCTGAGGATGTTGCGGAATACTCGCGTCTAGAGGAATCGAAATGAATAACAACATCAATACACTGCGCGATCTACTTTCCGTTGCTCAGGGAGTGAGTCAGGAACTGATGCACGACGCCCTCGCCGCACTCGCCGAACTGGAGAAGTCTTCCGGTCGATCATCCGCGCGCATGAGTTGGGAAATATGCGGGTGTCAGACGCCGCCGACGCACTATGTCGGGACGATGCCTTGTCCACTAAACCCCACCCCGCCGCCAGTCAAGCCCGCCCCGCAATTCGTGGCGGGTGAGGTAAGCGACACCATGGCGCGCAAACTTTGGCGAGAATGGTTTGATGCCAGCGGGATAACCGGCGTCGAGAGCGCGCATTTCTGGCTGAAAGCATTGCGTCGCGAACTCGGCCCGGCGCTGGGGCTGGTCGAGATTCGCGAGCCGACGGCGGAGGAGTGCGAGAGGATCAATTGGCTTGCTCATAACACTCTCGACGCATTGGCCGAAACGCAGGAAGTGCGACCAGAAGCGATTGGCCGCGCCATGTTCGCCGCAGTAGCAGAGTGGCTCAAGGGGGAGTTGTGACCGACTATCGAGAATTGTTGGAATTGGCGGCGCGGGCCATCGGACACACCGTGCTTCCGAACGCATCGGACGCCACTGCATTCACACTTCACGGCTGCGGCGCATACGGTCAGCGGTGGAACCCGCTTGAAGACGACGGCGATGCGCTGCGGCTCGCTGTGCGTCTTGGCCTTGGAGTTATCACGCATATGCCTGACGGCAAGGCCGCAGCACGCAAGCCGTCTGGCGCTGTAGTCACGGAGTTTGCGCCGGATATGTTTCTGCAAACACGCCGTGCGATTGTTCGTGCTGCTGCCGAAATAGGGAGAGATACGTAGTGAGCTATCGGGATGAGGTTGTTTCGCTGCTTTGCAACCACTGGAATTACACCGCTAATCAAGCTGCCGAAATAGGCGCCCGTGCCGACGCGCGAATCGCGGAGCTTGAACGCGAGTGCACCCAATGGCGCGAAGAGTTACGAATCTATCGCGAAACGGAGAATAAGCGGATCGCGGAGCTTGAGCAGTCAGTCACTGTGCGCGATACGGAGATTGCGAGGTTGGAGACTGATTTGGAGTTGGCGCTGGTTGGCGCTCGTCGGTATGAGGTGGCGCGGCGGATGAATGTCCGGCAATTGATCGACGCACGAACTATGCATATGCACGGCAAGCCGTTCGACGAGATCATGGACGAGTTGCGTCCGTATATGTTCCCGCAGGAAGCCCGAGCGGGCAATGGGGGTGGGGTGTGATTATCGAAATTGGCGGGCAGCGCGTTCATATCAACGTGCCGTCCGGTTACTACATCGGGCAGGTTCGCCGGATCGGTTGCCGCAACTGGCGCACCGTAACCAAGAATCTGCAATGTCCCAAACGGGCGATGTCGAAGGCCGTCATGGCAATGCTTCGCGATGACAAGCGATGCCGAGTCCTATTTGTGCCGAGACTCGGTTACTACGAGCCGCACGTAGTCATGGAGGCGAAGCGATGAGCGCAGATGGCAATGGGGAGAGTGGCGATGCAGTCTAGGCACTTCGTTGTAAGCGTGTACGGCGATTCGCACTTTCTGTGCTGGCGCGGGATAGCGGTAAAAGAGCTTGCGGAAAAGTACCCAGAAAAAGAAGTTGTCGTGACCGAAATTGCGCCGAACATCTACGCCACCAGCCCGCTTGCCATACAGGTTGCGGAAGCGATGACGCGGCAGATTACGGGGGAGAGTGGCGAATGATTTGCCCAGGCTGCGCACACTACCGTCCGCTGAGCCATCTCACCCGATCACATCTGCATGTGTGTGGCAGCCGACACCGGAACAGGACGAACTTTTGCGCGAGATCCTTCCGGCCCCGGCTAGATCAAGAGCCGTTGTGCAGTCTGCTCCAGTCAACGTCGAAAAGTGCGGCGCATTCACGCCAATCTAGTCCGATGCGCAATTTTGCGCATTGGACATAAGTGCTTGAATTGGAAACCTTCCTACTCTCTGTAGCATGTCGTTCGCATCCTCACCCGGCACTGGCGAACACACCCATTTCGTTCCACACTTCCTGGCAACCGCCGTTCCGGTGCCCTCAGTCTCTCCGCGCTCGATCTGCTTTTCAGTGGGTATGTCGTGGTCAGCGAACACGAGATCCACACTCGTCGCTCGGCACACCTTCAACATATTCCCAGCAGAGAAGCACACAAGCACGGTGGCGTCGAGCTTTGCGCAGTCACACACGTAGCGAATTGACAGCCCTGTCGCATATCCCTCGCATGCGATTGTCTTGCTCCCGCGCCCGATCTTTAGAACCGCCAGATCAGCGCGAGTACCATACAGGTATTCCTTAGTCCACTGATTGTCCTTGATGAATATTCTCTGGTATCCATTTAATTCATCCGTCAGGACATTGCGCATTGGAACGATTAACTCGTAATCTTCCGATACGAGAGTCTTGATTGAAGCGAGTGCGTGAGCCTTACCTGATGCCTTGTGCTTCAGGTAGTTGTGCTCCTGCATTCGACACTCAGAAATTACTCGCGCAGCCTTCCTGGCGGCGCTCTGCTGTAGATCGCGGATGTCCTTCGCCA
>ERZ650304.516-NODE-516-length-19915-cov-5.005438_pt1 | contig 19915 bp, 12 predicted proteins | sample MGYA00376240_ERZ650304 | MGnify/ENA primary metagenome ERZ650304 (study PRJEB26733, sample SAMN07839271) | wastewater metagenome | biome: small river; feature: stream; material: water | place: USA: North Carolina | collected 2016-03-01 ... | reverse complement strand
CAACAGCTAAAATTACTATAGAACTAATGACGCGATCCATATTGGGTAATTTACTCCCGAAGAAATTTCCTAGTGCCAATCCAACCGTAACCCAGATAAAACCAGAGATAAAAGATACTGCTAAAAATGGGGTTTTTTTAAGATTTGTTACCCCAGCTAAAAATGGTGCTACGCTTCTAACCCCTGGAATAAATCTAGCAATAATTAAAGTTAATAAACCATATTTAGCAAAGAATTTTTTTGTTTTTTCAAAAGAAGGTTTTAGTTTTTCTTCGTGTTTTTTAACATAGCTTTCAATTTTATGTTCAGCTAATTGACCTAAAAAATATCCTAAAATATTACCCAAAAAAGCGCAAAAACCCAAAACTAAAATTGCATGATGGATTGGTAATTCACCACGATTAATAAAATATCCAGCAGAAAAAAGTAAACTATCTCCGGGTAAAAAAAATGCAGGTAAAAAACCAGTTTCAAGTATAATAATAAAACCTAGACCAAAAACCCCAAATGATGAAAAAATAGATGACAGTATCATGGTTTTATTTTATTTCAGTTAATTGATTAAGTTCCTCTTCATCATCAACAACAAAAGCTTCACTCTTAGAAGACCCTCGATGAACTAGTTCGTGTGCTAATGCTTTGGCTATACGATGGTCAATAATTGGTAAAAGGTTTTTTTCTTTTTTATTAGTGTCATTCATTAGTCCCCCGTTACCTAGTGTTGTAATGTCCAATTCCGCAAGACCAATAAACCGATATAAATACGGTTGTTTAATTTCTACATTTTGAATATGGTGATAAGGTATAACAATTTCTTTTATAAAAAATATTCCCCGACGAACATAAAAAGCATGCTCGTCTAACATAAATTTATATTGCCTGTACAGCACCCAACCTCGCAAAACTACAATAATAAAAAAACCTAAAAGAACAAGCCAAATCATTTTTAAAACAAAACCACTAGTTAAATACCAGTTTGAATGTGTAATAAAAAATTGTTTAAAAGATGCGGACATCTTGCCCCAAATAGCATTATAAGTAAACCAAATAGAAAGACCAAAAAGTAATATAAAATATCTACCGCTACGCAATAAAAAAAGCCAAAAGGTTTTTTTACCAAGACGATACCAATGTTTGAGCGGTATGGACATATTTTTATTATACCAGAAATATATTTAATCCGCGATAAAAACAAAATCACCCGCATAAATGCGGGTGATTTTGTTTAATTAATATTAGTAAGCATGAGCATGTGTATGAGTCTTTCTTGAATTTAATCTATCACTAAAAGCTTTAACAATAGCAAATAAAATAGTCATAAGGAAGATTACTAATACCCATCCACCTGCGGTTTGAGGTAAAAATCCTTTTCCTGAAAACAAACTTCCAGCTGCTGCAACATTTTTTGATCCATTTTTAGTAGCATATCTTGCGTCAGTATATGTAGTACCGCTAACATATTCTGTTCCAGTTCCGTTAGTATAACCATAAGCAAAAGTTCCATCAGAATTTTTAGCAACTCGTGCATCTTCTGCTGCTCTAGCTTTAGCAGCTTCTGCTGCTGCTTTTTCTTGATCCTTTTGTGCTTTAGATTTAATATTAATTCCTAAAGTACTTCCTACGCCACTAAATGTTGGTAAACTATCTGCAGGATTAGTAACAGTATAAGTTTGAGTATTAGTACTACCTGAATTTTGATTAGTAGTAATAACTACTCCTTCTGTTTTTACAGGAGGTGCTTCATAAAACCCACCTTGTGGATAATAAGCTGTATTTCCATTATATTGCGCGAAAGAAACCCCTGGTAAAACCAAAGCTGTAATTGCCAAAAAAGCTGTAATTACTATATTATTTTTCATAAGTCTATTATAGCATACTTTATAGGCATTTGTCAATAGCACTATTAGGCTTTATATTATATAGCTATTTTACACTTTATCGCAGGTTAAATATTTTTCTGCTATAATTATGGTTATATTAATTAGTTAAAGATAAAGGCAATGCAAAATCCATACCAAAATGCACTTAGTCAATTAGCTCGTGCAAATACCGTAGCCCCTATTAGCAAAAGATTAATGGATCGTCTAGGTCAACCAGAAAGAGAGATCCATATAGCTATTCCAGTTACTATGGATGATGGGCAAGAAAAGATTTTCCATGGATACCGTGTACAATACAATTCCCTTCGTGGCCCATACAAAGGTGGAATTAGATACCATATTGATACAAATATTGATGAAGTTAAAGCTTTGGCTTTTTGGATGGCTTTAAAATGTGCAATTGCTAATATCCCAATGGGTGGAGGAAAAGGTGGAATTACTGTTGACCCTAAAGAATTATCTAAAACTGAATTAGAAAAATTATCTCGTGGTTGGGTACGAGGACTCTCTGATGCTATTGGTCCCAAAAAGGATGTCCCTGCCCCAGATGTAAACACAACTCCTGAGATTATGTCTTGGATGAGCGACGAATACGAAAAAATTACTGGTGACAAAACTCGGGCTACATTTACCGGTAAGCCACTAGAAAATGGTGGATCCGAAGGCCGAACCGCAGCAACAGGACTGGGTGGATTTTTTGCTTGGGATGCAATTCGCGAGGACTTGAAATTACCATCGTCATGTACTGTAGCTATCCAAGGTTTTGGAAATGTTGGTAGCTTTGCTGCAACAACATTTGAAAAAATGGGTCACAAAATTTTAGCTTTGGCTGATTCTAAAAGTGCGATTTATAATGAAAATGGTATTTCAATAAAAGAAGCATTGGATTGGAAAGCCGAAAATGGAGCATTATCTGGTATGCCAGGAACTGTTACAATTAGTGAAGAAGCATTACTGGAATTACCAGTTGATGTATTAATCCCTGCGGCACTAGAGAACCAAATTACTAATGAAAATGTAAACCGTATCCAAGCTAAATGTATTCTTGAATTAGCAAATGGGCCAACAACACCCGAAGCCGATGATGTATTATTAAGTAAAGGCATAACTGTAATTCCAGATATTTTAGCAAATGCCGGAGGAGTAACCGTATCAACATATGAATGGGAACAAAATCTTAAAGGTGAACATTGGAGCGAAATGGATGTTAATAAAAAAATGGAAGATAATCAAAAGCTTCAATCAAAAACTGTTTACCAAAAATCCCTTGATCTAAAAACCGACATGCGCCGCGCCGCATTCCTACTGGCTCTAGAGCGTCTAGAAGTTGCATTGAAATAAATCCCCTATCTTAAAAATTACACAAAAAAATTGCCTCATTTCTGAGGCTTTTTTGTTATTGAGATATTTAATTTTTGAATTTAAAATTTCCAGTATATATTCTTCTTAAAGCTTCTTTATACGCTGGGCCATCACAAATAAATTTCATTTTTTCCTGATGATCCTTTACTGAAACACCTTTAACAACATTGAGATGATTGGAGATCCAGATTATTTCACCTTCATCAACATTTTCTGTTACTACATGAATAGATGATGCAGTAGATCCTTCACCTGCTTCTATTGCCATAGTTACAGCATCATCACCAGTATATTTAGGTTTACCTGTTACAGGATCCTTTATTGAAAGATCCGCGGGATGCACGTTGATAATAGGGCGATAGCCAAGAATTGGTTTTATAATCTTAAGCATAAAACCAGATAGGATTATTAAATTAATTTGGTGTAATTCTAAAAAATCACAAATTTTAAAAAAATAACTTCTACGTAAATCATCAGGCATATCTTTTATCTTTCCATTAAATCCATACTCTAAACAAAATTGTTTAGTATTTATACACCTAACCGGTATTTCTTTTTCAACAAAATAATTAATCCCGGAGGCATCTTTTTTGTTTGAAATTGCAACAACGATTTCATAATTTTTACCATAATTTTCATCAGTATCAATTAGATACCTAGCAGAACTTGCACTTCCTGAAAAAAGTACAGCTATTTTAATTGGTTTTTTCATAATTATTCTTTTTTATTTACCCAAACTGTACACCTTTTAAAATATATGTCAACCCATTTATAAATACAATAAAAAAACCTTGCGAATAAATCCGCAAGGGTTTTGTAATAATAACTTTTGGTTTTTTATTTAACATTTTCCAAAAGCCATATGTAGATATTCTTGATTACCTTTTGCCAGACTGGATTTTTAAAATTCCAATCTTTTGGTCTATAAGGTAAATGGTTATTACTGGCTGAAACACGTTCGATATGAGGCATCATAAAAGTATGCCGTCCATCTTTTGTTGTTAGACCTGCAATTCCAAGAGATGAACCATTTGGATTAGTTGGATAGTCAATCGAGGGTTTACCTTTTTTATCACAATAATAAACAGATACAAATTGTTTATATTCACCAAAGGGATAATTGAACTCAAGCCTTCCTTCTCCATGAGCAGACCATGCTGGAAGTATTGAACCACCCATGTCTTTAAACATAATAGATCGAGTGTCTTCTGGTATAAGTAAATTTACAGGACGATGCTCAAAGATGCCAGATTTATTATGTAGTAATCTTGGTTTCTTGTAGAATGTTTCATCAAAAATACCAAGTAATGCTCCAACTTGAAATCCATTACAAACACCGAAAGAAAGAGTATCAGGCCTTTTAAAAAAGTCATCAAACATTTTCTTTAAGTTTGAGTTGAATAAAATACTTGCAGCCCATCCTTTCCCAGATTCACCAACATCTCCATAAGAAAAACCTCCAGCAAAAGCTAAAACATTAAAGTCTTTCAAATCAACTTCACCATCAATAAGCCTTTGCATTTCAACTTTTCTAACATCAAAACATCTGTTAAGTTTTACAAACATAGCAGCCAACTCATGGTGTCCATTTGTACCCGGCGCAGTAAGTACTGCAACTTTAAACTTTCTATAATTACCCCTCTTGAATTTTTCTTTTTCATCGGGGTTAAAAGTTAGTTTGTAATTCTGCACCATACCGAAAGAAGTAACAGGTTTTTCTTTTACCCTAAGAAGTTCCTTAATAAGAATTCCAGTTTTAGAGAACCAATAATTAACATCCGAGTAATGTTCTGAATAACGCCCAGCATCCCTAAGAGAATTAGCCTTTTCTGTAAATTCAAAATAATTACCATCACTAATCACATGACCAATCATCTCATAGCTAAGATTATAAGATTTAACAAGGTTTTTGATTTGATTAAGATTTTTCTCACTACACTGAATGATCATTCCAACTTCTTCGTTAAAGTAAAAATTAACATCATTTAAATCAGTAAGATTCTCAATATAGCAACCCGCATTTGATGAAAGTTTCATCTTTGCTAAAGTTGAAAGTAATCCACCTTTTTGTATAGGTGAAGCAGCTAAGATTTTTTCATTCCTAATAAGATATTGCATCAAATCAAAAACTTTCTTAGCTTTTCTAACATCTACGTCTGGAGTATCTAAACCAGCAATGCCATAGCTCTCACTTAAAGCAGTGCAACCAAGAGACCCTGTCAATTTTGAAGGATTAATCAATAAGAGCTTTGAATCTTCATTTTTAAGATCTGGAGTAACCCTTCTTCTAAAATCAGCAACATGTGCATAGCTCTCAATTACAAAACTTGGAAATGAACTTACTTCTACATCCTCAAATTTAACAGTCATAGATAAGCTATCTTTTCCACCGTCAACACCTAAACCTGCAATTGAAAGTGCGCTAGTTAATTCTTGATAAGCAGAATAAAGTCTAGCTTTCATGCCGGGCTTTTTAAATGGCCACATAACATTAATTCTATTCTTAATCTTGCTTGTACGACCAGGAATAACCACCAGTGACAAATTCATAAGAACTTGAGCAACAAGCATACGGGCATTCGCTCTCTCATCACCAAGCATTGCCATTGGATTACTTCTGGTGAATATCCCAAGTGAACCTGTTACCCCTTTGAAGCCAGTAGAGATTAACCCATAGTTACAAATCGGTAATTGATTAACGCCGCATCTTGGACCTTGTACAACTTTACCTCCGACTGAACCATCAAAATGGTCAACCATATAGTCAAGTAACGCAACACCAGGAATAGTGGCAACTCTTTGAAGTAAAACTTTCTGAGAAATATTTGTTTCTAAAGGGCTACCCAAATCATAAACAACTGAATTATCCTCATAGGTTTTTTGTGGAAGTTTTCCAAGAATTTCTTCTAAACCCAGATTAACAGGTTTAGAGCTATCTCTTGAGTCAATCACAGTAATTTTACCGGAATTATTTGTTTCTCCCAAAACCTCAATTGGACAATTATGTCGATGACAGATTAATTTTAAAACCCCAAGATTTTCTGGTTTTATTAATAAACCGTATATTTCTTGTGATTCTGCAACCCAAGCTTCTGTTTGTGAAAGCGAAGAATCTGCAATATTCATTTTTGCAAGATCAATTACACCACCACATGGTTCAGTAAGTTCTGTTAGAACATTACTAGCACCACCAGCTCCTTGATCATGAATAGATTCTATAGGATTTTGTTCTCCCATAAAAACACATTCTTCGATTACATTATAAGCATTACGTCCCATCATGGGTTCACCTCGTTGAACAGATTTAAAATCAAGATCACTTTTATTTTCACCTGCACCCATACTTGAGGCTGCTCCACCACCTACACCAATACGCCATGTTGGACCACCAATACGAACAATAATCATCCCAGGTGAAGATTCTGATTTATCTTTAGCATCTGCTGGAATTGAACCCACTGCACAGGTATAGATGTTTGGCTTAATTGTTTCAAACCTTTCACTATTAAGATCAACTCCAAGTGAATCATTCCCAAAAAGTAATGTTGGCTCACCAAATGGATTTCCCCAACCAGATGCCCCTTGAATTGCTCCAGTAAGTACACTGATTGGATTTGCCATATTTTTTGGATATAACCATTCAACTGGTTTATCTAACCAAAGTTTACCTGTCTGGAAGTAAACACCTCCAAAGCCAATAAGTGAACCACGGCCAATTGCTGAAATATCACGCATACGTCCGCCAACACCAGTTGCAGCACCAGGATATGGGCTTACAAGTGTTGGATGATTATGCGTCTCAGCAGTAGCAGTATGGTTTATTTTTACAAAAATACTCTTATATAAACCATCTTGGTCGAAAATAAGAATATCAGTAAAACCACCGGCAAGGATTCCTCCATTATCTTTAAAAGACTTTACACTACCCAAAGGATTATTTTTAAGAGTTTCTTTTACCATCTCAAACAATGTTTTATTCATTACATTGCCATTAATGATAAATTTACCACTAAATTCCCAATGACGTGAATGACTGCTATTAGCTTGCGCTAATTGCATAAGTTCTACTTCAGTGGGATTACGCTTATACTTTCTCATAAACAAATCGAAATAATATTCACGATCAAATTCATCCATACCAAGTCCCATTTGAGTATTAATGTTGAAAAAATAAGGCATTCCACCACCTAATGGTAAAGTTTTTGTTTTTAATGGAATACTCTCATTGATTAAAGTATTAGGAATCTTAGAATAGACTGATTCAGTCATTTTGTCACAATCTGGCTCATTACCAGAGTTACAATAATACTGTTCAAATTTTTCAAGACGTATGATTCCATGTAAACCAATTGAATTACAGATCGCACGAAGTTTTGAAGATTCGGAAGTTTCTACACGCAAGTTTGGACCAACATATTTAATTTCTTTACCTTGAATCTCAACAATTTCCTCAACTTTTGGATCATTCATAATGTCAGGATTTAAAATCCAACTAATTTTCTCTTTTTCTTCATTGTTAAGCTCGCGATTTGATTCAACGAGGAACAACACATAGCGGTTTTGATTCCCTTTTTTAAAAGAGAATTTGTTTATATTTTTCATTTTTCAAGTTATTTTATTTAGGTAATTTAAACATTTAAAACCATATAAGTCAAATTAAAAAGTCCCCCGACTAGCGAGAGACTAAATATAAATTTTATTTATTAATTATGGTTATGTGAATGAAAAACGATTTCCAGAAAACTGAGAAACGATTTGTAATTTAGGAGTATCTGTTTTTACAATTTCTCCACAAACTTTTGCTTCAATACCAAATAAATCAGCATACTTTATGAATTGATCTACATCAGTTTGATCTAAAACCACAAGAGCCCCCTGTCCACAATTCCATTTTTCATACAACTGTTCGTCGCTCATTTTAGACCATCTGGCACAATTCTCCACTATTGTAGGTGGATACCATAAATCAGGAAGATTAGCGGAAAGGCCTTTTCTTTTCAAAACATCATCAAAAAACTTTGCTTTGAAAGATCCACCAGATAAATGGCAAATCAAATGAGGTTTAAGATAATGTTCAAAATTGTTTTCTATGTTCTGCCAACCATTAAGCCATGTAAAAAAACTATCATATAGTTTTGATGGTACAGAAACTTGATTTAAAAGAACATTATTATCCCACCAAAGATCCCCAAATTGATTTTGCAAAGTTGTCCTAACTGCAGAAATCCCATTACTACGGAAACCATATTCACGTAGAGCAACAATTATTTGTCCTGGAGCTAAAGTCTCACCAGTAATCCTTTTATTTTTATGGCTAATCCCAATCATAAAACCAGCCCAATTAAATTTTACAACTGCATTAGGATTAGGACTAGATACACATACACTTAATTCTGCAGTCTCCCCTTTAATACAAGCAAATTTCAATTCGTTCGCAACCTCTACAAGTCCATCAAACATTGATTGAATTGAAACATATGTTAAAGATTTGTCATTTCCTCCAAGACTTGAAACATCGAGTACATTTGAAAAAACAACAGGACAACCACCAGATCTTGTTATATCTCCAGCAGTCATTGCAATTAAATCTTTTGCAGAATTTTTATGCCCCAAAGAAGCATCAATTATTGCTACCTTTGTCCCAATTCCATCGGGAGCAATTATTATTTTTCGATCTGCTATATGAGACAGAATATCAAATTCTACCTCAGACCTAAAATGTTCATCCGGTTTTTCAACTTTTATCCAAATAGAATTGTTGTGTGTTTCGCGAGTTTTCCTACCCGCATAGGCGCTAAGCTTGTCTCCCAGACTAAGATTAACTGGATCTTTAATTTCTTTAATCATTTTATTTTTATTTATCCAAACTGTACACCTTTTAAGATATATGTCAACATAATGGATTTTTTGGGGTTTATCGGTATAATAGAATAATGAAAAATGTAAAATCCCCTTTTAGATTACCTAAATATATAAAACCAGTTAAATACGATTTAGCTATCGAACCTGATTTAACTGCCCAGACTTTTAGCGCAACTGTGGTAATTGATATTGTAATAAACGAACCAACAAATAAGATTTATTTACATTCCAAAGAATTAACCATTGGAACAGTTTTTATCCGCGAAATTGTAAAATCAAAAAAAACTGAAAAAGAATCTTTCATTCCTAAAATAACTTATGTTGAAAAAGACAATGTAATAGTTCTAGAATCCCCTAAAAAAATTAGTGGATCATGGGAGGTTTCAATTAGCTATACTGGTCTTATTCATGAGGATTTACGAGGATTTTATATTTCAAAGTACGATGTTATTCAAAAATCCGCCGTTGCCAAAGGCTCTGGCGAGACAAAGGAAGAATTAATTGGTGCAACTCAATTTGAAGCTATCGACGCACGCCGGGCATTGCCATGTTTTGATGAACCAGAGATGAAAGCAGTATTTAATTTAAAACTAATAGTAGACAAACAATACAGTGCAATTAGTAATACCGAGGTTATTAAAATAAATAATCTTAAACGAGCAATTGTTTCCGATAAAATCAGTGATAAAACAGAATATGTATTTGCCCCAACACCACTGATGTCTACATATTTACTGGCATGGTGTATTGGTAAATTTGAAAAAATTAGTGCAAATTCTAAAAATAAAAAAGTAGTTAATATTTATACTCCACTGGGTAAAGCGGAATTAGGTCGTTTTGCATTAAGTGTAGCCCCGAAAGTCTTGGATTATTTTGAAGATTATTTTGGTATCAAATATCCATTAAACAAAATGGATTTAGTAGCTTTGCCGGACTTTGCATCCGCTGCAATGGAGAACTGGGGTTTAATAACATTTCGCGAGACTTGCCTTTTAATGGACAAAAAAAATACTGCATTTCAAAATATGCAATGGATTGCGTTAGTTGTTGCCCATGAAATAGCCCATCAATGGTTTGGGAATTTGGTTACAATGTCTTGGTGGGATGATTTGTGGCTTAACGAAGGCTTTGCTAACTATATTCAATACAAAGCCGTCGATGCTATTTTCCCCGAGTGGAATATCTGGGAAGAATTTACCCAAGGTGACATGGGTGCGGCACTTAATTTAGATGCATTAAAATCATCGCACCCTATCGAGGTTCCAATACTGGATGCTCATAATATTGATGAAGTCTTTGATGATATTACTTATAGAAAAGGGGCATCAGTCATAAGAATGCTTGCTGAGTATACAGGTGAGAAAAGTTTTCAAAAAGGTATTAGCCAATATTTAAAAGCCAACGCATATAAAAATGCTACCACTAAAAACCTATGGCAATTTTTAGAAAAATCATCGGGTAAACCAGTAGAGCGTGTTATGGGCTCATGGACGAAACAAGCCGGGTTCCCTGTTGTAGCTTTGACTGATTTAAAATCAGGAACAATGTGTACTCAATGCCGATATTACAGGAACCGAATAATCATGAATAAAAAAAATGAGAATCAACTTTGGCCAATACCCATGGACGATGGTAAATCCACATATCTAATGCCTGCTAAAAATTCTACAAAAATAGAGTTTGATAAAAATGCAGTTACACTAAATGATAAAGAAAGTAATTTAATTTATATTGACTATAGTTCTTCTTTTGTAGAAAAACAAAAAATAGCAATTCAAAACAAAAAACTAAACCCTATTCAAAGAATGGGCTTAATCCGTAACATGTTAGCACTAGCTGGGTGTGGTAAAGCCAGTACTACCGAAGTAATAGAATTTATAAAATTCTACAAAAAAGAAGACCACCACATAGTACTGTCTGAATTATGGGGTGCAATGATTAAAATTGAGCATATTTTTGGAAATGACATCGTTATTAAAAAAGAACTAAGAAAGTTTTATTTAAATATTTTTGAAAATTTCTGGAAATATTTTTCTTGGGATACAAAAAATAATGATTATAAAATGCGCTCGGTAACAATTCTAAATGCTGGCTACAAGTTGGGTTATGAAAAAATAATCAATGAAGCATTAGATAAATACCGAGATAATAAAATAACTATTCCCCCACATCTTCGCGGAGGTGTATACCGAATTGTTGTTCGTTATGGAACCAAAGATGATAATTTAAATTTATGGAAAATACTTGAAAAAGAAACACTTCAAGAAGAAAAACTAAGAATAATTGGTAGTTTTGGAGCAGTATTAAAAGCTAAAGATATATTAGAAGTACTAGAATACTACAATAGCGACAAAGTTCGAACGCAAGACACACCGTTACTAATTCTAAGATTATTAAATGAAACAAATCACCCAGAAATAGTTTACAATTTTATCCAGCATCACTGGGGTGAATTTGTTGATAAATATGGCGGTGGTGGACATTTATTACCAAGAATCATTAGTGGGCTTGCATCAATAATTGATGCTCCAACACTAAAACATATGAAAGACTTCTTTAAAAAATACCCTGCCCCAGGTACCAAAATGACGCTTGATCAAGTTTATGAAAAAATCGAAGGCTCACTGGCTTGGCAAAAACAAGATGAGAAAGAATTAAAAAAATATTTAAACAAAAATGGCTAAAAAAATTCATAGATTTATAACTACATATCAAAAAACAAACAATATCTTAAAAATTACAGATACTGATTTAATTCATCAAATTAATGATGTCTTAAAAATGCGTATTAATGAAGACTGCATTGTAATTGGTGAAGATCAAATAGAGATTCTAGGCACTATTAAAAATATCAAACCCAAATACATTGAACTAAATATTAAAGAAAAAATTATATCTAAAAATAATCTGCCGGCTGACGAAAGTAAATTTGTTACACTTTACATGGCAATATTAAAAAAGGAAAATTTTGAAATGGTTTTGCAAAAAGCTAGTGAAATTGGAATCAATAAAATTGTCCCAATGATAACAAATCGCACAGTTAAAACTGGATTAAATTATGAAAGACTCCAAAAAATTGCTCGTGAAGCTAGTGAATTATGTGGTAGAAATACAGTTATAGAAATTGCAGATATAACTAATTTTAGTGATGCAATTAAAAATGATGAATCAAAGACAAAAATACTTTTTAATATAACAGGTGAAAAAATTGAAAATCAAAAGTTAGATAATAAAAGTTTAAGCATTTACATTGGGCCCGAAGGTGGGTTTACTGAAAATGAAATAAATTTAGCTAAAGAAAATAAAATAGAAATTAAAAACCTTGGACAACTAACACTGCGCGGTGAAACCGCAGCCATCATTGCGTGCTATTTAGCTATGCAATAATTTTTGGCAATAAAAAATGGCGTCACTTTCGCAATGCCATTGAAAAAATTAGCTCACCCTTTACTTACTTTACTTAAAAGGGTTATAAGGTTTCGGTTTAGGCTTTAAATGAAGCTTTTCCCTATATTTGGCATCAGGCCAAATATCGGTGTTAAAAATAAAGTAAAAAGTCATTTTGTCCAACTCTGCTTGTGAGATGTAGGGTAACTTAACCTTCATTTCTTTTTTTATACGCTTCCATTGTTTTTTAGTAAATCTAGAGAGTGGTTTAAAGGCTGCTCCATCAAGAACAATGACAGAATCTCCATTCCCTCCTTCCTCTATAAGTTCTTCAGCTCTTTCATTGTCATCCATTAAAAAGATGAAAAATTTACCTGAATTAGCGGAATCTTTTGCTCCCAGGAATAGATATTGCTGAGTTGTTGTTATAAAGACTTTACTAGGTTTAAGGTCGATATAAACCCTGGCTCCTTCTACTGCTTTTGGTTCGTCTTGGGCGAAAGCACACCCACTGGCAAATATAGCCAGGATTATTAACACTCTTTTCATTTTTATAATTTCTGTTTTTTAGCATTATATATCAATATATTTAGTTTGTCAAATTGGTAGTTTTATCTGAATATTTTGCTATACTGTAGCCACATGAGTTCAAAATTTATCCACTTACATACCCATTCACACTATTCCCTGCTTGATGGATTATCTAAAATCCCAGATATTGTTCGCATAGCTAAAGAAAATGAAATGCCCGCAATTGCACTGACTGACCATGGTAATATGCACGGAGCCATCGAGTTCTATAAAGCATGCAAAAAAGCCGGTATTAAACCAATCATTGGTTGTGAAGTCTATGTAGCTGAAAGAAGTAGGTTTGATAAAGAACCCGGAATTGATAACAAAAGATACCACCTAATATTGCTTGCTCGAAACTTAAAAGGCTATAAAAATTTAATAAAAATTGTAACTAAGGCTAACCTTGAAGGTTACTATTATAAACCCCGTGTTGATAGCGACCTTTTGCGTGAACATGCTGATGGGCTTGTGGCTCTTTCAGCTTGTATGGGTGGTAAACTCTCAAAAGCAATCCTGGCTGGTAATATGGATCGTGCTCGTGAATTAGTACGTGAGCACCAAGAAATTTTCGGTAAAGAGAACTATTTTATTGAAATCCAAGCCCATGCTCATATAGAAAATGACAAAATCTTGCGCGACAAACTAAAAGATTTAGCAAAAGAATTTGGTATACCTGCAGTTGCGACTCAGGACTCTCATTACGCTTGTCACGATGACCATGAAGCCCACAAAACTCTTTTAATGATCAATACTGGCGCTGACGCAAAAGACACTACTAAATTTGAATTTAGCGATGATGATTTTTCTTTAGTTAATGAAGAAAAAGCTAAAGAATATTTTTATGATTCACACCAAGAAGTTGAAAACACCATGCTGGTTAATGACCGAATTGAAGATTATGAAATCGAGCTTGATGTCCCCCATTTCCCAGAATATATAATTGAAGACGGTAAAACTCCGGATGAGAAATTACGGGAATTAGCTTATCTTGGATTCTCTTTTAGAGAATTACAGCAAGATGAAGTCTATCTTAAAAGACTTGAATACGAACTAAGCGTTATTAAACAAAAAGGCTACGCTGGGTATTTTTTAGTTGTGGGAGACTTATTAAAATTTGCTCATGAAAATGGAATCCTTACAAATATTCGAGGTTCTGTTGCGGGGTCACTAACGACTTATTTACTAAAAATTACAAATGTTGACCCCTTGGTATACAAATTACCTTTTGAGCGTTTCTTAAACCCCGAGCGTCCATCACTGCCGGATATTGATATGGACTATGCTGATAACCGCCGTCTTGAAGTTATAGCCTATGCCAAGCGTAAATATGGTGAAGATAGGGTTGCCCAAATTGGAACATTTGGAACAATGATGGCCAAAGGATCGGTCCGTGATGTGGCAAGAGCACTAGGTTACCCGTATGCTACAGGAGATAAAATCTCTAGCCTTATCCCACTGGGGTCCCAAGGATTCCCTATGACAATTGACCATGCAATGGACATTGTCCCAGAATTAAAAGAGCTTTATAAAAAAGATCCAGATACCAAAAAAATAATTGACCTTGCAAAAAAAATGGAAGGTTGTGTAAGGCATGTATCAGTCCATGCAGCTGGGGTTGTTATTGCGCCGAGTCCACTAACAGACTTTGTACCTGTACAACTAGATCCCAAAGGTGGTGACATTATCACCCAATATGATATGCATTATGTTGAAGAAGTTGGTCTTCCAAAATTCGACTTTCTTGGGATTCGAAACTTATCTATCTTAGCTGACGCTATTAGTTTAGTTAAAACAATCCATAAAGTTGATATTGATATTGATAAAATACCGCTTGATGACCCAAAGACTTTTGAAATGCTATCTCGAGGAGAGACTATGGGACTTTTCCAGCTTAATGGATCAGGGATGACATCTTATTTAAAACAACTAAGGCCATCTACAATATTTGATATTAATGCGATGGTGGCACTTTATCGCCCAGGACCATTGGAAATGATTCCTGAATACATTGCCCGAAAACATGATAATTCAAAAATAAAATATCTTGACCCAAGAATGAAAAGTATATTGGACCAATCATTCGGAGTTATCACTTACCAAGACGATGTTATGATGATTTCTATTGAAATGGCTGGATATAGCTGGCTTGAAGCTGACAAACTGCGTAAAGCCATGGGTAAAAAAATTCCAAAAGAAATGGAAGAGCAAAAAGAGAAATTATTAAGTGGTTTTAAAAAGAATGGTTTAGCTGATAAAAAAGCCACAGAATTATGGAAGCTTATTGAACCTTTTGCTGCCTATGGATTTAACAAGGCTCATGCCGCCAGCTATGGCCGTGTAGCCTATCAAACAGCTTATATGAAGGCTAACTACCCTGTTGAATACATGAATGCCATAATGACAGCAGAATCTGGTGATGTTGATAAAATATCTGAAATTATCGAAGAAGCTAAAAGAATGGGTATTACAGTGCTACCACCCGATGTTAATGCTAGTTTTGGTGGGTTTACAGTAGTTAAAGGTAGTAATTATGAAACAGAGCGCACTATTAGATTCGGCCTGTATACTATTAAAAATTTAGGTACTGATATTGCTGATTCTATAATTGCTGAGCGCAGAAATAATGGTGATTATAAAAATTTAGAAGATTTCTTAACTAGAACTAATCATAAAAACTTTAACAAAAAGTCTTACGAGGCACTTGTAAAATGTGGAGCCATGGATAGTTTTGGAGAGCGTGGTAAATTGTTAGCCAATACTGAAACTGTTTTAGAATTTAATAAAAAAATCCACAAAATTGAAGCTCCAGTTGGGCCGTCATTATTTGGTGAAGCTTTTATGAAACAAAATAGTGGACTTGTTTTAAAAGAAGCAGAACCAATGGCAAAATTTGTTATGCTCCAAAATGAAAAAGACCTACTAGGTTTATATGTTACTGGGCACCCACTGGATAATTACCGTGAAAAGATTGAAAAACTTGGTAAATCAATAATTAGTATAAAGGAAGATGGTAAACAAAATGATATTGTAATTTGTGCTGGTATCATAACTGATATTAGAGATGTATATACCAAATCTGGTGACCATATGGCAATTGTCAAAATGGCAGATTTTACAGGAACAATTGAATTAGCAGTATTCCCAAAAACCTATAAAGATGTATCTGATATATTGGTCAAGGAAAATTGTATTGCAGTCAAAGGAAAAGTTAACATTAGAAATGATGAAAAATCTATCGCACTTGAGAGTATAAAAATACTAACTGAATAATAAAACAAAAGAGCGCGGCCATAGGCCGCGCTCTTTTGTTTTATTTCATAGCAATGTCTTTGTTATCATCAATTTTAGTATTTTCAATTTTATCCATAATTGCCATTATTTGTTCTGGATAGTCTTTAACCACAGAACGTGGGTTATATGATTCTAAAATACTAACTGTATCTTTACCTGCATAATGTTTTGCAGTAGCAGGATTGTTTCCGGTTAGATTCTTAGCGATAGTGTCAAAAGCTTCTTCATATGATTTAAAAGTAATTGTACAACTACCCCAACCGAACACGTTATGTCTATAATCTAGATTACCTGTTCTTTTCATAGTAATAGGACAAGTAACATTTCCACCCCCAGTTTCCTTTAAAGCAATAGCCGCCATTATATATGGGTCTAAACCATACTTCTCAGATGCTGTAACCATTTCCATACCATGACCAGCTAACTTCATATTCTTTTTAGCATAGTAGGCATCGATTTTAGCAGCCTTCTCTTCACGCAAAGCTTGGGCTTGATCTATTTTATTGTTATCTAGATTACCTATCATTTGCACAATAGGGTTGTTTTCTGATGGCAGTTTTACATCAATATTTGCGGGGTTAATACTAATAGTACTCGCAAGTATTGTTGGCATAATAACTGCACCAAATAGTGAATGTTTTATTGTTTTATACATAAATGGTAGTTACGCTCCACCAAACGGATCATGTCTGAAATGAACCTATTTACCAAAAATCTTGATGGGACCCTTAGTAAATAAAAAACCGTTACAATACATGTACGCGGTTCTACTCATATATACTATCATAAATACCAAATTAAGTCAATAGCTAGAACACGTTTTTTATATTCGTCAAACCATAAAACCCTTATAAAATAAGGGTTTTATGGAATAACTATTTGACAATCCTTATAAAATAAGGCTAAATATAGACTGAAAAACAAAGGTTTTACGGAAATTTTAAGATTTTTGACAAATACAATAAAAATTGCCTAGTTTTCCTATTATAAAAGGCTAAAATGGGCTATTTTGCTATGTCAATTGTCTTAATAAGCTCGATTATATTTGACGCGGTAGCAAACTCAAAATCATGATATAGCCTTAAACCTTCTTTTTTATACTCTACCAAAGGCTCTCTTTGACCATAAGCCCGAAGAGATGTTGATGAACGGGCATAATCCATTGATTCCAAATGTTCTTGCCAATGAATATCAATACTGTAGAGCATAATCCGGCGCAGTGTCTCATAAAAGTTTTGCTCACCTACTAGATTCTTCTTTTCATCAATAGTGTTTAAAATTGACTCATCTACACCATTTGTTAGCATTTCAAGTTCAAGCTTGATTTCATCATGAGACCCAAATAATATAGCTTTTCTTCTACCATACACACTGGTTCTTTGGGTATTTAGAACATCATCAAATTCCAAGGTTTGCTTTCTTGAATCAAAATGAAATCCTTCTATTCGAGACTGAGCATTTTCAAGAGTTCTAGAAACCATACTATTTTCTATTGGCATATCTTCTGGAAACTTAAACTTTTCCATTATACCTTTTAGTCTGTCACCTCCGAAGATACGCATTAGATCATCTTCAAGTGAAGCAAAAAACTGTGTTTGACCAGGATCCCCTTGTCTACCTGCACGCCCACGAAGCTGATTATCAATTCTGCGTGCTTCATGACGCTCGGAACCAATAACAAACAAACCGCCTAGTTCTGTAATTTCTTTATGCGCTTCCGCACTAAAAGGTACACCACCTAATTTAATATCAACTCCACGCCCAGCCATGTTAGTAGCTACAGTCACAGCTCCACGTTTACCAGCTTCGGCAATTAATTCACCTTCTCTTTCATGGTTTTTTGCATTAAGCGCAACATGCGATACACCTTCGGCTTTAAGATAACTTGAAAGTATTTCATTTTTATCAATTGAGACTGTACCAATAAGCACTGGTTGGCCTGTTTTATGGATTTCTTTTACACGCTTGGCAATGGCTCTAAATTTTGCAATTTCTGTTTGATAAATTAAATCAGGTAAATCTATTCGATTAATGGTTCTGTGTGTTGGAATAACGATAACTCCTAAATTATAAACCTTTCGGAATTCTTCAGCAGAAGTATCGGCAGTTCCGGTCATGCCAGCGACTCTTTCGTAGAAACGGAAATAGTTTTGAAATGTAATACTTGCAACTGTTTTGGTTTCTTTTTGGACTAAGACTCGCTCTTTAGCTTCAATAGCTTGATGAAGACCATCGCTCCAACGACGTCCAGGTTGAAGACGCCCAGTAAAAGTATCTACAATGATTACTTCATTGTCTTTAACTACATAATCTCGGTCTATTAAATAAAGCGCCCGGGCTCTTACAGCATTTTCAATATGGTGAACAAATTTAATACCCTTTTCAGTATAAATATTATCTATATTTAAAGCCTTTTCGGTTTTTGTTATTCCAGAATCAGTAAGCGCAATTGAACGATGTTTTTCATCAACAGTATAATCAACTTCAGGAGTTAAACTACTTGCGATTTTTGAACAAGTTTTATATAAATCATCAGAATCATTTGTCTCAGATGAAATAATAAGCGGGGTCCTGGCTTCATCAATTAAAATAGAGTCAATTTCATCAACAAGAGCATAAACATGTCCACGTTGAGTAACTTGATCAGCACTGTTAGCTAAATTATCCCGTAAATAATCAAAACCATATTCATTATTTGTTCCATAAGTTATATCAGCAAGGTAGGCTTCTTTTCTAGAAATAGTCCGTAAATTATCATAATCAACTTTGTATGATGAAGCTTCATCTTCGTCATTAGTTTTAACAACACTTGGGTCGTAAATATAAGAAACATTTTGACTATTAATAACAGAAAGACTAATACCCAACAAAGAAAATACTGGACCCATCCAAGCTCCATCACGACGAGCCAAATAATCATTCGCTGTAACAACATGAACCCCTCGCCCAGTTAATGCATGTAGATATGCAGGAAGAGTTGCAACTAAAGTTTTACCTTCACCAGTACGCATTTCAGCAATGTTGCCACGGTGAAGCGCGATGCCTCCGATAATTTGAACATCGTAATGACGCTCGCCTAATACACGCTTGGCGGCTTCACGAACAGTAGCATAAGCAACAGGCAATATTGCATCAAGAGTCTCACCTTTGGCTAACCTTTCTCTTAAGAGAATAGTTTGGTTACCTAATTCATTATCGGTAAGTTTACTAATTTCTTCCTCTAAGGAGTTGATCTGTTTAACCAGTGGAGCAACGCTATTTATAAAGCGATTAGATTCATTTGAAAATATAGATGATAAAAATGACATAAAAATATTATAGCACAAAAAGTATTAAAAATCTAACTCTATTTTTATCACATAAAAATCAAAAAATCCTCCGATAGAGAGAGGATTTTTATGATAGAAAAGAAATATTATTTCTTTTTCTTTGCAGCTGTTTTCTTTTTTGGAGCTGCTTTTTTAACAGCTTTTTTTACAGTCTTTTTAACTGCTTTTTTAACTGTTTTCTTTGCAGCTGGTTTCTTTGCAGCTGTTTTTTTAGCTGCTGGTTTTTTTGCT
>ERZ650304.515-NODE-515-length-19926-cov-18.903175_pt1 | contig 19926 bp, 26 predicted proteins | sample MGYA00376240_ERZ650304 | MGnify/ENA primary metagenome ERZ650304 (study PRJEB26733, sample SAMN07839271) | wastewater metagenome | biome: small river; feature: stream; material: water | place: USA: North Carolina | collected 2016-03-01 ... | reverse complement strand
TTCAACGCCCATCGCGTTCTCCTAAATTCAATGTTTGACTGGACAGTTATTCTTCGGGAACTGTCAAAGGTTCGTCAGGGCGCGGATACCTGACCGTGATGATCTCGGTTTCTCTAGCGGGCAAGCGCCACGGGTCCTTTACGTCCCAGCAACCAGAGCAGACGCGCAGACCGGGGCTATTGCCGTCCGCACGTAGCTCGGACAGTTGCACTTTTCTCTTGCAGCGGTCACATACAGCAATGGTGACTGTGCTTCCGCTTCGGTTGACTGGGAGGTAAAGAGGCATGATGTTTATGCGTGCATGATGTTGACAAGGCCGCTCGCGCCGCTAACCACCACAAACAGTCCTTGGTTAGCTGCTAGCCCGACACCTCCAAAATGTACCACATCGCCGGCGGCATGCGTGGTTTTGCTGTACAACACCGCGCCGGAAGCCGCCGTGTTGTCGTACACAGTCACGGACACCGTGGCGCCACCAGCGACAACAAAGCCAAAGAACCCAGCCGGTCCACTACGGACTAAAGTAGGTCCGTCGGTTGTGGCTACCGCTTTATATCCAGCCTTTATAAGTGCCATAGTCGTTCACCGTTTTTGAACGTAAGTGATGTTTACCGCCGTGGTGCCGGTGGCCGTGGTAGTGGTGCCCAGTGCCAACCGTGCATTGAGCGTGACGTTGGCACCAACGTCTTGCCAAGCGTCCACAACGGCGCCGGGCACAGCTACCACGCGCCCCTTGGCTTTAACATCCGCACTCGCCAAGTATTGCGCGCCACCTACCGCACTACCCAGAGTAATAGCGGCGCTTGTGCTTGTGTGAGCCACTGTAGTGTCCGGCAGAACACTGACAATTTGTGACCCCGGAGGTAGGTTGATGGAACCGTCCACATTTGTGCTAGCTCCTGTACCGTTGGCCTGGAGAACGATTTGCTGGAGCAGTGTGACAAACCCAGCGTCGGTTGTCTCAGAAGAGGTACTACCAGTCTTCAAGGCGTAGCCGCCGTATGTTTGTGCCATGATTATTCGTTTCCTTTCTTGAACGCGCCTGTGGCGTTCTTGATCGCCACAATGGATGAGATTGTCGTTTGCAGCGCCGGCCAAAGCTGATCGAACGTAAGCGCCAGAGCCTCTTGCGCTCCAATGGCACTTTGCAGCCAACCTTTGACCAACTCCAGCTTTTGCGCGCCTTGGCCGGATTCCGGTAAAGATTCCTCAACAGCGGACACGAGAGCTACGATAGTCTTGAACAGCTGAGAAATGATCTGCAAGATCAGCAGAGCGTTTTGAATTTGAACCACGTCTGTACTCCTAAGAAAGTCGTTTACGAATTACCTGTCGACCTCTTGTATGGTAGCACACGAGCCACTACCGTTGCCACACCCACTTATTATGCCCTACTCCTGAGATTCTACGATAACCCGCTGAAACACATATTTCCGCTTCAGTTTTGTTTTCGTCGTAATACGCAGAAAAACGGGGGTCGGATTTAAGTCTGTGTTTTTGTGTTTCGTATCTTGACAGACGCTCATTTCTGTTGAACCACCAATAGTCAGGATCTGTTCTTTTTTCTAACACAAAACCCGCGTACTTGTACACGGTGCCGTGACCAAAACGTAGATCCGCGTAAGAAACTACCTTCGCCGGATTTTCTTCCGCCACGAACTTTGAGAACAATCTGGCGAAACCACCTATTACTCTTGCTGAAGAAGAGAAACGTAGTATTTCATGGCAGCTAGATTCGTACCTACTCTTGCCCGAAGTAAGAAGACAAACTAAAGTTTCGCCGCTAAACAGGGCGTAGTGGGTTCCTCCGATGAATCCTTGTATATGTGTCGCTTCCAGAAACACGCGGGCTTCCGCTGGCGTCACAAGGCGCACAGTGCATTTTCTAGCATACACAATGTCACTTGCTTTAGTTAACTTACGCTTAAGCATGGACTCCAATACAGGGCGACGATAAAACCATTCGTCCGCGAATATGTTTATGACTTGCACACCTCTGGCTTCCGCTAGATCGTACTTTTGTCGTATGCTCGTACCACCTTTGTCATCGGCGTGCCAATTGAGTCCGTTTAGTTCTACGGCTACGTTTAATGGCGGAACATACAAATCTAGCTCTTTAGGTCGTATAACGCTTCTGTTTCGTTGTTCGACCACAAGACCTATGGAAATTAGAAAATCGCGTATTTCATTTTCTGGTTTTGAAACCACGTTTCTGCAAGAAGGACAACCTGTCCCGTTTATGTGGTTGTGTAAAGACTGCTTAAAGACACCGTGTTTTCTGCATCTTATAGTCACCGTTGAATGACGACCACCTGAAAAATCAGTTTCAGTGTAGTCGTACAGATCACCGTGAGTGGCTTTGCAACGCAAATACCCTTGTTCAGGCGTGAGTTTTTTAGTTTCGTGGAGTTTTGCGCTGACACAAACAGGACAGCCAAATTGACCTTTTTTCGCCGTTTTGTAACTGGTCTCGAACACAACATCGTGTTTCACGCAACGTAGTTTTATTTTGGTTCTTTCTGACACGTATCCAACCAGAACCTCATACAAAGGTGAAATTTCTGTCTTCCATTTCTCGAATTGATCTAACACTTTTTTGTTTTTGTCCGATGTGAATGAGCGAAGCCCGCTGTATTTTCTTTCTTTGGATTCTTTCGAGGGGTTTCTCATTCTGTCGTACCCACATTCTGGACAGCCGTTTACGTTCCAGTGAGCGGGGGTTTTCGTAACAGGGCCATGCTTCGGACAATGTGCTGTCATCAACACTCTGCAACCACCATAAACAGATTCAGAGAAATCTAGATCTGGATACTTCAATGACAATTGGAGTATTTTCTGTTCTGCAAAAGACATAACTTTACCTGTGCTGTATTGTAGGTTTGTACATACTAGCACAAAAAACCCCGCCTTGCGGCGGGGTTTGAGGGGATGATTAGGTCCCGGCGTTACCGTAGACATTTCGCCAATCGGTCCATCCGCTGCCAAAACGCATGGTGGACTTGTAACGCACGCTGTCGGTCTCGAAGTCGCCTTCCATGGCTTTTTCCAGCTTGCGACGCCACAGAACCTTCAGACCATCGCGGGCGTCAGTTTGCACGAACCAAGCGTTCGGGCTGGTGAGACGCGACAGAACCACGGCGGAATCCATCAGCGAGCTGGAGGACTTGATCGGGTTCAGGTCGTTGTTGTTGGTTCCGGCACGCAGCACGCTCTTCAGGATAACTTCAGCCTGAAGCATGTTGGACGGATGAACGATCAGTTTCTTCGGGGTGAGGCGGATCTTCTTGCCACGGGAGTCCTGGGCTTGACGAATCTGGATCAGGGCTTGTTCCACGCTGGTCTGGGACAGAGCAGCGCTGGTCAACACGTTACTCTGCACCCCGGCTACAACCGGGTGGCTGGCGCTAACAAGGGCCACGCCGTCACCGCCGTTGTAGCCGCCGGTGAAGGCACGGTTCAGGTGGTTGCAAGTGACGGTTTCCAGGGTTTCGTCCATGGCTTGCGCCAGATGCTTCGAGAAGGTGGAACCAACACGAATGTGGTCACCGTCTTCCACCAGCACCTTGGTCAGCGCGAAAGCCAGACCGTAGACGTCGTAGGTGTAGCGCTGAACGTACAGCTGACCACCTTCGTCATAGGTGACGGGTTGACCGTCCGACAGCTTCGGAGCGGAACCAAAGCCGTACATCACCACTTCTTCGTGGTAAGCGCGGGGGGTGCCAGACTCCTCGGCAAAGACTTGCTTGTATTCGTCGATTCGTTGCGAATAAACACCATCGAACGCTTGGTTCAGAATCGGCTCGACGATCGAGCGAAACTGAGTACTGCGCATGATTGTACCGGCCACAGTATATCTCCTTAATTAGCCGTTAATTTTCCGTAGACCCACCCTTCAGGTAAGTCCGAACTTTTTGTGTAACGCAACTCGTTCCCGTTGTTAATCCACTTACCGCCAACTCTAGACGCAGAAATCAGAGCTTTAGTTTCTTCGCTAACAGGATTTCCTGGAACAACCTTGCCTTTATTCCAAGGTGTGCTTCCTTTCCGAGCTTCGCTGATTTTTCGAATTGTTTCTTCGCTCGGAGAAGAACGACTAAAACTTTTTCGTCCGAGAGACCAACCGTCGCGAATATATTCAGAAACTTCATCCGGAAAGACTGTCTTTTCTGTTCCGTCTTTGTTTATTCTCTTCTTTCCTGCGGTTCCTGCGCTCTTTGCACGCTCCTCGGGAATTTTCATTCGTTCCTTAGCAGCGGCTGAAAGAGAGGCTTTTTGCTCTTCAGAGAGTGTCTTACCTCTGTGTACATTGGACATTTTCTTACGTGTTTCTTCAGAAGGATTGCTACAACCTTCTCCGCCATCAGTAAGATTGGTAAGAGTAACACCTGCTCTACGAAGACATTTAATCAAACCTCGTTCAAGTTCAAACGCGGCGTCTTCTGACGAACACTCAAACTTTGAAATTTGAATTAAATCGGAACCATACTTAGAGATAACTCGTTGACAATAAATGTTTCTGGGTGCTGAAATCCGAAGTCTACGCGCAGACCCTTTCCCAACGTAGAATATGCCAGAGATATCCACAGTGTTAGGTTTAGCAAGGATGTACGCGTAGAAACTCACGGTTCAGTCCTATACGGCGACTTTATTCGCCACAAACTGGTGAGTTGCAGCTTGCACCAGAACGGTCGGGAACGGGTTGTTGGTGGCGTCGTAGAAGCCGTCAGAACCGAATCCGACGATACGGAAGTTGCCTTGACTACTGGCAGCGATCAGGGTGGCGTTCAGGGCGGAGGTCGACTGGCCGGTAGCCGCTGTCGGAGCGTTGATCACGAAGTTCGCTTGTGCACCGATGGCCGTTTGCACGTAGCCCGTGCCGGTGGCAGCCACCTGCACCTCGTAGACGTTCTCAGGGTCGTCGTAGACGTAAGCCACGATTTCAGTACCGCCAGAAACCGCACCTGTCCAGTTCTTGCTGTAGACGGGCTTGCCGGTGGCGTCCTTGTAGTGGACACCGGCGAACACACCGATAAAGTCACTCCCGGCGGTGCCGATGGTCACAGTGCCGTTGGTATTGAGGGCTACGGGGTCCCCGTAGCCGATAGCGGTGTTGTAAGCCGCATCGATTGTGTAGGCGTTGGCCCGCGACTGACCCGTGGGGTGCTTACGCAGGACAAAACCAAAAGGCGAGGCAACAGTTGCCATTTTCTAGGTTCCTTATTGGAATGTGGGGGTGCGGACGCGGCGGGCGAGAGAATCGAAACCTTCAATCTCCCCCAGCTCACGACCATTGCTATCCTGACGCTGCAGATTGTCCACGGCGTTGTTACGGAGCATTTGCTCTTCTTCCATCGGAAGCTCGTGGTGGAAATACGCCATCAAATCCTGATAGAGTTCTTCCTCGATCTTGAAGAGAAGCATCTCGTTACATGCCACACAACCTTCAAACTCCCCGCCGTCAACCTTGTACTGAAGGAACCCCGGAATCTCAAGCGCTTTCACGGGCTGGTAGCCACGTTGAATACGCTTGTAGATCGGGTCCGTCGAGTTCGTGGTCGACAGCCAACAGTAGTGCCATCCGGGCACCGCTGGCGGTGTGGGGAGGACTTCCTGCAACCACTCACTGCGCAGCATCTTACGACGCTCTTCCAGAGTAAGTGCAGTACCGTCTTTGTTTGTCCGCTGTTCATCGGCCGAGGAACGATCAGTGCGAGCAGCACCACCGGCTGCCGCTGCCTTGGTGGCAATACGGTCGTCGCCGAGGGGGGCCGCTGTACCTTGTTTGCTGGTAGTTTCGCTCATGATTTCTGTTCCTCAACCCTTGTTTTGCTTGTCGTAAGCACGATAGTTGTTCACTGCGGCGGCGCGTTGTTTGAGGTCATCCCAAAGACCAGCGTCTTTAATCGCTTGCACCCGTTCGGGGCTCAGCGTGTAACCGCCTTTGCCACCACCTTGGCGACCACTACCGCCGCCGTTACTGCCTCCGGCATCACGACCGCTTCCGGAAACGATAGATTTGCTCATCTTTTTGCCGGCCTCGCGTTGCGTAGCAACTGTACCTCGCCCTGAGCGGTGAGGCAAGTATTTTTTTACACGCTCTGTCAGCTCTTTCCAATATTGCTCAGTGGTGGGATCAAAACCCTCTTGTGACAGTTGCGTGTCCAGGGCGCGGGCCACCGCGCTGTCGGGGTCCTTACCGGCAGGGTCGAACCACTTGTTGTTGTTCACCCAGTTCTGGGCATGGTTCATCAAACGGGGGTCAAGCGGGGTGGGTCGCTGCTGGGCGGTTTTCACCGTAGCTTCCAGCTGTTCAAGTTCTTTGAACCGTTGGCCGATCTGCATCATCTTCTCGGTGGCGTCCGCAACGGCCTGACCGTTGTTCATCTCGGTGGCGATGCGGATTTGATCCTTGAAGTGATTATACGCCGTCGCCGCCTGACGTTTGGCTTCTTCGATCTGACCGAGCTCGCTGCCGATGTTACGACGTTCCAGAGCGTCCTGGCGAGCGCGAAGTTCGTTGATTACCGAATCACGAGCGGCGAGCTCGCGGCGCAGGTTATCTTCACGTTCGCGCTGGGCTTCCTTGCGGTGGCGACGTTCTTCGCGACGACGAATGCGAATGGCTTCACGTTCGTCGAGTTCCTCGGATTCTCCGGATTCGGGTTCTTGGTCGTCGTGGTCTTCCTCGGAATCAGGTTCTTGGTCGTCGTCGTGGTCTTCCTCGGAAGTGTTCTCTTCTTCAGGAACAGTAGATTCGGGTTTTTCCTGTTGTTCCTGCTCTTTCTGTTCGATAACTTCTTCGTTTTCGGAAACGATGTTTCCTTCTTCGTCAAACACAATGCCGGGCATTTCTTTGTTCCTTCCGTTTGTCAGAGGATTTCGTCAAGTTCTTCGAACGCTGTCGGATCAACACCGGCGATGATTTCATGGTCCGAGAAAATACCGAACAACATGGTTTCACCTGTTTCCTTGTTGACACGATCAAAACGGTCGCCACCATAGCGCGGCACACGAACAAACGTGCCCACCTCGGCCCACACACCTTCGCGCCACGGCAGGCCGGTGTCCCGGTTGCAGTAGGCGATAGGTCCAAGCGAGAGAATCTTGGCAAGTTGTGTGGCGGCGCGGTTGTATTGCTTGGTGTCGTCAACCAGAACAATACCGGACTCGGTTTTGTTGCGAACGGTGCGAAACTGAACGAGAACACGCGCACCAAAAGGTTTGACGCCGGGTTCTACGGAAGGAAATGCTTCTTCAAGCGTGGATGCAGAAATCATTACGATTTACTCCTCAAGTACCCGAGACTAACAAGGTCACTGCCCCACGAGGCGCTCCGGGTAGGGCGCCTCTAACCACTGGCCAAAATGGCGGGGCAGTGATACTAACCGTCGGTTTCGACGGAATCTGACATAACCTGCTCCAACAAGGTGAGCGCCAAACGGAGGCCGTCCAGCGTACCTTGAGCGCGACCAACAGCATACAGGGAGTCGTAGTTTTTAGCAACTATGTCCTCAATTTTGCTGATCTGCTCTTGCTTTATTGTCCGTATGAAAGACAACAGAACAGGGTCGTGTACGCGGTGCAGGTGTTGTTGGTTCATTTTGCGGCGGGGGCGGCAGGCTTACTCGGCTTGGCGGGCGGCTTGGCAGCGGGCGCAGGGGCGGCGGGCGGCGGAGCAACTTCAACCTTCTCACCAACGATCTCCACCTTGGCGGTTACTTCTGCTCCGGCGCCGAATCGGCAGTTGACAAACTGCTCAACGGTGTGGCAGTCCGACTGTTCGTACTCGGTCTCAGCACCGCTTTCCCATGTGATCTTGAAGCGTGCCATCTTTACTTCCCGCCTTTCTTACCTGAGGCGGCGGGCTTACCGGGGGCGCAACAACCACCGCCCTGTTTGCTACCACCAAACACGCCACCCTTGGCAAGTTGCTTGGTGCCCTTGCCTTGCGGCACGGCTTGGCCCATAGCCATGCGCTTGTGCTGATTGATTTTATCGCTGGACATTTGACAAGTTCTCCTGTGTGAGTACGCGTAGGTTACGCCTTATCGGCGGGGGTTGCAACGGGGGCGGGGGCAGCAGCAATCCGCATCTGCTCGATGATAAGCTTGGTGTCGTTGTCATCCGTGTTCTTCAGCAACTCGGTTTCCTGCTTCTGTTCGTTGTCGCGTGTGTTGTTCAGCACATCGATTTCGGCGCGCAACGTGTTTTTCCATTGCTCAAGCTGGTTACGCGCTTGTTCCAATTGCAACTGGAACTGATGCTTGGCTTGATCAAGTTGCGTTTCGAAGCTGAACCGCATTTGATCCATCTGCAGACGGGCTTGTTCAGCGGCGGCGTCTGTCTGGATCTTCTGCGTCTCAAGTTGCGAGCTAGCCGCCGACTCTTGTTGCTTGATCTGCAACATACCTTGGTCGTATGCTGTCTTGCGTTGGATGTCCATTTGCGCGATCTGAATCGACGCCTGAACTTCCGGAGGCATAGGCGCCGGAGGCGTGCGTTGCGTGAGCTGTTGCTGGATTTGACCGATTTGCTGCAACACAGGCGCCAGTTGCTGCGCCAGCTGTTGCTCGGTTTTCTGTACAGCCTGAGCTTGGACTTGTTCTTCACTCAGTTGTTGTCCCATAACGGCGGCTCCCATTTGTACTTGCTGCAACATCCCTTCAGTAAGGACAGTCTGAAGTAGTTGAATATGCTCTTCAATGTGAGCAATAAGCTGCTGTACGGCCGGGGCGGGCACCAGCGGGTTGCCCGCCTGCAAAGGCGACGCCGCATACGCCAAATGACCGAGTATGTGGGCTTGGTGGTCTTGGGCTTCGTGCGCCTTGAGTGGGAATCCTTGAGACCATTGTTTGTGTTCTTGAACAATAGTTCCCGTGAAAGGTGAGCGTTCCGGAGGTAGGAGGTCGTCGATCGCCTCTACGCGCATCTGACGCAAAGCCCGACGGTAGACGTTCTCAACGTTCCACTGGACACGCTGGTCTTGTGACATTTGAACAAGAGCTTGCACCTGAGCAAAGCGCTGCGCCTCGGAGAAGATCGTAGGGTCGCTCACAGGAATCACGTCCATGGACCCGGTGAAGTCTTCTCGCGTAACTACTTGTTCACCGAGTTCACGAACGACGTCTTCTTCGTCCAACATACCTGCATCGATGCGATGCAGGATTTCCAGGGCTTTCTTCTGGCTTTCGTGCAGGCGAGCGTGGATAGCCGAGTAGACAACACTTCCGGTTTCAATCAACGCCTGAGTTGTACCTACAGGAGTTCGATCGCCGACTTGACCAACTTGATCTTCGGTAGTAGAAACTACGCCTCTGGCCAAGTCGTACAGTTTGTCCATCAGTCCGGCCAGTACAGCACTCGGCGGGTTGAAGGGCATCGGCATCGCGAGTTTGCGAATGTCGTCAATCCCTGCCGGACCTTCAATGTCACATACCTGCGTAACGTTGACCTGCGTGTTTTGTCCTACTGTGCGCGTACCCTTCAGCTTGAGCATGGTGGCCGCGTTGTTGATGTGTGCGCTGTCAAGCAGAGCGCGCAGGGCGCCAGTCAACGCACCGGAAATACCGCCGATCAAATGAGGTAGTCCGATGGCATACGCCCCTCGCCACGGGATGTACTTCCACTCAACGATCCACTCGAGTTTCTTCTTGCGTTCGTCACCTTCTTCCCAGTTACGGTAGATGGAAAGAACCTTTTCGGAGTCTTCGTCAATTGTGATGATGTACGGCGCCGCTTCACCTTCCGTCAGTTCATCGTCTTTGAACTTACGGGAAACCTGAACCTCGTAGACAACACGAAGCCCGTCGTCGTTGTAGCCGTCTTCTTCACGACCTTCAATCTTGTCGTTGGCTACGGACGTAGCTGAACGGTCGTCCAGAATACTGTGGGCGGACCCTACGAAAACGTCGCGGTACAAGCCTTCCGTTACACGTTCCTCCAGCTCGTACTTGGTGATGTACTGCCGGTGCGTTATACGCGGGGAAGTGTAGAAGCTGGAAGCTGCGAAGGGTAGGATAAGGTCGTCAATCGGCACAAACTCTGTGCGCGGTCGACGAAGTTTGAAGTCGGGCCACAACTTCAAATACTGGCTGCCGCCCATGGGCAGTTGAGTAAGCAGCTGCTCGAGCTCGGATCTGTACTCCACGATCTGAGTAGTCAACTGCCAGTTCATGAACCGTGTTTTGCGCGTGGCGCGTTCTAGCTTCTGCGGGTTCACCTCGCCAGCGACAAAGGACTTCACCGGCCCTGCGGCTGGGAACAGTTCTTTGATAGCACGCGCTGCAAAGTCTACGCAACCCTCGGCCAACACGGGGTGGACTACCCGACTACTACCTGAGAACTCGGCGCCGCCCGGTGCATCGTCCCCGAGGCCGGAGCGCCGCAAGCCTTCCTCGTACTGTTTGTCGCGCTGAGCGCGCGACTCAGTGTCACGTTTGATCTGCTCGATGAGCTCGGAACCAAGCGCGGTCAAGTCAGACTCGTCGAACACAGTGGCCAGATTAAGACTGAACTCCAGTTCCGGGGTACTGTCTTCTTCAGCTGAAAGAACGACGACACTGCCGTCGTCGTTTTCGATGTAGTCTTCCGGCATATCGCCAAGAGTCAGAGGGTTCAGTTCGTCTTCGTTTGCCATGGTGTCTGTCTTGGTTGGTTGCGTAGGTGTTGATTATACACCGGCCGCTGCCACCAAGCCTACCACAGTAGCTATCGTAGCAGGGCTAGTCGTCGTACCGTTGATACACGCCGCAATTGGGACACAGGTGTCCATCCGGTGTCAGATAAAACAGTTGATTACCGCAGACGCACCTCCGCACGGGTTGTTCTGCCGGAATACAAGGGAACTTGAAGTGCCCTTTCAACGCTCGACATTCGGGGCACTCCAGCCAAACCGTACCAGATTGCACAGTGGCGGTCCAAGTGTGGTCACAACAAACACAAAACGCTTCACCTACGACACGCTGCTGGATCTCGGTTTCTTCTTTGCGTTTAAAACTGTAGATAGTAGCTGTCACGGCGTTATCCAATCTCGTTGATCAAAATTTTTTGCCCAACCCCGAACAAAAGATAGGTTTCCGCCCCTGCTGAGTTTGATTGACCCATCAAGCCGACCTGTATATTATCCTTTCCTCCATCAAGAACATAAGCCAGTTGAGCAACAGGACCTGCGTCTCCAGACTCAATCTTATCTGCCAATACACGGAGTTGTGCAGGGATGTCTTGCGCTTTCAATACCGGAAACTCGACTACCTTCAAGTTATCAGTGGTCATGGTGGGGGTCCTTTCAACAAGCATAGGGGTTAGTGCGTTGCACGGCGTCGTCAGCGTAGCGTTCCTCGACTTCTTCTTTGTCAATAGTGAGCCAAGTTTGGTCGCGCAGCAGGGCCAGTGCTTGCGTAAAAGCGTCCACTTGGTCGTCGTGCAACGAGTTAGGAAACACGCAGATTTCCGTGATAAAGTCCGTCGCCCAAGTCCTAAACTCCCCCGGAACCTTCGTACTCTCAGGGATATAACAACGACCGTTCGCCACCAAATGACTAACGGCGTGTAAGCGCTGCACTTTGTCCATCCTGCCGGGGTTGAATGATCTGACCGGAATACCTGCTCTACCTATATCCTGAATCAAAGTGATCCCTGATCCTTTCTCTTCCACCAACACAATATCCGGCGGCTGTCCGCGGTCGTACGGATCGTTTGGGTTGCCTCCGTACCGAACAGTCTTGAAGTCAGTTTCCACCCGCTTGCGCAAATCGGGGTACTGTAGGTGGTCGGTCCAAGAGTCGATTAACATCACACAGTACGGACTGTCCTTGTCCGGGCGGAACACGCCCCACACTTGACAAGCGGTAGGGTCGTTGTGGGTTTTCTCGGTAAAAGCCGTATCGTACGACTGAATGATAAAGTCAAAGAACGGTAGCGGTTTGTTCGCCGGCCACAGTTTGAACCAACTACGTTTGATAATCCCCATTTCCTCCATGTTGATCACCTCAGCATGGATTTCCTGTCGGCCGAGAACAGTTCCTTCGTATTGTACCAGTTGATTGAAAAAAGTGTGGGCCAAGTTCGTCTTGTTCTCGTAACTACTGCCGGTAGTCAGTAGAATACGGCCCTCGTCCAAGCGTTTGCCTTCACGTTGCGCCTTTACGCGCTTGATAAAGTCCTGTACAAGGGGTACGGGCTTCGGCGTCGTAGTCACAATGACCTGTGGTTTGGTGCCGAGTCGCAGACCGAACATTGCCATGTCCCAAGCGCGAGTCATGATTTCAGGGGAACTAAAACCGGCGAGTTCGTCTATCCATAGCCCGTCGTGCTGTGGGCCGCGCAGACGCTCCGGTTCTTCGCCGGAGTATAGGGTGGCTATAGCTCCGTTAGGCCAAGTGACGCGACGTTTAGTCGGCTCGTAGCTTGGCTTGTTCCCGGGTGGGCAGATATTTATAATTCCGCTCTCACCTTCCACAATAACGTCCCGAAGGTCCGCCGTCGTCGGACTGATGATGCCGATACGCCGCTTACCGCAGTTTTCTATCCAGTGGCGGACCATTTCTGCGCCGGTGCGGGTTTTTCCGAACCCTCGACCGGCCAAAATCAGCCAAATGAACCAGTCGGGGTCTACAATACCTTCCAGTTGCTTGGGTCGACCGTTGAAGTGCCAGTCGTACAGCAGGGCTTCGGCCTCTTTTTCCTCCAAACTGTTCAAAAACTCCAGTCTATCGGCCTCCGGCAGGTCCAACAGTTTCTCTTTCTGGCTTCTGTTGTCAATTGTCATGTTCGTGGGTCTGTATGGTTGGCGTTACCCGGCATTGTACGCTCTGCTCAACACAAGGAACAAGTGAAAATTTTTCAAAATTTAAAATTTTCCGGCCCTCGTTTTACTGTCAGTAAACAAAGGTGCATCATATGCAACTGTTGGTCGAGCGGTGAGTAACAATCGGCGGTTGACGAAGAGTGGTTGTTGAGTAACAATCGGCGGTTGACGAAGAGTGGCTGTTGACTGGTGAATAACAATCGGCGGTTAACGAAGAGCGAATATTTTTCGACAGCGGGCGGGTGCGCCGTGAGCTTTTTTCTTACATCCGGAATGGGGGTCCCCCGCCCTCGTCCATCGCCCCTCCTCACTCACCCCTCGCCGACTGGCACGCGTCTTGCTTGACCCGACATGAGCCGACCGACAGACTGGCACGCGTCTTGCTTGACCCGACACCAGCACCTCGCCGGCTGGCGACTGGCGACTGGCGACTGGCGGCTGGCGGCTGGCGGTCCCTTACATATGTAGGGACGCTAGCCAACCGACGATAGGCTGCACCTATTGAAAGACGTTGGAATATAGTTTGCGTTCTACCGGGTAGTAGCTATAGTTCAGTCACCGGGTCGCAACCGTGACCCGCCTCATACAGTCATAAGGAGTCAGTCATCATGCAAATCGTCACCGTCACCAAGTCCGCCCTCTTCTCCGAGGCCTTCACTCTTGCTATGCTCACAGAGGTTGGCGTGCGTTACCTCGGCATGTCCGACGAGGCTGTTGCCAAAACCGCCGCAGCTACCCTTGCCAAGCCTAGTAAGGACACGATCAACCTGTCCTACGCCAAGCTGCGCACGGTGCTCGCCACCAAGCTGGATAACAGCCCGGACTACGACGCCACTTTCAAGGAGGGTAAGCTCGAGCTCGAGTTCAATTGTCTCCCGGACCTTGACATCGGCAAGGCTGGCGCAAACAAGCGTACCCGCAAAGCCGCTGCTGGTGACGCTACCGCCAAGCGCACCCCGGTGGGCCGCACGCCGCGTACTGGTGCCTACAAGGTTGCCAAGCGCAGCGGTAGCATGGAGGCCGACCCCGGCAAGTGGGAGATTTGGCAACATGTGTGGTCCTGCTCCAGCTTTGAGGAGTACTTTGCCAAGTCTCCCGCCAAAGGTGTCACCAAGACGGGGCGGGTGATCACCGCCTCCAGCGAGATGGGGTGGGCGATCAAGTCCGGCTGGATTGTACCCGAGGCCGCCGAGCAAGCCGCCGAGCAAGCCGCCGAGCAAGCCGCCGAGTAACCAATAACCCCCCGCCCCGTGTTGCACGGGGCGGCTAAAACCGACGAGGAGTTATCATGAGAGCAAAGATCGAGGTGACGGACACGTTTGGCGGCGACGCCAATTATTGTTGGGTGAAGCGCGGCGAGACAAATGCGCGGTCTCGTCGGGGTTTGATCAACGCTGTTAAGCGCGTAGCAGGTTGGGAAGGATGGTGTCGCGTCAAGGTTGTCGCAGATCACGGTGACATGATGGAGGTCAGGCCCGTTGATGCGTCCGGCGTTTGTCAGGTGGCGTTTGTCACGTGGTGTGACTAAACAGTAACCAACAGGCGCTCTGTACCGCACGGTACAGAGGCCGATAACCCAAAGCCCCACGGCATATGCCGTGGGGCTTTTTGCTTTACGCCTACCGCATAAGCGCTTATGTCAAGCGGCACGGCGACCTATGCCATGCGGTACGGTGACCTATGCCATGCGGCACGGCGGCCTATGCCATACGGCACGGCGGCCTATGCCATGCGGCAACCGACGTGAGGTCCTAGGTCGGGCGTTGAGCGCTTTTGGTTGCGCTAGGCCACTACCCTACCAACCCACCTACAAAAACGCAGCCACGGCCGTTTGTGGAGGCCGCAGGGCCATTGCCGCGTGCCGCGCTACCCTCGCTATTAAGTGGTAGGCGTAGCATCGGCGTCACCCGCCTGCGCGGCAGCTGCCCCCACGCCCATGGCCTCCGCCAGCTTGCTGCGAGCGCTCGCCATCTCCACAGGGCCGCCGTCCTTGCCAGTGACCTCCACCTTCGCCGTCTCCGCCCAGCCGGCACGGGCCTTGAGCCAGAACTTGGTCATGTCAGGGTAACGACCACTCATGGCCATCTCCAGGGCCTTCTGGCTCACCATGAGGTTGGCGATCTTGTGGCTCACGTTCAGTTCTTTGGTGTAGTAGAACTTGAGCGTCTTCTCTTCGATGTTCAATGCCAGTGCGATTTCCTTCGGTGCGAGGCCGAGGGCAGTCATCACGGCGACGCTTCGCGCTTGTTGAGCGTCGGGTCGCAGTCCAGGGGAACCCTTGTCAACCTTTGTCGGTAGACCCTTCTCCTTCATCGCTTGCTCGTGCAGCTGGTTCAGTCGGTCCTTGATCTCCTGATCGGTGTCAAAGGTCGGCAGGTTCAGGTTATTCCAGTCGAAGTTCATGGTACAAGGTCCTATAACACATGTGATACAAGAAGTATATATCAAAAAAGAACTCTCATACGCGCGCGCCAAATAAAAAAATTTTATTTTACTCCGCCATTCGTCCTTTATTTATGTTTAATGTAGCTAAACAAAGTTGCAATTCATGCTATCAGGAGCTATCAGCATGTTTCAGGACTTTACACAATAAAAACAAACACATACCCGCTATTAGCACTTGCCAAAAAACACAAAAACGCAACGTGTTACCCTTTTATTTTTACTAATGTATAGGGTAGCTAATAACGTGTTGTTTTTATAGGTAAAAAACGCATGGGTACTCCTAACCGTGCTAACCGCCGATTTGCTAACCCATTGTTTTTAAACACTATTCCGTTATTACCCTAGCATTTTTACCTAATAGCACCTGATATCCAATGCCATTGTAATGCTAGTTTTTGGCGCTGTATTGTCGTTAGCAGGGCTCAAATGTGTGTTTTGCCGCCAAAACCCTGCCACCCGTATTATACAGGCGCCCTATACCGTACCAAACCCACCCTTTGCCCCCCTATAAACAACCCCTGTTATAGTCCCCCCTCCCATACTGCCATGGCAAAAGACACTTTTACCTCCAATGCCCCCCCGCGCCATGTGCGCAACCTGTACCGTTTGCCTGCCCACCGTTTGCCTAAGACCTTGACGCTACCTGTACCGCAAGGCGGCAGCTACCCCGTAGACACCAACACCCCTGCCCACAAGCGCCCGCCGCCCCGCCCCACTACGCAGGAATGGTTGGACTACCAACAACAGGTACTGGACGGCACGGTACCCGGCAAAGTGTTCAATAAACTTATCTGTTTGACCACCTACCCGCAACCGGACCACCCTGCACGCCTTATGGCGCAGTGCTGGTGCGCCTGCGGCAACAAGGACTACCACACCCCCTATTGGACCCTTGTTAAGCGTGTGGCCCGCAAATGTAACCTTTGCACCCCGCCCCCTTTTAAGGAGCGCTACTTGCGCCTCCCCGATCGCCCCTTGAACTTGACCGGCGCAATCAAAGGCTACCTGTACGTGCTGGACTACCAACTACAACACCCCGACCTTGCTGACCCTACCCACCGTGGCGCCACCAATACTCGGTTTGCTATTGTGTGGCGGGCGCAGTGTGCTTGCGGTGCTCATTTGCACGTTACGAGCGCCCAGCTGCTCGCTGACGACCTTGTTACTTGCGGCGCCCGTTTGTGCGCTGCTATGTTTAAGCGCGGCACGCCGCGGGCGCAGGCTGCCGCGTTACTTGCCAAGGTACTAGAGCGCAACGACCCGAGAGCTTGAGACGAGTAGCGCTGCGCGCAGCGTCACTAAGACCCTCGCCAAAGATCAACCGACACAACAAAGAACATTACGATATCTGCCACACGGCCCTTGCCTCTGTGCTGGGGAACAGGTATTATTCAGTCATAGCAGCAAACTGCAACACCATACAGACAAAAGGAGCAGATGATCATGCGCAAAGTCGACAAGTTCCAAGGTATCCGCAAGGTTGCCCTTGCCATAGGCTACGACAACGGTGTAATCAACCGTGAGTTTCAGGAACCCGATTACTTGCTGGCGGTTGAAGCGGTGCTTGGCGCTGAAGGTGTCTACGAAGATGAACTTACTGTACTGGACACCTGGATCAACACCCTGACCCCCGAAGAAGTCGAAACGCTCGCTTGCGGTGAGGAAGACGACATGCGTGCTTTGGAGCAGCGTTGTCCGGAACCCATGTTATGCGGTATTTTCCTTTCGATTTTCGAGGAATGCTGAATATGTCTATCAAGACCTGGAAACTGGAGTTTTACCCCGCCCCGGCCAGCGTGGCCCGGCGTCTTGGCGCCAACGGTGTTGAAGGCCCTTTTATGCGCCACCCGGCGGACGCCACCCGCCACTGTTTGCGCAAGTGGGAGGGCCTGACCCCCGAGAACCTGAGCAAGCACGGGTTGGTGACGCATGGACCCGAAATCTACGCCGAAGAAGATACTTTTGTTGACGCTCCCCTTTTCCACCTCGGCGGTCGGGACTGCGCCCTGTGCCAGATGCACAGTTACAGTGGTAGTGACCCTTGTGGTCGTTGCCCCATCACCAAGAGCCGCGACGGTGTTTCGTGCGATGCCGAGTGGGAACACTTCGTTATCCACGCCGACCCGCAGCCGATGCTCGACCTGCTGCAATCCACCCTCGAATACTTGACCAAGGAGTAATTGATATGGCACACGAACTTCACACGAACGCAGCCGGCAAAACGTCGTTCGCCTACATCGGCGAGCATGCGTGGCACGGGCTCGGGAATCAACTGACCGCCGACGCCCCCCTCGCACTGTGGGAGGAAGAAGCCGGCTTCAACTGGACCATTGAGTCCGGCGCCGTACAAACCCCTCACCCCGAGGCCATTGCCGGCGACACCCCTTTGATGATCACCATGCCCGAGCGCCGGTTGCTTTACCGTAGCGACACCTTGGCCCCGCTTGCCGTGGTGAGCGACAAGTACAAGGTTGTCCAGCCGAAGGAAGTGCTGCACTTCTACGAGGACCTGATTGAGTCTGCCGGTTTTGTCATGGAGACTGCCGGTGTCATGTTCGGCGGTCGGCGTTTCTGGGCCATGGCCCGTACCAACTACAAGGACGAGGTGATTGCCGGCGACGGCGTTGCACAGTACCTGTTGCTCACTACTGCGTGCGACGGTAGCTTGGCTACCACGGCCAAGTTCACCAGTGTTCGCGTCGTGTGTAACAACACGAACACCATGGCCCTTAACGAGCGTGGTAAGACCACCGTAAAGGTGCCCCACAACGCCAACTTTGACCCCCAGACTGTCAAGGTAGAGCTGGGCGTGGCCGGTGAGGCGTGGAACACTTGGTTGACCGACGCACGGCGCCTTGCCAGCATGCCGGTGAACAATAACGAGGTCGTGCGCTTCTTGATCAACCTGTTTGGCGACCCCTCCGCTACCCTGGAGGACCAAACCCCCACCGCTGCCAATGTTATGCAACAGGTGCACGGGTTGTGGGCGGGTGGCGCCATGGGCGCGGCGCTGGCTGGCCCTACCGCGTGGGGCTTGTTTAATGCTGTTACCGAATACTACGACTGGCACACCGGACACAAAACCCCTGACGCCCGAATTAACAACGCGTGGTTGGGCGAGGGCGACAAGAAGAAGCTGGAAGCCTTCGACCTCCTGTTGGCCATTGGAGCTTAACATGACAAACACTGCTGAGCTGACCCCTATTGTTCTGGGCACCCCGAGAGGGGTGCAACACTCACTTCGGTGGTTCGCCAAGTTCCCCACGGAGCGCAACTCTTGTTACTGGACCGGATACATAACCGCCTTGTACGAGTTTGACGTACTGACCCACGAACAGCATACTGTGTTCCTGGCCCTGAGCGGCGTGCTGCAAAGAGACCAAGCAATTTGCGATCTGTTGATCAACATCATCGAGGTTTAACCATGCCACAACCCATCCCCAAGTTCAGTACCACGCTCAACGGTCATCCGGTTTTCATCCCGGTCATGGTCTGGCACGTACCTGACGAGTTTTTACTGCCAGCCATCGAGGTTCTGCGTACCATAGACGAAAAGTCTTTTGTCGAATGCGGTGGTGTCTGCAAAGCGGTTGACTACGCTTTGCAACACCACATTGAACATTTCCCCACAGTCTACAACTGGGTCGGTAACGCCGTGTGCTACTTTGACCACACCAAGAAACTAGTCGAGGAGACGTGGTTGGAGCAATACTTCCAACACAGGTTTGGTCTGTGCGGAAAGCACCGCGCCTCCAGTGACGTGGTGCACTACACCCACGAACAAATTACCGCTCTACGTCTCGCGTGGCTGGAGCATATCGCCACTCATCTGGAGGCAGCCGTAAAATGACCAGCGTTACCGGCAATTTTTCCGAGGACATGAAGAAGTACGCTGTAACTGTTCCTCCTCTCGCTACAACCTTCGAAGGTGTAGCGATCACCCTACCTGCGGTTGTGTTTGAGTTTGACACTGGCAATAACATTACCCTCGCCAGCGTAGCAAGCACCCTACAAAGCTGTGTGGACAAGTACTCCCTTGCCCCTGCTGACTACACTGCCTACCTTTGCGAATGGCTGCGTCGTAACACAGAATTGGGCGAAGGTATCACATCCGCTTTTGAGCGAGCCCTGGAAACTGCCACTGGAAACTGCTCTTTGGGTGGGTTTGTAGCCATGGCTACGTTGAAATCAGACCCCGGCCATAAGCTGACCAACGAGCTCCGTATTTTGTGGGCTGAGCATTGCGTCACCGCACTGCACAGCCTACCTTCCCCGAGGAACAAGGAAATGAAAGAGAAACACAACCACAAACTCCTGCGTCCGGTGAAGTTCAAAGACCTTCAAGTCGACGATGAGCTGATTCTCAAGGATAGCTCGCCGATCGCCAAGTGTTCCGTTACCTACAAGACAAACAAGTTTGTCGTGCTGCGGTCAGGCGACGGTTCGGAGGGTACGTGCTACGCGCCACGGCTAGAGATCGACTACTGGCTTGGTCCACTTGACCAAGGAAGCTGCCATCGCCCACGGCGAGGCGCTTGTCGCGCTCTCCAAGAAGAAAGATTGAACAGTGACCACGCCTCAAGACCTATCCATGACGCACGTGACAGGGGACCGTCGCTCCGTGTTTCTGTACCGGCACAAGGCGACAGGTAAGTTCCTGTACGTAGTAGACTTCA
>ERZ650304.514-NODE-514-length-19934-cov-5.270637_pt1 | contig 19934 bp, 19 predicted proteins | sample MGYA00376240_ERZ650304 | MGnify/ENA primary metagenome ERZ650304 (study PRJEB26733, sample SAMN07839271) | wastewater metagenome | biome: small river; feature: stream; material: water | place: USA: North Carolina | collected 2016-03-01 ... | reverse complement strand
TTGCTTTTCTTCGACTTGCTACACTTTGTCTTAAGTCACACGCAATAACACAACGGTTTAAGCCGTATTTTACCTCAAGTAATTTACCTATTTTATACCGATAGTAAATTCGTTTGTAAAACTTCTCATCTTCAAGGGCTTTGCTGATATTTTGTCGGTAGTTGGTCCGGTTCAGTTTTGCCTCATTAGTGTTGTCGCCATTACGATACTGGTCAAAGTCGATACTACGCCCTTGGACTGTTAGTATGCGCTTTCCGGTGGTTTCGCGGCGTAGAGTAATGCCATACTTATCGGAAAGCTTGTTTTCAAATTTTTCCTGGCGCCAACTCTGAAAAAGCGCCCCAACAGGGGTGTTTGCAGTACCAACAAAACAATCCTTATCGACGGTATTAATAACTCCACAGCCATCGGTTGCGTTAATCTGAGCAAGTGAGGTGGCTAGGTACTGCTCTACGAGGTAACCAGCCCGCTGTGCAATGACGTTTTCGGTATTTGCAAAGTAGTACTGCTTGAGATTCTGCATGGTAGCTTCAAGCTTCATTGGGAGTATCAGTGTGAAAATACTGAGTAGTACTCCTGGAAATATGCCTCCACCAAACACAAAACCAATACCGAGTCGCCGCTTGGTCTTTGGGTCGGCCGTGAATACAACACGTTTAAAGTGTTGTCCTCGTGTTTCACCAGAGTTCGGATCGTACTTAAACGGTGACGCCTCTTCAGGAGCAAGGTTAGAGAATTCTTTACTGTCCCAGTTTTTGTTGTCCCCACCACTAGGATTTTCTTCAGCTTGCTTGAGATTTTCGGCTGGCAGTGCGCCCCCAGAAAAATTCGGGCTAGGATCGGGCGCGTCACCTTCGCTTGGCGCGTCGTACACAGAAGGAGACCCCTCGCCTACTCGACTATCTATGCCTGCATCAAGGTCGCTGTTATGAGAGGCGATCTGGTTGAACTGGTCGTCATAATAACTGTCGTAGCCGCCGTTATTCTCGACAATATCATTAAACGCAGCGTCATCTGCCGCTTGCTGTTCATCCGGGTCGATATCTGGCTGATTTTTGGTGGCTGTTGGCACTTAGCTATATCCCAGGCGTTAATCTATTAGATAAATCTATGGTGCCCTGTGGTTGGTTAAGTTCCCCTTGTTGCTCAATCTGTCGAACCTGGTTTGGATCGGTGGTAATGAGATTCATTTCGGTTGGGCTGGCCGCAATCTGGATGTGGACATGGCTCTGGCCGGCAAAGAACAGTCCCTGCCCAACCGGGAATTGTGCCAGACGCTTACGTTCCTCGCTGGTAAGCTTAAAGACACCGGCGAGGACGTCAACAGCAGAACTAGATTGTTTGAGGAGGATTTGCATGCTGGCGTTAGCTACAATAGCCCGGCCCATACGAGAACCCATGAAGTCCTCCACATCCTGACTAATGGTAGTGATGCCTAGGTTGTACTTACGGGAACGTTTTGCAAGGCTGAACATGAAGTTGGCAGAGTCTTCATATTTCATGAGTTGCCATGCTTCATCTACGATGAGGATACGACGGCGTTTGTCGCTCTTGGTCTTGTTCCAGATGAAGTTCAGGACAATGTACATAGCGACTGGTCGGAGTTCGTCTTCAAGGTCACGGATGTTAAAGACCACCATTGGGTTATTTACATTCGTATTAGATTGCTGGCTAAAGATGCCGGCAAACGTACCAGTAGTGTATTTACGCAGACGCTGTGCGAGCTGTGGGCCCGTACCACCCATATGGAGCAATGTGTCATACAGGTCGACAATGGTTGGCGGGATAGCGGTGTGAGTAAGCGGGTCATTAGTAATACCGGCCTTGGCATAGGTTTCGATTAAGGCTGCATCTAGGTCAGATTCTTCCACAGGATTGAGTGCTGGCATGGCAGCAGCTGAGCCGTTGGTCATCATCTGTGTCTGGGCACCACCCATCATGAGACGGAGTAGTCCGTGGAGGGTGATAATATTGCTACGCAGGGCGTTGTCCGCCTCTTCAGAGTCGACAACCCGAGGCAAATCAAACGGGTTAATACGCGTGCCGGAGTTTAGGCTGAGTCGAACATAGGCACCACCTACCGCATCACACATTCGCTGGTATTCATTCTCTGGGTCGATAATAAAGATCTCAGTACCAAACATAAGACTACGCAGGGCTTCAAGTTTTACCGTGAACGACTTACCAGCACCAGACTTAGCAAAGACTACGGAGTTGCCGTTCTCGAGGCTAAAGCGGTCAAAAATAACCAGTCCGGAGTTGTGCATGTTAATGCCGTACAGAATACCGTTGTCTTGGCTCAGATCTGCACTGGTGAACGGGAAGCTTGTGCTAATGGCACCGGTGTTCATATTGCGGCGGATTTGCAGCTGGTCCATGAACTGTGGGACAGTACTGTTAAAGGCCTGCTCTTGTTGAGATGTAGCGACCTTAGAGTAAACTAGCTGTTGACCCAAAATAGACTCAATCTTGTGGGTTACGAATTCAAGTTCGTCCATGCTGCCGGCGTATACCGTAAAGTACAGCCCAAAACGGAAGAAGCGCTCTTCCCCGACCTGGAGCTTGTCGCGCATCTCTTCGGCGTCAACAATAGCTGCTTGCTTACCTGGGTCACGAATACGGCCCTTTTCAGAGTCGATCTGAATGCCAGCTTCAAGCTGAGTTACCTTCTTGCGGAGGTTCTCAAGAACCACCTGACTTTCTACAGGATAGACGTAGATAGACAGATCCATAACTTCGTCAAGGTTGACCATGTTACTGAGCCAGCCGGTGAACACCTGTCGAGGATAGCCGTAGACATAGAAGGTACGTGCAACACGAGTCCCAATATGGAAGAGGTTATTCTCGTAGACCAGCGAACTTGGGGCAATAAAGTCGCGTAGTGCGGTAACGCCCTTCTGGAAGGCGGTGTTTACTTCTTGTTCTTCCCGAGCGCGTTGCGCTTGTGCGAGGGCTACGGGGTCTGACGGTGCTTGCTTTTTACCAAAGGCCATTACTGCATCTCCCTATCTAGTTCTGGTTGCGGTGCTGCGCCGACACCCTTGGTGACCACTGGAACGGTCAGGTCTTTGAAATTCTTAAGCTGCTGACGGGTTGCGGTGTCGGGGTTGTAGCTGTCGTAGTACAGTTCAATAAGCTCCTGGGTATCTAGTGGTAATCCCTGGATGCCACACTGCATAAGACCACCAAGGGCGGCCTGTACGCGGTTGCGCAGTTCATCTTTAGCCTTGGCAAGGTCCGCTTCGTTAATAGTTACCTGGGTTTGTGGTTTGTTACCAAACATGGCACCTAGTCCAGCGATCAGGCCCTTGCTATCTTTGAGGGCGCCTTGCAAGTCGGTTGTCGGGAAGTACGGAATAACAACGTAGAATTTCTTGTCCATGATGTTTGTTTGCTGACTCAACTGGTCCATGTAATTTATATAGTCTTCCATGAGAAGCGCGAGGAGCATGTTGTCGTGCTCAGTACGAATCTTATCGAGCTTAGCAATATAGGGACCGAGATCAACCTTTTGGGATCGCACCATGATCTGGATTGGGAAATACAAGGAGTTTAAGAAACCTTGGTAGCTAAATTCAACCGCTTCCCTTTCTTGGGGGCTCATGAGATCAAAGTTAATAGACTTGACCATAATGACCGAGCGGAAGCTACCGTCGTTCATAATCACGATACCGTCACGAACTTCGGCTATCTGGAGGGCGTTCTGGGTGCTGTTGGGGTTGGCCTTAGGAGCAATTGTAGGTGAAGCTTGAGTGACGCCTGGAGTAGCTTGTGGCTGCGGGGTGGCCATCTGAGGATTATAAGTGTTGGGTGGTGGGGCGACGGCGGGTACGGCGCCAGGCATGGCGTACGGTTGTCCGCCCAGGCCTTGATTATTAACGGGTGCTGCAAGGGGTGTAGCTTGAGGGGCGGCGTTAAACGGCGCACCACCTTGCATACCCGGTTGCGGCTGGTTGTATGACGGATCCATAAAGTTTTATTTGCCCACCTTTGTACGAAACCTACTAATGTAGAGAAACAACAACCTCGTCGTCATCTAACGGCGGGTGGAGTCGGTTCGTCTCACGAGCCAAACTTTCCACGTTTCGATCATTGTTTCTAGCAAGTTCAATTGTAACAGGATCAGGGGCCGCTGTCACTGAAGAAGCACGTTGATTCTCTGCTGGCTGCGTGCCTCTCGGACTGATGCTTTTGTGGTTGCGGAACGTTTGGTGTGAACGAGATTGAGTGTCGTGGATTCTGTTCAGAAGCTGGGCGTCATCCGCATCTTGGGTGACGGCCCGACGCATGTTTTGAGGCAGTGCGGTGTCATCTACGGCAGGTGCGGCCATTTGCGTACCAAAACTAGCCATACCAGGAGCGGTGTTGTCCGACTGGTTCATAAACCAAAAGTTATTAGCGGGCGCCGGCTGACCACCACGGGCAATATTGTCTTGCACCTGGCCGACTACGGTCTGCTTGTATTGCTGGCTGCTGGCTGCTATTTGTGATGTAAGTTGTGCGGCCTGTGGGCTATCAAAAATGTCCACTACCCCGCTGTCGTCAATCAATGGTGTGGCTTGTGGCAAGGTTGAGGCGGCCACGAGTCGGTCTGACGAGTTATTGATAAGCTGCGCAGCACTGGAGGGGTCGACCCCTTTTACTGCCCAGCCACGGCTATCTATGGTGTTAGCGAGAGCTCGCAGACGACTGTTCACTTCGTTTTGCGATAGATTATCGCTGGTGTAAGCTGGCCCTTCCACAACAGGAGCAGTAATCTTGACTAACTCTTGAATGCCGGCCTGGTCCCAAATGCGTTTGCGCGGTTTAAACATAAAGCGGATCTTGGCCAGTAGCCATACTTCCGTTGGCTGGTCCCTGCCCCATGGAAAGGCCAAAAAGCCCGTCACCACAATAACGGGCACCATTGGGAACACTAAGACCCAGATACCCTTGGTAAGGAAAATAACACTTAAATAAGCGCTAACAATAGCAATAGCAGCAAAAATAAATTGCTTAAGCGTCAAGGGTCCAAGAAACTTGTCCTCAGCCTCAATGTCCTGCAGAACTTTATAAGTAGACATTACCTATATTGTATCAGAACCCTATAGTGGTTACTGGATGAAGTGACTTAATGAATCGTCGGGGTGGACTAGGGTTGCGGATTCTGCTGCTGGGCCTGGCGTGCTGCCATCTCTGCAGCAAATCTTTGCTGTTCAGGTGTTGTTGCAGCGGGGGCTTGGCCGTGAAAGACGGGTGGCTGAACATTATTGGCTACAGCTGCCTCACGCACCACGTCTGGAGGAGTGGTATATATACTATTTTCCGCAGCATCACGAACCGGTGCTCGACCGGGTTCGACGGTTGGGGCTGGAGGGGGCACATCAGTGATAGCCGGGTTTCTTTCGGTACCAAAGTTATCCATGATCCAGTTTATGTTTGAGATAGTATCGCTCAGCTTAGGATCTATGAGTTCATTGGCAAGGCCATGCTCTGCTTTACTGAATTCTCCCTTGAGTTTCTCCAGCTTCTTCTGTTCAGCTAAAGGCAGGGCGCCAATATCAACGCCATCATACGCATCAAGTCTGCCTTTGAGGTCTGTATATTTCCTAATATCTTGAGCTTGAAGTGCTGTAACGGCCTTAACGTTGGCTGCTATAGGTTCGTCGTCCCACTCAGTGGCTAACTGTGCGCCCATATGCTTAAGTTGTCCAAGGGTTATGCTGGCTTCTGGACCTTCGTTTGCAGCATCATTGTAGGGTGCTTTATAGACTTCAAAGCTAAACGAATCAAGAGGGTTGTCGTCACGGTTTTCTGCACCCATCTTTTTGCTAAACACTGCATAGAGTGCAGTAGTGTCGTCAGGATTGTCAGGGTTGGCTGCTTGTAGCAATATCGGATTGCTGAATACTTCCACAAAGTTGGTGACATGCTCGACAGTATCGGTTTTGTACTTAGCCTCAGACCACGGCAGTAACGTGCCCCAGGAGTGTTTGGTGATATGACCACCATGCTGTCCTGATGCCGATTGTGTTAGCTTAGCCGTAGTTGGAGTAGAACGTTCTTCATCAATACCAAATCTCTCGAAAACAATATTAAGCTTTGCAGACAGCTGCTGCTGCTCTGTTAGAAGTTCGGCATTTCGACTTGCCTTCCCTGCATCTTCGGCAGCTAATTCCTCTGCACTTAAATCTGCTCTCCGTGCTCGCTCTTCTGCAAAATCTTCAAATGCATGCTGTCGTGCTGCATAGCGAGGGTCTGCCATACGAGCCGCATGTTGATCCGCTGCCGCCTGGGTTGCTCGCTCTTCTGCATGGGCCTGCCCCATTACCTGTGCTTGAAAATTACCTTGCGCGATTGCAGCTACAAGCTGATCCGGTGTCATGCCGGCTATTCCAGGGTTAGGTGAGGCTTCAGGTGGTTGTGGTGTTGGCATAGTGTTAATTTTGAAGTGCTATTACCTAAACACTATAGCGTAAAAGTTGCAGATTGTCAATAAGCTTATGTAAATAGCTTAGTGGCTTCGGAGGAGGCTAAGTGTGCTAACCACCTCGAGGATTGTTCCTGCTGCGTTGTACGGTAGGATCGTTAGTCTGGGGTGCCTCTGTTCGGTACCCAGATGCTTCGACATCGACAGCGGCCCGATCGGCATATCGACCAGCGACCGGGTCATAGGTAGGCGCAGTATAGGTATCGCCAGAGCGTGCCGTAGTACTTCCACGACGCTCCATACCCACTTCACGCATGTAGTCGTCGCGTCCTTGTTTCTTGTTGTCAAAGAGTGCGGCAAAGTTCTCAATTTCTTCTTTAGTACGACCAGATGCACCTTGACCAACACCAGTATCAACCCAGCGCCCGTCTTCGGTACGGTAACCACCACCCAGAGACTTGGCAATACGAGAACCACGCTGTATGACTTCCTGGGCATCTTCCATGCTCATGTCACCCATTTCTGCCGGGGTTGCTTGACCAGAAGCTACTCGTCTGGCACGAGCGATTTCCTGGCTCATAGTGGTCCAGGTGTCTGCTGACTGTGACATCATCTGCCAGTTGCCCTGACGCTCGTCGATTTCGCGCATCATAGCCGTACCTGAAACTCTGAGTTGACCACCATTACCGGAGTTCCAAGCATAGTGCTTGTACTGGCGGTCGGTATTTTGCTGGGCAAATGCCGCACCAGTCCACATGCCACCCATTTGACCGTCGCTGAGGTTGAGACCACTGCCCGCAGAGTTAAGTCGACCATAGTTGTTGAATAAGTATTCCTGCTCTTCTTGAGTGGCTGCCTTAGCCATTTCGTAGCCCACTGACCACTGCATGGCTGACATGTTGCCACCCCACCGGGTGTGTGCGGCATCTACGGCACTTTCTGCAACCCATCGACCGCCCAAGGTGCGGAACTCTCTGCTGCCGTTAGACCCAATTCGCCAGTGTGTGCCGCCAGTCCTGTCGTGCTCCAGTGCCCATCGCTTATTAACGGATAGACCTCGTTGTTCGTCGTCAATACCGGTAGCCTTCTGGGCATCCATCTCCTTAAATTGGTCAGCTGTCATCTCGGCAAGGGCTAGGTGTAGGTTGCGGCCACCAACACGGTTTTGCAAAAAGCCAGTGACAGGACGTGCAAGGCGGCTTCTACTGCCGATAGAGCCCAGGCGGTCGTACTGACGTTGTCGAGCCTGCAAGGCAACGGCGTTGTAGTCTTTCTTGGTCTGTTCCTGACGGCTCTTGAGCATTCCTCCAGCCTTCTTGCCTCCACCTTCAATGGCAGCATACAGAGAGCTCATAGCGCCACCAGCGAACTTGAAGGCGAACGGTACCATGAACAGTGGAATGATTTGGATAAACAGTGCTACGAGGCCAGCAATACCATCACTAACGGACCAGTTGCTAAAGTCGGTCCAACTAGCGGTATTCGTAATGTTCCCTTGCATGACCAGAAGACTCATTACATTAGAGACGGCAAATATGGCCATAACGATTGGATACACGAGCAGTGCTTTGCTAAGTGTTTCCCACCACTTTTTAAAGTACTTCTCAGTATTTGGTAAACAATACAGGGCAAATGCAACCGGACTAACTAGTACGAGTGCAGTGATTATGCCCTGTCGTATTACTAGGGTCACAAACACACCAAGCAGTGCGAGGAGCAGCGGTATTACGACCGACATTAATAGGAGCATAAAGACACTGCTGACACCACCTGAAGTAGCTGCACCAACAAATCCAGCGATACTACCAGCACCTACACCGGCACCAATAAGTGTGCCGATAATGCCAGCAATTGCCGTCGAGGGCCCAACCGTGAAACTGGTGTCGAACGGCGCCATAATAAGAGCGGATATGCCATTCCCCACCGCATTAGTAACGTCTACTAATATCGCCACTAGGTAGATCGATATGTTGATCATAATGGCAGCTACCAGGATACGTGGCATTACTTTCTTGGCGGTGTAGGCGTCGATGAGTCCACCTCCAATAGACTGACCAAAGACAATGATGATCATGGCAATGACTAAGAACATGTTTCCGTAGAACCGGAAGTTTGACCAAGCTTCAAAGGTTTTATTCTCGGCACCTGGGGTCACGTCAACCGGCGGAGTCGTTAAGAATGGCTGCAGGATAGACTTGTAGAAGAAGGCAGTACCTTCTGCGAACATGTTATAAAACGGACATATGATCCAGCCTGCTGCGTTACCGGCGGTCTCACAGGTGGCTTTGTCTTCTGCGTCGCCTCCAGGGCCAGATCCAGACGGTGCAGCTGCTGCATCATCCGCTGCTTGATCGTTACATTCCTGCACGGTGCTACCGGCTTGCTTACACTTATTTATAGCTGCCGTATACAAGTCGAGGTATTTCTGGGCAATACCTTTCTTCATATTGTTACCTATCTCAACACAGTTGTAGGCTTGCATGTCCTTGCCAGTACTCGTATTGTACGGGTTCGCCGCAAAGTCGAAACCAAGTTCCTCTATGCCATTCTGGTCATCGATCTTAAAAGTGAAGAAGTTCCTTTCTTGGATGTCGACTTCTGTTGTCCGGTAAATCCAAGCGGACATTGGTTCTTTTTCGTTTTTCTTACTGCTGTTTGCGATCTTGTATTCACGTGGGAGCTCTCCCTTATCATCCTTCGTGTATGCTGTGGCGCCACAGGTGGTCTTAAAATAGTGTCGCCAGAACCAATACTGCCCGGCATCAGATAGGCTGTTGACCGCTCCGTCTGGACCGGCCCATCCCTTGTCCCTAATACGATCTTGTATGCGGTCACGCATCTTGTTCACGTCTCGATGAGCACAATCATCTCCATCACAGCCGGTACCATCTGGTGGGTAAAACTCCTCCATGAAGTCTTTAATCGTTGGGTAGCCAATGTTACGAAGGGCAAGCAGGAGGTCGCCGCCTGTGCCACAGTCAAGTTCTCCATCGCTTGGCTCAACTATTAAACCAACCTCGGCGCTAGGAGTTATGCTAAAAAAGTCAGTAAGGTCGCGCATCCAAGACACGGCACTTGAATATTCGTCGGTCCCCCTCTCTAGAGTGTCAGCGCTACGATCCATACAGAAAGAGACAAAGTTAAAGGAAGCCCATGTCTTATATTCTTGGGCAAGCTGGTCGTTCACACTATCTGTGGCCGCTGCGACTCGAGTGGGTCGTACGATAGACCCCAATAGTGGTGTTAATACGAGGGCACACGCAAATACAACAAGTAATTGTTTAAGACGATTTATACTTTTTGGCTTGTGACTCAATGTTTTCAAAGCAATATCCAACTATCTTGCAGTCGATTGACTAGAGATAGAATTGTTTATTTTGTGCCCACGAAGTTTAATCATAACTTCTTACCTACTATAGAGGCTCACCCTAATATCTGCAAGTTCAAACGCACATGTTGCCACCAGTGATGTAAAGCGGTATAGTAATCCTGAAAGCATCATGAAAATCCAAAACAAAAAAGTGAATTCTGTATACCGTCCCGCGAGGCCTCTATTCTTGAGTCTCATTGTGTCGGTTTTTTTGGCACTTGGCCTTACTGCGTTTGCTCCGCAGGTAGTTAACGCCGAAGATACTGCCACAAACTATGCTAGCTTTAATAAAACTCTTGGCTCTTGCCCTCGAAGAGGCCAACCGGCCCGAGATGAATGTGTACTTAAGGTCGCTAAAACATATGTAGATAAGTACTGTACTGGAAAAACGGGGGCAGAACAGACCACCTGTAATCAAGACTGGACGAATGGCTACTTACGTTATTTTGCGGCTCAACCCAACCAGGAAGCGCTAAAGAATCAGATAGGCGATACGGCAATAAACACGAGCGATACAAGCTGTAAGCAGGATCGTACAGGAGATTTACCTGGTACATGTACGCAGCCGTATAACACCCCAGACTGTAAAGATCGTCCGGGGAGTCGACCGAGTTACTGTGACATCCCTGCTCTCTCAACAGATGGCGGCGGGGCGGCACCCGGCTCTACCACAGGCAATCCTGAGTTACCTGTTGGAACCACTAAAGTGAATCCTGACGCCAAGACAAGCGGACAGCCTTGTGGTGCTGCCGACCAAGGACGTATCGACCCGGTTATCGACCTTGGCTGTAAGGGGCTTGGCAACCCAATTTTGGATATTGTATTTGCTTTCATGCGTTTCTTGAGCGTAGGTGCAGGACTGGTGATAATTGGCTCTATGATTGTTGCGGGTATCCAGTACACAACCTCTAGAGGTGACCCACAAGCAACCGGTGCGGCTATCAAGCGTATTGTTAGTAACGCTTCTGCGCTAGCCTTCTTTGTTTTTGCATACGCTATACTTAACTGGTTAGTACCGAATGGAGTGCTTAGATGATATTGTTTGCGAATTTATTACCGGGTTTATACCAGTTGGCTGCTACGGGCGGCACCTGCACCCCTAAGGGTAGTCTCCTAGGCTTCCCTACTTGGTATAAGTATCTCGTTGGTGTTACGGCTGCGGGCCCAGTAGACGGTGTCTCGACTTGTGTGGTGCGCATTACGAGCGTTAACGATACCTGGCTTATCATTGCGGCTGTCATAGAGATTCTGCTACGAATTGCTGCCCTGGCGGCCGTTGGCTTTATCATCTTCGGCGGTATTCAGTTTGTTACAGCCGAAGGTCAGCCAGATAAAGCCAAGAAAGCCATCGGTACTGTTATAAATGCCTGTGTCGGTTTGGCTATTGCTATTGTTTCGACGGCTGCGGTAACGTTTGTCGCGGGGAGGTTTTAATACATATGAGTCGTATCGCTGAATTCGCACGATTTGCTGCAGCACAAGGTGTGGATTGTTCCAATCGCCTTTGTGACACGGGGCTTCCAAAAGTTGATGCCAATAGTGATCAGGTTGCTAAGATCTTACAGATTGTCTTTGCTTCCATGGGCGCTATTACACTTATATATATCCTTATCGCAGCTTTCCAGCTAATGACCTCACTGGGCAACCCAGAGGCCCTGGCGAAGATTCGGCAGAGTATTATCTACGCCGCCATTGGACTGGCTATTATTCTGTCGGCTGAAATAATCGTAACGTTAGTGATAAGTAGGATATAGACATGAAGCGACTTATTACTGGTTTGCTCACTATAGTAACGTTGCTGCTTGCGTTTAATGTCGTGGCAGCACGGCCGGTAGCGGCAGTTCCCGTTATTGAGGACATCTGTAACTCGACGACAGCGACTGGCAGCGCCCCAGATGTCTGCTTGGATGACAGTACCACTAATACTGACGCCCAAAATCCTGTTCTCGGTGCTGACGGCGTGCTAACTAAAGGTATTCGTATCTTCCTGTTGATCTTTGGTATCACTGCCCTGTTTGTTATATTGATCAACGCGGTTCGGATGATCACCTCACAGGGTGACCCTAATTCTACCAACAGTGCCCGGAATGGTCTTATCTTCGCCGTTGTCGGTTTGGTTATTGCCGTTGTCGGACAATTCATTGTGTCATTAATAGTAAGCAAGTTCGGAAACTAAGGAGATACCATGAAGAGATTTTTAAGTGTCATGCTCGGGCTTACCCTGACATTTAACGTGCTATTTGTAGCCCCGGCCTTTGCCCTGCTGGAAGGGTCAAAGCAAGCCGTCTGTAAAGGCATTGCACTAGATGGGGACGCTACGTGTACCGATCCCACGACGGCGGCTACCCAGACCCAAGATGTCGTTAGTAAGGCGCTGAACATTTTCTCAGTGATCATTGGAATTATCGCCGTGGTTATGATCATGATTGGCGGCATAAAATACGTCACCTCTCAGGGTGACTCCGGACAGGTGAACAGTGCCAAGAACACTATCCTCTACGCAGTCATCGGTCTCGTCATCGCTATGATATCTCAGTTAATTGTGCGCTTTGTCTTAATTCGCTTTAAGACATAAGCATAACAATTGATTGAATTCACTGCCCCGTTTATGGTATAAAACAAGGTATAAATAAAGAAAGGTTCTACATAAAATGATCAAAAGAATAAAAAGCTTGATCCTCGGCCTCGCTGCTTCAGCTGCACTATTGCTGCCTGCTGCAGTACCTGCCGTGGCTCATGCAGCGACGTTCGACCCACGCGGCGGACTTAACTGTGGTACAAGTATCACCTTGTCCGAGACAGGTACCTGTGACGAGGTTGGTGAAGCAGACGCAACTGGTAAGGTTAACGACGCTGTTCGTTTAGCACTTAACCTGTTCTCTGCTGTCGTTGGTATCATCGCGGTAGTCATGATCATCGTAGGTGGTATCAAGTACATCACTTCAGGTGGTGACTCTGGTAACGTTACCTCAGCTAAGAACACTATCCTCTACGCCATCATTGGTCTAGTGGTAGTCGCCCTGGCACAGATTATCGTACGATTCGTCCTCGCACGTTTCGCTCCTGTAACCTCCTAGGTTATAAGGATCTAACACTAAAGCCGGAGTTTTCTCCGGCTTTTTTAATACCTATATATTCCCTAGTGACTCCGTACTAACAAAAAGAAAACCCCCGAGTATCACCCGGGGGTTGTTGCTAGAGCTCTTTTGTTAACTACAGAACTTGAATCTTCTTAACGGTGTCTTGCTTGAGCTTTGTAAAGCTTATAGTTAGGACCCCGTCCTTGAGCACTGCTTCGATCTCCTCTTCCTTTACTGGAACAGGAAGTGTAATGCTACGGGAGAATTCACCCCAGTAACACTCTTGTACGAAGTAGTTCTCCACGTCGTCTTCGTTACCAGCAGATAGCGTGCCCCGAATGCTGAGTGTGTTATCTGCGATACTGACATCTAATTCACTCTTGTTAACGCCAGCTGTACGGGCCTTAACAACGAGCTTCTCGCGTGTTTCGTATACATCAACGGCTAATTGGCCAGGTACGGCCTCTTCTTCATCCCATTCGTCTGCAGGTGCTGCTGCGGCTGGAGCGTCCTGTATAGGATCATCAGCTACAGGCATATCATCTTCACCTAAGAAAGCGGCCGTTAGCTCATCTTCCATTAACAGATCTTCATCGCGAGTACGTCGCGCCATAATTGTTACCCTCCGGTCGAACTAATAATTGTTTAGGCTCTAGCGTTTTTGTGTTAATCGTAGTATAACTTAGCAAAATTACGCCTTCAACCATAAAGGGTTTATTTACAACACAATAAACACAACGGCGACGCTTTATTTCCTGGCTTGTGTTTAGTCAAATACTTATTTGTATACTGACCCTATGTTTGTGCTTGAGAAAGTTATTCAGCTGTTTGCTCCGCATGATTGCCTAGGTTGTGGCTCTGAAGGTTGTCTACTTTGCGAAGTGTGTCAGCGGACGTGTATTTCTGATGCGCCTAATGAATGTTTTCGCTGCGGGGCTGTAACGACTGGAAGCGCGGCGTGTGAGGTTTGCCTAAAATCCCTTCCCCTCACAAGCATTCACTCTCGTACCGGTTTTACTGAAATAGCCAGAGATTTGGTACATGCTCTCAAGTTTGACCGAGCTCAAGCGGCTGCAGCTACCATCGGCACTCTGCTAGCACAGATTGTTCCAGCAAATCTTAGTAATTGTATCGTTGTACATGTCCCTACTGCTAACAGCCGAAGACGCCAGCGTGGGTATGACCATGCAGAGCTTATCGCTAAAGAGCTGGCGCGGGTACTGGACTGCAAGTACTTACCTCTTATTGTGCGACATGGCTCTTCCCGGCAGGTAGGAGCCAGTAGATCGGCCCGGTTAGCACAATTACATAACTCCTTTGAAGTCTTGCCTACTCGCCTGTCACGCCAGTCAGCAATCTTGCTTGTGGACGATGTCATAACAACGGGTGCCAGTATATGCTCGGCTGCCCAGACTCTCAGAGTGGCTGGGTTTCAGGCTATTCATGCCGTCACATTTGCACAAACCACTACAACACATCATTGACAAATACCTACTTTTATGTATAATAGTATCCAGTATGACAAACACAGAAATGCCCATCCCACAGCCAAATCCAGTAACCGAACAGGTGATGCCTGATGCTATGAATATAGCTCAGATGGCTCCTGATGCTTTCGCTGCTGCTGGCCCTACTCCTGCAGATACTGAAGCCCAGAGTCGCTTCGACACTATGAAGGCCGCTATTGGTAATGTTGCGGATGCGATAAAAGGCGCCGGAGCTGATACTAGGGAGATGGCCGCAGAATTCTGGAATCAACACGGCGCCACTGTTACCCAGATCGGTAAAGGTGCGCTTACGGGAGCTGGTATTGAGCTGCGTTCCCAGATCCAGAACCAGGAGCCAGATACGAACAAGATTCTGAAGTCAGTACTAAAGAGTGGCGCTAAGTCCGCCGGAGCAACTATTGTTGCTAACAAGGGTGCGAGCATTGCTGCTGGTAAGGGCGCAACGAAGGTTGGTGGATCGTTTGCTAGGAGCTACCAGGGTCGCCGTACCGAACAACGTCGTCCAGTTCCTGATCAGGATACCGACTCAGACGAATTTGCTGTTGCAGCGTAATAACTACCGTTCCATCATCCCTGTTAATCTGTTATAATCTACCAGTTGTCACGTTGTGATGCGGAGGAGTACCCAAGTGGCTGAAGGGGACGGTTTGCTAAATCGTTAGTGGGGCGCAAGTTCCAGCGAGGGTTCGAATCCCTCCTCCTCCGCCAAATCAAGACCCGCCTATCCGGCGGGTTTTAGTTTGGCTGCAGTTTCCAGAGTAATTAAACGGTGGTTGCTAACGTTTTCTGTCGATGAGCTTGAGGATACCGATGACTGGTCCGGCTATAACGAGCGTTACGCCAATGATGCCACCGATTGCTGAAACAAGGTTAACGGCTAGCACGACACCCGATGGAGTTGCGTCGATGAACCTGATCACAATTTGGAGGAGGGCGATACCTGTTAGTACGAAAAATGGTGAGAATATCCAAAATAGACCACTTACTACTTGCCGATCTTTCTGTGTAGATTGTTTTTTGTTTGCCATAGATCTAACTATACCGCCCTAGCTGTTTCTTCCCAAAAAAATAAGGCTGCTTTCGCAAACCTTGTTTTTCTGGCGGACTGGATGGTCAGGCTTTCGAACCCATCTGAGTCGTTCCGCCGACTGATCACACCTCGTCGAGAGACGTTGCAGGAGTCAGACTCATGACGAGTCAAGAGGCACGGAGAGGACCAAGTGAGACCTGGTCCTCTCCCAACCGCACACCCAGCTGTGAGATATTCAGGGTTCCAACAATATTCCCACCCAGAACATGAACTGGGCTAACTGGCTTGACGTCAGCACTTGTGGGATCGTTGTGGGCGAACGTGACATAGTCTATTGATGCCGGGCCGTTTACGATTGTCCAACCGCTACCATTCTTCAGTGCCCTGGCAACCACTTCGCGTGGTATGCACGTTTGGATCACATCTTCGCCCACAATTAAACTCCCTTTCGCTCGAAGCAGACGTGATACTTCCCGAACGGCGTCGACGAGCAAGGCCAAGACCTTTGCCGGGTCAGAATTGCCAGCAACTTCTTCATCGATCCTACGTTCGAGCGAGTCAGGCGAGAACCCTATTGAGGACAGGTCTGCTTTCTTCAAACTCGTATCTAGTAAGGAGTGACGATCACTACCAATCCGTGTGAGCGAGTATTCAAATCTATTCTCGTCCATGACGTTCGATATCCGGACCAGAGACGGCTCCAAGTCACCTGTTCGCTCGTTCATGGTCCAATTCGTACGAATGAATATGGTCAGTTTAGAGGATTCACGCGGGCCAATAAGCTGCATCGCCTTGGCGCCCTCGGCCGCCAGTAGAGCCGTGTCGGCCAGCTTGCTGGAACTAGCGTTCGCGGCCACCGTGGCTATCCATTCAGAGGTCGTCAGCCATTCCCCAGCTTTCAAGTAAGGTCGTGCTGCTGCCATTGAAGCGGTTACCGGCAGCCCTGCCATACCGGTATACCCGAACGACGTATCTACTCCCACTACTACTGACTTAACTGCATCACTACGAGCGACATCACCAGAGGGGTAAGTCAACATGCGATCCGAGGCCTGGACAATGAACTCGGGTGTCAATGCGGTTAGGATCAGTGTCATGAGCTTATTATAAAACACGGTCGCTTCTAAACTTGTATTGTGGCTAGGCGAGTTGCAATTCGGGGGGTACTCTTAGAGCAACAATGATTCGCCCTGAACGTCGATCTGAAGAAAACCTGAAGCTGTTGGCTCGAGCATTCCTTTCGATAGCTCAACGCAAACTGAGAGTGCAGAAGGATCTAGCAACACTGAAGTCCACAAAGCGACGGCGTCCAAAGGGCAAATGGGATTCGAACCCAAGAACAGGGGTGCAGTGAAATACAAAACCGCTCGGTCAGGACCGAGCGGTAGGGCACTACATCTGAAAATGATTCATCTGGCGGAGAGGGTGGGATTCGAACCCACGGTACCGTTTCCGGCACGCTTGTTTTCAAGACAAGTCCCTTCAACCGCTCGGGCACCTCTCCATAACAGGGGTAAATTATACCATCCAAGCCGGTAAAAGCCTAGTATTTTTGTGCCCAAACACTGTCCTACTAGAAAGAGAAGGATATATTCGGTACAATACGCTTATGCAAGAAGGTGAAAAACCAGCGGTACCGACACCGGCGCCCCAACCTCAACAAGCCCCCGTTGTCTTCGAGAACAACATTGCTGCTTCTACGCCCGCCCCATCCCCTGCTCCACCAGTTGAAAAGGTGCTAGATGGAATAACGTGGACTGCTTCAGAGTTCGTTGCTCACACCAAGACAGGCGGCTGGTATGCTATCTTGGGCGGCGGCGCAGTAGTGGTAGCGGCCGTTATTTATCTTTTGACGAAGGACATGGTGACATCTGGCATGGTGGTGATCGTGGCTATCTTATTTGGCATTATGGCGGCTCGTAAGCCGCGAGAGCTATCTTATGTCGTTAACGAAGAAGGTGTGCATGTAGGCGACAAATTTTATCCCTATGCTAACTTTAAGTCCTTCTCTGTTATCCAAGAGGAAGGCCTGGAGTCTATCTGGTTCATGCCCCTGCAACGTTTTATGCCCGGACTAAGTATCTACTTTGCTCCGACCGACGGAGATCGTATCGTTGAGGCGCTTGCTGACTTCTTGCCATTTGAACCACGGAAAATAGACCCAATTGATAAGCTGATGCACAAAATCCGCTTCTAACACTAGTAATATTGGCTAGAAAATGATACACTAACCCCTGTTTTTATGAGCACCCGTAGCTCAGCTGGATAGAGCGTTGGCTTGCGGAGCCAAAGGTCGTAGGTTCGAATCCTGTCGGGTGTACCAAATTAAGATCCCTCCTTTTGGAGGGTTTTTAATTTCCTGGTTTTTTCTGGCATGTAAGAATTCCTACATCTCCCTGCTAGCCATACTTGTTACGGTTATATTAGGAAAGGAGTTTGCAATGACAACGACTATCCAAAGGTATTACATGCGCGATAGCGAGACCAACGAGCTGTGGTGCTTCGATGCCGATACATTCTCAGGTAAGTAGGACGATTTAGAACAGTAATAGGCTGGCGGAGAGAGAGGGATTCGAACCCTCGATACCGTTGCCGGCATACTGCTTTTCGAGAGCAGCTCCTTCAACCACTCGGACACCTCTCCGTCAGGGGTGATTATAGCAGAATAGCCTCCTATTTCCCCGTCCCTTTGCCAGATATGCTACTGTACGATATATGAAGCAAGTTATTGTAGATGAACAGTACCAGACAGGCTATACCTATCCGCTCACTGCCCTGCCCGGTAAGGACTTTGATCCCCTATTTACGCCCGATCTAACACCTAAGCAAATGCTCCAGCTCGGCATATTTGCGGGCAACTATTTCCACGAACAACCAGATGAATTCCCTGCCGATTGGTTCGAAGGCGTCGAGCTATCTGCCGTACCAGATAAAATCAGGAATCATTTCAAGGTTCTGGCGAGTCAGCCAATCAAGGAATGGGAGCGCAAGGGCTGGATATATCCAGAAGATCCCAAAGGCTGGTTCTTGTGGTATTGCCGCTACTATATGGGGCGACGTATTCCAGAAGAAGACCGACGGCAGATACGGCGCTGGAAGAATATGCGCCGGCATGCCTCGCAGGTGCAGAAGTACTGCCAGCCAGGAGATGAGCATTGTCGGCCACGCCAACGGCAAGCATTACTACACTGGGCCTACGACAGCCGTAAGATGTAGCTGTTGCTCATTCTAGCTATTGAATAAGGTTTCGTTTGGCTTTGGGTCGTGGAGTGACGACAGGCGCTGTTGGTGGGTTCTGGGCTGCTGGTTTAGTAGTGACGGGCTTTTGGGCGGGCGTTTCTTTCTTCGTTGCGGATAGGTCAGGAGTTTTTGATTCAGATTTTTTGTCGGTCTTCTCTTCCTTATCACGTGTTACGACAAGGAGAACAACACCGAGAATCAACGTAATCCCGGCAGTTATAGCACCGAGTTTTACTGAGTCAGTACGGATGGCGGTGAGGCCCTTGGCTAGGATATCTTTGTAGGCGGTAACGGCAGCATCTGCTCCTTGAGTGGTAGCGAGGTTGCTGACTTTGGTAAGACCGAGTGCTCCGAGGCTGAAGAGAATAAGGCTCAGGAAGCCGGCCAGACTCAGTCGCCAACCAATCTTACGTAGACCTACCCGCTTAGATGAGGCTAAGAATATAACACCAATTCCAGATAGGAGTGCCAAACCGCCAAAGATAACTGGTAGCAGGTGGAATAGCTGGTAGGCTTTAGGAATATCCTTGTTGTCTGAGAGCTTCTGCGGATCGTTGTCGCCTCCAATGTTGATATTGTCTGCAGTAAGATTCTTGTCGGGGAGGAAGTCTTCATTGTTGAGTAGCTTGTTCTTCTCGCTGGTGACTACCTGGTCGATGTCCAGTCCCACTGCAGGACGGCAGTCGATGGTGAATGGATCGGTAGTACTGGGCAGTTGGGTAGCAGCGCAAGCAGGTAGCGCTTCGTAGCGCTTCTTTAGAAGATTACCGAGGCTATCGGCAAAGCTTTGCTTTACAGAAGACACATCTATGGAGAAGTCTGGCTTGGCAATGGAGCCCTCTAGCCATTTAAAGCTCCCGTTGACTATCTGCTCGGTAGATTGCTTTAGAAAATCCGGGGTTAGTGCAGACTTGGCAGCTTCCTGTACAAGTGGATTGCTAAACGAAACATCCTCACTCTTGTCTTGCTGTTTAGCCTCTTCCTTGCCTGCCTGAGAAAGGAGCGCACTCGGCAGTGATTCATACAAACCACTCTTCTGGGTCCAGGACTTTATATAGTTTGGCCGGGCCAAGGTGGCGACGTTGGTTAAGATAATGACACCGAATACTGAGAACAAGAACAAGCTAACACAGAACCATAGAGAGAATTTCTTAAACATAACAATAATTGTACGCTAGAAACCCCCTGAGGGGTATAGGTCTTACTAGTTATTGTCCATCTGTCGTTGGAGCATATAATGAGACGTATCAGCAAAGGAGGAATATGAGTTTATTGTGGGAACTATTTCAGGAATACC